>Ga0123355_10022435_pt1 | contig 10120 bp, 8 predicted proteins | sample TergutEmb28metaG_3_FD_89872 | JGI IMG/M metagenome (GOLD analysis project Ga0123355, IMG submission 89872) | Embiratermes neotenicus P1 segment gut microbial communities from Petit-Saut dam, French Guiana - Emb289 P1 | ecosystem: Host-associated > Arthropoda: Insects > Digestive system > Gut ...
CCAAAAGTACCATAAGAACGTGTGCGTATCTAACAAATATCTCATTACATGTACTCCGCAAAATCGTCCAATGGCGCATTAAAATCATGTGCCATCCACATCTTATCCTTCATGCAACCGCGCTTAAAAGGTAGCGTAGAAGTGCCGATTTTTTTCACTGGCTCAACAAAAGTAATGATTACTTCGTAATGCTCTTTTATAGGAATGGGTTGCTTCGGCTTAAAATTTACGCCATCGTACAATGCTTTTACAGCATACATATTATTCCTCCTTCATATTCACTAACAAAGCAAGGTGCGCACTTATACACCAGCAGAGCTGTTGCGGTGCGCACCTGCCGGGGGCTTTCGCACCTATCGGCACGAAAATCAAGATACGCTGTACTTACTATAAATGTTGAAGAATACCTTATTCGGTGCTACTATATCGTAACGTTTTTGATATGCTCACGCTTAATTGCAATAAACTTCTTGATATACTCAAATATATATAAACCGTGCTTGTGAGATTGTTTGTTGTCATCGTGACTATATTATGCGCATGATGACAGTCACAACACATTCGTTTTCGCAAACCCCTTGATGACCCTCCAACCATATTTAGAACAAACCACTTATTACCCCATTTTCGTCTACATCTATATCCACCGCAGCGGGGATTTTGGGTAGGCCTGGCATAGTTAGCAGGTCGCCGGTGAGGGCAACTACAAAGCCCGCCCCAGCAGATAACCGCACCTGCCGTACGGTTACGGTAAAGTCTGTGGCTGCACCCAGGCGTTTTGGGTCGTCTGTAAACGAGTATTGGGTCTTGGCCATACATACAGGTAAGTTGCCGTAGCCCAGCTTTTGCAGGTTGCGGATTTGTTTTGTGGCCTCTGCTGTAAGTACTAGGTTGCTTGCGCCGTATATTTGTTTTGCTACTGCTTCCATCTTGGTTTTTAGGTTCATGTTGAGCTCGTAGGTGTGGCGTAGGGTTGACGAGTTGTTGGTGGCGGCCAGTACAGCTTTGCCCAGCTCTAGGCCGCCTTCGCTGCCTTTGCCAAATACTTCAGACAGTGCGCATTCTACGCCCAGTGCTTCTACTGCTTTGCGTACACATGCAATCTCGTCTTCTGTATCGCTTGGGAAGCGGTTAATGGCCACTACACATGGTAGGCCGAATGTCTTGGTTATGTTGTTTACATGGCGCTCCAGGTTGGGCATACCGTCGGCCAGGGCTTTAACATTTTCTTGCCCCAGTTCGTCTTTGCTTATGCCGCCATGGAACTTAAGCGCCCGGATGGTTGCAACCAGTACCACCGCAGACGGTGCCATCCCCATGCGGCGGCACTTTATGTTTAAGAATTTTTCTGCACCCAGGTCCGCGCCAAAACCTGCTTCTGTTACTACATAATCGCCAAGTCTTGATGCGAGCTGTGTTGCGACAATGGTATTGCAGCCATGGGCGATATTTGCAAACGGCCCGCCGTGGAGTATCGCGGGGGTGCCTTCTAAGGTCTGTACTAAGTTGGGGTCGAACGCGTCTTTTAGTAGTGCGGTCATGGCACCCTGGGCGTTGAGGTCGCCTGCGGTTACGGGCTTGCCGCTATAGGTATAGCCTACAACTATGCGCGCTAGGTTTTGTTTTAGGGTGGTCAGGCTTTCGGATAGGCAGAAAGTAGCCATTACTTCCGATGCGGCGGTAATGTCAAAACCGTCTTCTCGCGGGGTGCCGTTGGCTTTGCCGCCTAAGCCATTTATCATATTGCGTAGCTGGCGGTCATTCATGTCTAGTGCGCGGCGCCACACGACTTGGCGCGGGTCTATGCCCAGGGCATTGCCTTGGTAGATATGGTTGTCCAAGATGGCCGCAAGTAAGTTGTTGGCAGCGGTTATGGCATGTATATCACCTGTAAAATGCAGGTTTATGTCTTCCATTGGCACAACTTGTGCGTAGCCACCACCGGCGGCACCGCCCTTAACACCAAATACAGGGCCAAGAGACGCTTCACGCAGGCAGATTACTGCATTTTTATCCTTTGGCAGCAGCTTCGCGAGTGCATCGCCCAGGCCCACGGTGGTGGTGGTTTTGCCTTCGCCGGCAGGGGTGGGGCTTATGGCTGTAACCAGTATAACTTTGCCCGGCTGCTTGCTTGTAGTGTAGCGATGGTTGACCTTGGCCTTGTAGCGGCCATATAGGGAGATATTTTCTTCTGGTATACCCAGGCTTGCGGCTATGTCTGTTATTGGCTTAAGCTTTGCGGCTTGGGCTATTTTTATATCTGACTGCATGAGTAACACTCCTTTTATTGTAGAAAAAAACCTTTATCAATAGTATCAAAACCGGGAACGCCTTTACCAATAGTATCAAAACCGGAAATGTACGAGATTTACCTACTTATTTGCGGCTTGGTATATGGCGTATATATCATTCTTATCCAGCGGCTTAAAGCTCCCTACCAGGCGCTTGCCGTGGTGTACGCAGTAGTCTGCAAGTTGGTCTAGTACATCGTCAGCCTGTATGCCAATACCTAGCTCAGTAAAATTGGTTGGCATACCTAGCTGCCTGAAATAATCTTCTGTTTTCTTTATGCCATCGTTGGCGGCTGCATTGTCATCTTTGCTTGTAATACCCCATACATTGCGGGCAAACTGTGCAAAGCGTGCAGGGTTTACATGCATTGTGTACCTGGCCCAATGCCCCCACATGGTGGTTAGGCTTGCACCATGCGCTACGTTAAAGCGCCCGCCCAGCTCATGCCCAAGCTGGTGGACAGAGAAATCAAATGTCCGCCCCAGCCCGCATATCCCATTGTGAGACAGGCTGCCACTGTACATAAGTTCACTTTGGGCTTGATAGTCAAATGGGTTTTCTAATGCTATCAAACCATTTTTGATAACTACCCTTAGCAAGCCTTCTGCGATATGGTCGGTCATCTCGCTGGCTTGAGTTATATGACACTCGGGTGAGAAATAGCGGTCCATCGTATGCATCATGATATCTGCAATGCCACAGGCAATTTGGTACTTGGGTAAGCTGTAAGTCAGCTCTGGATTCATAATGGCAAAGCGTGGGCGGTTAAAGTCAGTGTTTAAGCCCCGTTTTTGCCCTGTGTCTGTATTGGTAAGTACGGCAGAGTTGCTTGTCTCGCTGCCAGCGGCAGAAATGGTTAATACAACCCCAACCGGCAGGGACTTGGTTAGTACTTCTTCCCTAAGCCAAAACTTCCATATATCTGTGTTGGGATTTTTGGTACCGTGTGCGATGGCTTTTGCTGCGTCTATTGCGCTGCCGCCGCCAATAGCCAGTACAAAGTCTGCACCAAAATCCAGGGCTGCTGCAATACCGGCCCGGGCAAAGGATAGATGCGGGTTGGGTGTTGCACCGCCGTGCTTTAGGTATTGGATACCGCCGCTGGCCAGTTGGGATGTGATTTTGTCTAGTAAGCCTGACTTGACTACACTACCCTCGCCATACACAATTATTGCTTTTGTGCCGCCATGTTTTTTTACCATCTCGGCGGCTTGACTTTCTACGCCCTGCCCGAAAATAATTTCTGTTGGGGTGTAATACGTAAATCCTTGCATTAAGTGCCTCCTTTAACCCGTCTTGTACATGAATGCAAAATAATTATTATTGCCCAAGCGATGCCCAATAGCGCTGTGCTGCCGCGTTATGGTCTGGGTAATTGGTGTTGAATACATGCCTACTATGGTCTGCATAATCTACAACAAAGAATAAATAATTTGTGTTGGATGGGAACAATGCAGCCTCGATACTAGCCCTGCCTGGGTTGCCTATAGGCCCAATGGGTAGGCCGTTGTGAATGTGGGTATTGTAAGGGGATACGATATCTAAATCAGCAGTCAAGAGCCTGGTGGGGAACCTGCCTTGGGAGTAGCCAATTGCATATCTGACAGTAGCGTCTATTTGTAAGCGCATACCCTCTCTTAGCCTGCGGTGGATTACTTGCGACACCTTTGGCCTTTCGTCTGCTTGGGCGACTTCGCCCTCTACCATAGATGCTAATATGATAATGTCATCCAAAGTCATGCCTAGCTCGTATGCACGGTTTAGCCACGCGCTTTCCATCACAGCCTCGAAACGGATAAGCATCCTTATGATTATATCGCGCGGGGTTGGGTCCATGGGTATAAAATAGGTATCCGGGAAAAGATAGCCCTCTAGTCTGTTGCGCCCAGCCGGGGTTGGTACATTGTCTAAGAAACGGAAATTAAAATCCCCAGTTTGTGTGTACTCTATAAATTCTTCTTGGGAAAAAAAGCCCCGATATTCAAAATAATATGCCATTTGTGGTATAGTCCAGCCCTCGCGCACGGTTATACGTAGCTCGCCTACGGCCTCTGGTGTTTGGCCGCGGCGTAGTGTGGCGTTGACCTCTGTGTTGGTCATTTGCCTATTGAGTACATATGTGCCGGCCCTATACACCCTGGTACTGTTTTTGAGAAACATCTCTAGTCTAAACAGCCATGGGTTTGCGACAAGCTCGTAATAATAAAGCTTCTGCGCCACATCTGCACGGGGAGTGTCTTCAGGCAAGATAAAAATAACTTCATGGTCCGGCCCAACTTCAAGCATAGAAGATGCAAAATCGCTACCTAGGTCAAAGCCGAGCTGGGTAAAGTGTAAGATTGCGAAAACAATAACCGCCAGTATTGCCAGGTTAAAACCCACGCCCAGCACGAATGTTACTATGTTTGATGCCTTATTTGGTTTCATGTTATATACCTCCAATATTGCATACCGCTGATTACTCATACTAATCTCAAATAAATTCTGAGAATTTGCCCAAATAGAAAATATCAGGTATTAGTGATTTTTCGTTTGGGCAAATTTACATTTTACTTGAGATTAGTATCATCATTAAGTTTTGCCCATTCATCATAAAGGATAGCAAGTGCTTCTTCAAGTGCTGTTTTTTCGTTGTATATTTCGGCGGCGGCAGTTGCATCTCGACTTACTGCGTCGTCGATTAGGCGGGTATCGCAGATTGCTATTTCCAGTTCTTTTTTTACTATATCTGCTTCTAGCCGCAGTATTTGGGTGTTTCTTCTGCGTGCGGCAGTTTCTTGTTCTTTTTTGCGCTGCCGTTCTTCTTTCTTGTTGGCTGGTGGTAGGTTTATGGTGTTTGTTTCTTCTGATACGGAGTTTAACTCTGCCAGCTCTTTTTCTTCGGCTTTTTTTTCTAGGTAGTAGTCATAGTTGCCGTGATAACGGCGTATGCCGGTTGGCTCCATCTCCAATACCATTGTTGCTGTATGGTTTATAAAATATCTGTCGTGAGAAATATATAGTATTGTGCCGGTAAACTCCTTAAGCGCATCTTCCAAGATTTCTTTAGAATACAAATCCAAATGGTTTGTAGGCTCGTCTAGTATTAGGAAGTTTGCCCCGGCCAGCATTATTTTTGAAAGCGCAACCCGCCCGCGCTCGCCGCCAGAAAGGGCAGAGATGGGCTTGTATACATCATCCCCTATAAATACAAAGGCCCCCAGCACCGTGCGGATTTCTGTCTGGGTTAACCGGGGGTATGTGTCGGCTAGTTCTTGGAAAATGGTTTTATTCTCGCTAAGGTGATCCTGTGCTTGGTCGTAGTAGCCGGTGCGCAGGTTTACACCTTCGCGTACGCGGCCAGATATGGGGGTTAGCTCGTTCATTAGTATTTTTAGTAGTGTAGTCTTGCCAATGCCGTTGGGGCCTATAAGCGCAATACGGTCACCTTTTTTTATCTCGAACGATATATTCGAAAATAGATGCTTATCGCCAAATGCCATGCTCAAACCTTCTATGGTTAACACATCATTGCCGGACTGGATTTTGGGAGTAAGCCTTAGCCGCATGTTCATGGGAGCGTTTGTTGGTTTGTCCAGCCGTTCTATTTTGTCTAGCATTTTTTCTCTGCTTTTGGCGCGTATCATTGCGGCTTCTGTTGAGTAGGAGCGTAGGGTTTTTATTACTTCTTCGTGGTGTTTTATGACCTTTTGCTGCTCTGCAAAATGTTTCTCGGCAAGTTGGCGGTCGCGGGCTTTTTTTTCTGCGAAGTAGGTGTAGTTGCCGTTGTATACTGTGGATTTTTTATTTTCTATTTCTATAGTTTTTGTGGCTACTTTGTCCATAAAATAGCGGTCATGGGAGATTAGTATTACGGCGCTTGGTACACTGCGCAGGTATTCTTCCAGCCATGCTACGCTTTCTATGTCCAGGTGGTTGGTTGGCTCGTCCAATAACATTAAGGAGGGGCGCTCCAACAGCAGCCGCCCCAACAACGCACGGGTCTTTTGCCCGCCAGAAAGTTCATAAAATGGCTGTACCCATTGGCTTTCTGTAAAGCCCAGGCCCTTTAGCACGCCGCGTACCCGGCTTGCGGTGCTATAGCCTTCGGCTGCCTCGAAACGGGATACTAGATTGTCGTAGCGTTTTAGTGATATGTCTAAGTCATCCCCAGTTTGGGTGGCCATGAGTTGCTCTAGGTTGCGGATTTCTGTTTCTATTTTCTTTAGCGGCTCGAAAACCGCGTCCAAAACTTCATACAAAGTATTGCCGGTAGGGATAGACTCCAAAAGGTTTGGGTCTGTCTCGGCCAACTGTGGTAGGTAGCCGATGTTAATGTTAGCAGGCTTGGTAATTGCACCGCCATCTGGCTGCCATTGCCCAGTAAGTATGCGAAAGACAGAGGTCTTGCCCGCGCCGTTTACGCCTACCAATGCGGCTTTTTCTTTCTCCTCTAATATAAATGAAATGTTTTGGAGGATTTCTTCTGCGCCTATGTTTTTTTGTATGTCTTTGAGTTGTAGTAGCACTGGTATCCTCCTGACTTTATTTACCTGGTTACTAGCCGCGGCGCACAAGTATACCCTTCATGGATTCTGTTTTATTGTGGGCTTTGTAAACCAGCGCTTTTTCTTCCTCTGTGCACCCAATAAGAAGCTTTACTTCGGAATCGCGCTTTATTAGGTCTACTGTACATATGATTGCGTCCAAGTTTTGGGCAGGGTCGCTGCCTTGCCATAGGTCAATACCGCCGCCGTCCATGGACGATGTGTTTGATAGATAGCCGTAGTTTAGGGGGGGTAATATCGCTTGGGTAACGGGGGTGGGGGGTGCCTTTTGGGCGGTCTATTATTATTTGAGATTGGGAGACTAGCTGGTCTAGAGCCTGCCAGTAGCTTGCGTCGTTGGTTTTTAGTTGTTCCACTGTGTTCCTCCCAAAAAAGGTTTATCGGTAGCATCAAAACCCAAAGCCTTCGAAATCACTATTTTGCTACAACGTTAAGCAGTACTTTTGCACGATGCAGCTCTTTTCGTATTTTATCCCTTTCAGTGGTGCTGGTTTCGGCGGCTAAGCGGGTTTCATACTCTTGAGCTTGGGCCGCTATTGTGACTATGTCTATTTCGCCTGGAAGCAACGCTTTTTGGGTTATGAGCGTAAGCACATCATTTTCGAAATGGAAGACCCCGCCCAGTACAGCAAGCTTGCGCTCGCCGTCTTCGGCAATTATGCGAAGTACCCCATCGGCCAAGATGGCAGAGCAGGCCTCGCGCCCGGGCAGTATCCCCATATCGCCCGTGAGGCAGCGCAAAACAACCATGTCTGCATGGCCATGGAACTTGTATTTTTCGGACTCTGTCGCGTCTGGGGTAATTATGAAAATTTCTAATTTTTTTTCTGCCTTTTCTGACATCCAGCGCCTCCAACTAAACCTGCGATTCCCTTGAGCGTGTGATTACATCGTCTATTGTGCCGGCGTTTTGGAACATGCTCTCTGGTATGTTGTCATGTTCGCCGTCAAGTATCTGTCTAAAGCCTTCTATTGTGTCTTCTATACGCACGTATTTCCCGGTTATGCCGGTGAACTTCTCGGCCACGGTAAAGGGTTGTGATAGGAAAAACTGCACCCTGCGTGCACGGGCTACCGTTAGCTTGTCTGTTTCGGAAAGCTCGTCCATACCCAATATTGCTATGATATCTTGCAAATCTTTGTAGCGCTGTAGTGTCGATTGTACCCGGCGGGCTACATCGTAGTGTTTTTCACCTACGATGCCCCTCTCCAGCATACGCGAAGTAGAGGCCAACGGGTCTATCGCTGGGTAAATACCCATCTCTGCAATGGGGCGGGAGAGGTTGGTTGTTGCGTCTAGGTGTGCAAAAGTTGTGGCAACAGACGGATCCGTATAATCGTCTGCTGGTACATATATGGCTTGGATGGAAGTTATAGAGCCGGACTTTGTGGACGTGATACGCTCCTGCAGGGCGCCTACCTCTGTGGCTAGGGTGGGCTGGTAGCCTACCGCGCTGGGTATCCGCCCTAGCAGCGCAGAAACTTCCGAGCCGGCTTGCACAAACCTAAAAAAATTGTCTACAAACAGCAGTACATCCTGCCGTGATATATCACGAAAATACTCCGCAATAGTAAGGCCCGTAAAACCTACGCGCATACGCGCACCTGGGGGCTCGTTCATCTGGCCAAACACCAAGGCTGTCCTGTCTAGTACGCCAGACGCCATCATGTCGTAGTACGTGTCGTTGCCTTCACGCGTACGCTCGCCAACACCCGTGAAAACAGACAACCCCTCATGAAAACGGGCGATATTGTTAATCAGCTCCATAATTATAACGGTCTTACCAACGCCGGCACCGCCAAACAAGCCAATTTTGCCACCCTTTGCATAGGGGCACAGCAAGTCTATGACTTTGATGCCGGTTTCCAGGATTTCGGCCTTGTCTGTCTGGTCTGCAAAGCCGGGGGCCTTGCGGTGGATGGACCATTTTTCTGCTGTGGCTGGGGGTTCTTTATTGTCTATGGGGCGGCCTAATACATCCAACATACGGCCAAGTGTTTCCGGGCCTACGGGTACGGTAATGGGTGCACCTGTGTCCACTGCCTCCATGCCACGGGCCAAGCCGTCTGTAGAGCCCATTGTTATACAGCGCACCGTATTGTCGCCTAGGTGCTGGGCTACTTCCATAACTAAAGACGTACCCGTTACCTCTACAGCGTTGTACAGGGCCGGAAGTACGCCTTCGAAGCGTACATCAACTACCGAGCCTATGATTTGCAGTAGTTTACCTTTGCTTGTGGTTGACAATTCAAACACTCCCTAATATAAAAATCGCTTTATCTTATTCTTGTATTTCGACATATCATAAACTGCCGTCACGTGTAACAATATGCTTGACGTGTGTACATTGGTTTGTTAATGCAGTTTTAAAGAACTCTGGATATATTTTATATTCGTCAAGTTTGTTTATAGGTAGCCAGTGGATACTTACTTCGCCGTAATCTTCTTCGAATGTTTGCCGTATTTCGCCCAGTTTCTCGTGAGGCTTCATTAGGAAAAATAGACATACCTCGTGTATTAACTCTTGTGTTGGGGTAAAACTAAAAAAATTTTCGTGTATAAAAGCCAGCCTTTCTATTTCAAAAGGTAGGCCTGTTTCTTCCAGTGTTTCGCGCAATATTGTCTCTTGGGCGGACTCGCCAAACTTTGCCCGGCCGCCAACAGTGTAGTAAAAGTCATCACCGCTGTTTTTTACCATTAACAGTTTGCCGTTATGTTGGATTATTGCACCTACACGGTAGTTAAACTTGCCGCCGGTTATGTTTACGTAGATGTCGCTTCCCATATGAATCTCCCCTCATCACCGATGCTGCTTTTCTTACGTAAGCGCACTAGCCCCACTCACAATCTCTGTTATTTCCTGGGTAATAATCCCTTGGCGCTGCCTGTTATATTGCAGGGTCAAGTTTTCTGCAAGTTCTTCTGCATTATTTACTGCTGTGTCGGTGGCAACCATGCGTGCGGCTTGCTCGCATAGCGCTGCCTCTAGCATAGCGCCGTAATTTTGTGTGTTTAGGTACATGGGGGCCATGTATCCCTGGAAGCTGTCAACATCTGGGTCGTATTCCATTTCCGGTGGGTCGGTATTATTGGCCTCGTCAGATTCTAACCGTAGGCTTATTGGTAGTATTGGCTTGATGGTAGGTTCTAGATTTAAGACGGTGTGATACCTTGTATATGCGATATACAACTCGTCAATTGTAGCCAACGCATCTTCGTCGTCACTGTTAAGACAAAAATCCTCTAGTACCAAAGTCCCCATAGCTTCTGCGTCTTCAAA
>Ga0123355_10022437_pt1 | contig 10120 bp, 7 predicted proteins | sample TergutEmb28metaG_3_FD_89872 | JGI IMG/M metagenome (GOLD analysis project Ga0123355, IMG submission 89872) | Embiratermes neotenicus P1 segment gut microbial communities from Petit-Saut dam, French Guiana - Emb289 P1 | ecosystem: Host-associated > Arthropoda: Insects > Digestive system > Gut ...
CATGTCGAGACTGTAGTCAATAATCAACATCTGAAATTGACAATAAATCATCTATATTGTTGCATCTTGTTGGTATTCTTTCTTCACGCTTTGCTCACGATGCACGGTCACAGGAACATAAAGTTGAGAGGTAGTTTCGTAATTTAAACTGGAAGTTTACATGTAATGATGGAAGTCATTCAGTTTACTGTGCTTTTCAGCACGTCGTAATGGCGACATAGGACTAAAGCTTTGACCTTGACGGCTGAGTGGGGGGCCTCATACCTGCAGGAGAAGATTGCAGAGAACATTATACACATCTTGTCAAGAAGTCTATGTCACTGCATGTCACATTCCACGGGTCGCCATTTGTAACGAGCTTAGCCTGTAACAACACTAAAGTCAAATTTTGGACACATATCTAACGGCATAGAACACTGCACAGAATAATGGAATGAACTCGTCTCCACAAGACACTACTGCCGTTCAGCGCAATGTGTTGTTAACCTGAATGCATCTTTAATTGGTCATAAACATGAACGGTCTGACTTTTACTGGCGGAACCACTGCCAAGGTCAAACTCGTGCTCCCAAGTAACAAACATTATGTGATACCTGCATACATCTTCTGATTATAATGTTTAGACTGTTTTCAACTCGTACGACTGCAGTTTACTTTGTTTCATACGATTCTTGCAATAAACCATTCACTTCCCCAAACATCGTTAACCGGTTAGTAGTGTTTGCCAGTGTTTTCTCTATGGCACGAATTTATTTGTAAGTCTTATTTTTATGAATTTTATGTTATGAAACGTTTAGGTAGAAATGCGTGTTCTACATTTTGGTATATCGGTTGTATTTAGTCCAGAAAATGAATTAAAAAATTGCCTTTGATAGTAGCAAACACTTTCTTTTTTTTAATGTCTTAACTGATAACATAGCTGCTTTACTTTTCAGTTTGACATAAGAACTGGATTTGTAAATATTTTCAATTACAAATGCCGCCTTTTAAAATGTTAAAGTTTATCCGACGTTTAGAACAGATTAATTGCAATGCAGGCACTGAACCTGCTAGCCACAGGTAGCCAGCATTTCCTCGCTGCCTGCTGTGCCGGCTTGTCACGAGATTGTTACCGTGAACAAGTCTATAAGCTCCCTAGTGCCCGTGCACCGACTGCTTAAAGTACGACACTCTGAGACGGGGTCGTGACGGCTGCGGGAATGTCGCATTATTGTTGCCGTAAAAACTAAAGTACTATTTGTAATGAACGGTGCAACCGAGTGATGAACACTTGCTGTTGCGTGTCCGAAGGTCCCGGATTCAAATGCTGGCTCGGAGACTAATTACCTTGACTGATATTCATTATTTTCCTCCGCCTCTTCGTGAAAATGCAGGAATAACGCCTTGGATGAGGCCACGTCGGCTTTCTTCCACATCCTGTCCGTGCATTAGTCAGTACTCATCCTGTCATTCGGTGTTGTGCCATCGGAAATGGATCTAAGCTGTGCATTGGCCTGGAACTGGGTGGTTTATTTCTTTAAAATTTGGCACAGACGCCGGGAAGGTTCCGCCATCTGTGTGTCGGATTCGGAACTACATTCACCAAGTTCCGTGAATCGTGTTGTGCGGCAGTAAGAAACGTGTGTCAGAGGGAAGTTAATCGCTGCTATAGCCGTGTTTCGTAGTGAGGAATAAATATAAATATAAATATGCCACTCACCCACTCAGGGAGACATATTTTAACGCATGCTCTGTACTTGTCTCCTATCATAAAGTAATTTTTCCAGCACAATCTTCACAAACCTTCCCTTCTACATTGTTCGTTGGCCTGTACTCGTAGATAACTTGTGCTTTTGGATTGATCGTAGTCTGCGGTTTTGAAGCGTCATTATTATTATTATTATTATTATTATTATTATACATGCATTTGTATTTTTTATGTCTTATGATCGAGAGAGGTGCATACAGGGTTTTGTCGGGGAGATTTGAGGGAAAGAGGCCACCTGGAAGACGTAGGCATAGATGGGTGGATAATATTGACATATGTTTTTGACGTGGGATGGGAGATGGACTGAATTTATCTGGCTGAGGGGTTCATAGAAGGGGGGGGGGGGATCTGTTGACTAGCTGAGAACCTGTTAGCTTCTCAGGAAAGACTTTGCTCCATGGAGTTAATTATCAGGAGCAAAGCAAGAAGGACAGGTGGGCGGGGTAGCTAGCACGGATGGGAGTGAAATTTGGATTGGAAGACGGTCAAGGAAGAGACACTTGGGCGACCGATAATACAAATTAAAATGGATCTTTAAGAAGGACGGGAGAGGAAAGATTGGAGGGGATATGCCCTGGATTTCGTTGGCTTCGGGTGGAGACTAATGTGGACACAGCGAGGAATTTCCAGCCTCCATACATTGTGGGGATTTATTGATTGGCTAAGCGACTGTTAGCTTCTCAACGGCTCTTGATACATGAAGTAGTTCCGTCGCGTTCAAGTAGTTAACACTCACGCCTCGTATTCTGGAGTTTCTGGGTTCAAATATCGGCCTTGTTATCCTTTCAGGGATTTCCGTTCTTTTCCATAGTCGCTCGAGTCTAATGATAGGATGGTACCTCAAATTGTGGCACCACCACTTCCTTCCGCGTCCTTGCCAATTCACGACACACAAACCCTGCTACTGTTTGACATGCTGTTGTTACTAACGGAGACTTTGAATGGGCCATAAAATTAATAAAATATATGGCCTGATTTCGGCTTTATGAATGTGCTGTGTAGGGGTTAGAATACTTGAGGGAGAGAGCTTCTCGCGGTAGTTATACTGTCAAGGCAGCTGCCTTTTGGAACGTGGCGCCGTGTAGTATTGTGTATACCAACGTTTCGAGGGAACGTGCTGTTTCCATTTTTAGGGATCCTGAAATGGCTGCCCTGTTTTCTCCGAAACGTCAGTAATTATGCGACATACTGTACGGTTTCACAGGACAAGTGTTAATAATATTTACCATCGACACTTTGGTGAGTATGTAGCTGGTGTCTGGTGGTGTATTGCGGTGTGTAAAGCGGATGAAGGGCGTCACTGGGGTGTTTTTTATCTGTCCGTCAGAATGTCGATTAAAATCGTCGTTATTACACTGCACAATATCGAGTTTATTCTTAATATTGTGTTCGGTAATTTCGGTGTATTTTTATGCTCAGGTTGAAAGTATCCACCAACCAGTCTTGTAACTGAATTTGTGATTTCTTCAGAATAAGACATGAAAGTGTTGTTAGGTCTCATGTCTGCAAAAAGTGGCAAACAAGTGGCTGCTGCTTTCAGCACAATCCGTCAGACACAACCACATTTATTTTTTACTTAAGCTTGACTACATGTTTCGGTCTGCACAGACCATCTTCATGACACTGTTACAAACACTTTCAAAATAAGGCGAAATGTAGTGCAGTTATAATTCACGCTGTGGAATCCATATGTTTTAAAAAATGAGTGGCTGGTGGTTAATTATTCAAAGCTCGTGGTTAATCTAATAAAACAATTTTAGTGCCTAACTCACAGAAAAGACCAGCTGATGAGGGGTGTTGAGGGAAATGCTTGCTGTTTGTTGTGAGAGTAATTCGAAGCACAGAAATAAATAAACTGATTGGGCACAATGCAGAGTTCTGTAAATGTCAAAGTACATCGTACCTGCACTACCCGCACTGTGCCCTTGATGGTTTATATAATGCCGCATGTCCAACAGTCACTCCGACTCGTTATTTTCCTGTGCCAAGTCTGATTCATGTATCAGTGCATCAGAGCCTTTGTGGATCCATTGCCGAATATTTGCACTTCTCATAGGGCTTGTGACGGTACACACATGTAACAGACACATATGTGTATGGTACACACATGTAACAGACACATATGTGTATGAACGTTTAGTAGTGTGACGGCTGCGTTGCGTATCGTGCTGTTTACCGTTTTTCTTATTTACAGTATCTGTGGTCAGAAGAAGGTAATTACAGAACGTACAACATTCATACCACAGTCGGTATCAAGGACTGTTTCCTCGCATTATGAGGCAGGCTGCAAATTCAATATCGATCCTGGGGGAGCTCCTGCCTGCGATGCTGTTGGTCAGGAGATGTGAAGGGTTGTGGGTGGATGAGGTGTAATAGGGTGGCCATTCGGCTGGGGCGAGGAGTCAGCCACCTTATTATAAACTACCCTCGGTCTTTGTTGAACGAATCGTTCCTTATAATATGAGTGTGTTGTTACGACATATTGCCGTGTGTTCACGCTGAACAGTCGTAAGCTGAGATCTGTGAACTGTCATATGTAGAATTATCCTCAGTTGAAGGTAGTATTGTTTGTCGGAAATGCTGCCAGTCGCCGACCACACAGCACACTGTGTAACCCAAAAGAACACAGTAGGAATGCTCACCTCTGGAAACCTCTTTCATATCTATTACTGGGAGGCCGAATAGGATGTCTCCCGCCCTCGCCATGACGGCTTTCGTCGTCGCTTGAAGCCTGAAATTAATCTACATACATAGGACATACATACATTCATTCATTCATACATACATACATACATACACAACGCGCACGCACGCACACACACACAGAGTCGTTTTGGAGGGACACGGTGGAATATCGGACTGTCAATTATATATTTTATTTATTTCTTTATGTATCGTATTTATTTATAGAAACACGGTAAATACAGAAATTTAGCCTTTTGGTATTAATACGTGTATTCACTTTTTTTGTGTTTATTTAGAAATGTATTCAAAATTAATTTCCCCCCCCCCCGCGCAGAGAACACGATGTCTGCTTTACAGAGATCAGCCATTAATTTTGTTAGGGAAATAAATTCCATTTGTTGTGATAATTATGACAGACCCATTAATGGATTGTGTGGGAAAAACTGACTCTTAATGTCACAGTAGGTGGTTTGTAGACTGTAGCTGCCCCCGTGCCAAGCGTCATGATGTGTACACATGCTGCAGTGTGGTGAGCGTAACGAAGTCATCTTCGACATTTTTCAGGTTACAAGTAGCAGTGTATTCATACGCACAGTAGTGGCGTGTATTGTGCACCGGAATATGACCTGAATACATGAAGAAGCAGAATGAACCTTCAATTTTTCCCGCTAGGGGATCACCCACGAGTGTCGGTAGCTTGGAGCTTTGGGTGGCATGTATAAGTGCAGCGTAACATCTGTGCGGAAAAAGATAGGATGTAGTGAGTTCGTTTCAATACCAGAGGGCGGATGGGTTCAGGTTTCATGCCTTGCTTCGTAACTCCGTAACATTTATTGCTCACTCCTACGTACCTTCCTTTTGTTCAGATTATTTTATTTCTTTGTCTTGCTTAGATGTTGATATAATGTAATGAAATGGCCGATAGGCGCCACGGGCTATATTGTCATCGTCCCTAAGCTACTTTATGAACGTAGCCGTTTGTTAACGATGTAATGTGGTTACTGTATGTATTGCGTACTTATATGAATCGGAAATTGCGTTTTTCGTATAAGATGTATAGGTATGCGCCGCATAACGACGTTTCGGTCAACGACGGACCGCATATACGACGGTGGTCCCATATGACTATAATATTATAATACCATTGTGTTACAATTACCTACAGTGTTCAGTACAGTAACATGCTGTACAGGTGTGTAGCCTAGGAGCAATAGGCTGTACCATATAGCCTAGGTGTGTAGTAGGCTATACTGTACTATCTAGGTTTAAGTACACGTTCGCACAACGACGAAATCGCCTAACGAAGCATTTCTCAGAACGTATCCCCGTCGTTAAGTGGCGCATATCTGTATTTATGTTTTTTCATGATATTCGTGCAGAAAATAGGTGTACCTCTATAAACATTAACCAGCTAGTTTTGTAGTGGAGACGGGAGTGTTTTCTGTGAGATAGAAACTGAATTTTTCTGTGTTATTGAGATGAATTTCAGGGTTTAAATGGTTAAAACAGTTCCGTTTTTATGGTGGGATATGTCGCCAAATGTATGTTCAGTACTGATATATAACGCTGTATCCGGAAATTGAGTCTAAATAAAGAAACGTTTGTCCCTGTAGGTTTCAGTGTTTCCCGCTAGAGAGTGCATGTTATCATCTACTGGTTCAGGCTACGCCCCATAGCTTTCATCTGTCACGTAAGCATCAGTTGAGATGAACTCACCGTTAAACATCTGGGAGACCTGATTTTCGCCAATATGTAAAGAGAGTGAAGGTGGAGGGAGGGGGACCAGCTTGGCCGCCGAGCCGACATGTCTTGTTGCGGCCGATCGATGCTCGCTTGTCGCCAGGGCCAAACACACGTCTCTGAAAGGTCATGCTAAGCAAGGCAAGATGCTATAATGTTTCCATTGAGTGTATGTTTTGTTATGAGCTTCAGATGCTCGTTTTCTTCCACATAGATTGAATTGATTTTACGTAATGGACCAGCTTTCCTCTATTAGAAGGCAGTAAGTAGGTTGCTATAGAAATATACGCAGAAAGGAACTCATTATATGTTCATGTCTAGAACGAAGTCGTAATGTAAGAGCACAAAATAAAATCCTATGACAGCGTGGCAGAGTTAAAGTGCTTGGAAATAACAGTAGCAAATCTGAAATGTTGTTTATGGTGGAACCGAAAACACACTGAATTCGCGAAGTATTTGTTAACGTTTCTTTGTTGTATTTTCTGGTCTCCTGTTCGAAGACTGCAGATAAAAATTGGATAAGTGTATTATAACCTGTTGTTTTTGTATGAGTGTGAAACGTGATCTGTTGTTATCCTGAGGGAGAGGACGCTGATAAAAGACGGTGCAGGAGAGTGCAGAAAGAGGTGCTTCAGAATTTTAACTGTTTAGCTGATTTCGTTACTGATATGGGCGTACGAGTCGGGGAAAGGGGACTGAGCGATGTGTATGTAGCTGTAATTGCTATCCGTTCAAGGAGGCGATTGTTTAATAGACCAAGTCCTAGATGGAATTATCGTATTAAAATGGATGTTATAAAACCGACGAAACCTTGCAGTTAGGCAATACAGTAGTTGTCGGCCCATTGTTACCCCGAATGGGAGATGAGGCAGCAGGCCAGGCCATGTCAGGCAAGGCCACATGTTTCAGTTATTATCTATTATTTACATAGAGCATTGTATTGTGGTTTGATTTTTTATTTATTCCCTAATATAAAGAAACAGAATCTCGAGAGGGGTTGCATGTTCCCGTACTGGGACCCGCGACTGATCGAATTGGGTGAGTTGAAAGTTAGTTCTTTTCTGTTTCGTAGTAATTCTGAGCTGCCTTTGGGATGAAGGTGATGTTGGGGGATAAAACGCGCTGTATTTCCGCGTACTCTGTGAAACTATAAAACTGATTTGCCTTAAAGTTTTGAGTTTGGTCGCACTTGAAGATTTTAGTTGTTGTTCATGGTCCTGCTTCATGGAGTGTATAGCTGACTACTCATCTTCACCTCATGCCGATATTAGGAGCATGTGGAGCTGTGATCATCCACTCATTCGTCTTCATGGCGTAGAAGCTTCACGAAGCATAGGAACAGCTGTACCTTTTTTACTTCATTTGATACTGAAATCAAAGTTTAGGCTTTTTTTTTTAAATAAAAGCGGCTGAGTGTTTAAAGTATATAAAATAGCTTAGCTGTGGTGTATGACGTTCATTTCAGACGGTTATGTGAAAAGCGTATTGAACATTAGCTGTTAATTTTAACGAGTGCTATTTCGTTGTGTTGTTGGTAATATAACTGTCAAACACAACTAATAATAGAGTGGGCCAAAAGTAGGTATACAGAGGATGCTATACTATATACTGTATACCTACTTTTGGCCCACTCTGTGTGTTTATTATATAATACTGCATATTTCGATTTATCTCAGGCATTATTTTTTATATACCGACTGTGAATAATAATAATAATAAATCTTGAACACAGAGACAGGTAGCAAGTGCAGACTTTGCCAGAAATTTGATGAGACAATAGACCACATATCAGCATGCCAAATACTGGCAAGAGAACAGTACTTAAAAAGACATGATAGTGTGTGTGCTCAACTACACTTCAACATATGCAAGGAAACAGGGGTACAATTGGACAAAAAACACTGGTATGAACATGTGCCAAAATCAATAGAAACAAGTCAAGGAGGCAAGGTAACCATATTGTGGAACCAACAAATACAAACTGACAGAACTATCCCCAACAACACCCCGGACATTATAATGAAATAATGAAAAGGGAACATGTGTGTTAATAGACTTTGCAATCGCAGGAGACAGAAATGTGATTAAAAAAGAAGCCGAGAAGATTCTAAAATATAAAGACCTTACAGTAGAAATGCAGCACATGTGGAATGTAAAAGCAAAGTTGATACCGGTAATAACAGGGGTGAATGGGACTATTTCAAAGTCATTCAGAAAATACGTGAGCAACATACCAGGAAAACATGAAGTCATGGAACTCCAGAAAACAGCCATATTGGGCACTGCACATATACTTCGGAAAGTAATAATGTAAAAGTACAATAGATTCACACTGAAACTACCGATATGGGCACCATGAATAGTAACAACAGAACAGCTGCAACACTGTATTCCCTAGGGACATAGTTTGTCTCAGGAATATAAGTACAAATACCCTGCATAAAGATGATGATGATGACGATAATAATAATAATAATAATAATAATAATAATTTACTGCAATTGAGTTTTCACTCGGTGACAGTAGTCCTTACATTAGTAACAAATAAGAATAAAGATACATAAACGAAACAATACATCAACACAGTACAAACAATACAAAACACAATAAATACAAGTACACATATTACCAAAGCACCCACACAATTACCAAAACACCCATGCAATTTGCAAAACACCCACACAATTACCAAAACACCCACACATTACCAAAACACACACTATTACGAAAACACAAACAATTACCAAACCACCCACGCAATTTGCAAAACACCTACACAATTACCAAAACACCCACACATTACCAAAATACACTCTTACCAAAACACCCACACAATTACCAAAACACCCACGCAATTTGCAAAACACCTACACAATTACCAAAACACCCACACATTACCAAAACACACTATTACGAAAACACACACTATTACCAAAACACCCACACAATTACCAGAACACCCACGCAATTTGCAAAACACCCACACAATTACCAAAATACCCACACATTACCAAAACACACACTATTACGAAAACGCACACTATTACCAAAACACCCACACAATTACCAAAACACCCACACCTGAGGATGACCTGACATACGTCGAAACATGTTCTATACAATCAATAGAATTTATTTATGTTTGGACAGATATGGATTTAATTTTTGAACATAAGCTGCGTTTATTTTTTTGGCACAACAGTGTTTGTCATAACTATTTTGCACTCCGATAGATACTCAGCGCGTTACATGCGACATGCGCGCAGTATCGCGTGCAAATGTTAATATGAAGCTTCCTTTATAAATTTCAGTAAAACACTGAGATATCAAATTTAATAAAAAAAAACCGTTCGGAGGTTCTCGATTTATACATGGGAACGGAAGGACAGACATCGGTATACATGGCGAAACCAGTAGGTGCATTTTGAAACTTCCTACTTGCGATTGTGTTGAGCGTTTTTGTTCTTGTCTTAACAGAAAACACTACCACCCCATTACGAAGATCACCTGGCTGGTTGTCCGAAAAATATCGTAGTTGTTTATAGTGAGAATCGCATCGAGCGGTTGGCACTTTTGCTTCGTGTTTAGAAGCTCCTGTGTTAAAACCTGGAGACCGACTGACCCACATTTTCCATGGTTTTTCAACAGTCCTTCCAGGAAAATTACGTTCTTTCTTTATTTTCAGTCCATCACTCACTGATCGTCGTATCTTCCTATGCTGTATAGCCTGATCTTCGTACAACGTCCTTAAATAAACATACTAAATACCATAAATACGATGTGTGGAGAAAGGGCAAGTAGGTGGTATACATAGTTATCTCCATGTTCTAAAGGGTTAATTAAATCTCTCCTCCTCCTTTTTCTTTTTCTCCTCTCCCAAAACAAACAAACCACGCTTCGTCATAAGTTGGTGGGAATCTTAAAAAATATTTTTTTTGTTTTTTCTCG
>Ga0123355_10022438_pt1 | contig 10120 bp, 9 predicted proteins | sample TergutEmb28metaG_3_FD_89872 | JGI IMG/M metagenome (GOLD analysis project Ga0123355, IMG submission 89872) | Embiratermes neotenicus P1 segment gut microbial communities from Petit-Saut dam, French Guiana - Emb289 P1 | ecosystem: Host-associated > Arthropoda: Insects > Digestive system > Gut ...
AGGGAAATTTTAAACTGGCGAAAAAAAAGTTAGCTTCTCAAAAAAGACTGTGCTCCATGCAGTTAGTTTAAAAACATATTAATAATTTTTTAAAAATTTTTTTTTTTTTTTTTTTTTTTTTTTAAAGAAAGCCCTAGAAGCATTACAGAATTTACAATAAGGATTCCCCTGAGCCAGCTAAATAGAAACACATCAAAAAGGGTTATTAAAGCTTTGGCCCTGTAGTTGGACATTTACAGTTTAACACACCGTTTATGTACAATGTGAATATTTTATGAACCAAGAAGGGTAACATTAGGAAATACACGAAATTTTGTGGAGGAATAAACGAAGATGGTGAAAGTCTAAAACAATAATTAAATAATATATTTGTTCACTAAACATACAAAAAGCGGGGACCGCGGTAGCACAATGGTTAAGGTGCTGTGCTAGAAATGGGAAGGTCGCTGGTTCGATCCCAGCTAGTGTCAGTGGATTCTTCATTGACATAAAATTCTTCCGATCGCAGTATGGGCCTTGAGTTGACTCGGTCTCTAACAGAAATGAGTACCAGGAATATTTCTTGGGGATATAGGCGGCCGGTGCGTAAGGCTGACAACCTACCACCATCCTGTGCCGTTGTCACGAAATCTGGAAACCTTAACGTCTTGGAACCCTCTGGGCCCCTCCGGGCCTGTAACGGGACTGCTTTACCTTTAAATATATATAAAGCGTACTCTGGGGAGTAGCGGTATGCCTGTTCTATATATAGGATGCATCGTGCCTAAAGGTTAATATGCGATCAATTTGAACTACAGTCTCCTCATTAATCTAGGGTTTACAAGCGAGGTTTTCACTTGAAAATAAGACTCAAAAATTGGAAAAGAAGATTTTTTTTGTACAAGCTGTGAAGGCATATAGAGTGACTCGCCAACTGCACACCTCGGCTTCTTTACACCCGGGAAAGACTCGATTATGTAATAATACTATTTATTTACTGCAATTGGGTTGTCACCCGGTGGCAGTGGTTATTTTGCATGCATACAAAATATGAAATTGTTTACTAATAAATTTAAGTTGGGAGGGCTACATGAGAAGCATGTAATGGCAACTTGGAATCTTGGAAACCATCTCAGCATTTGCTTATAGACACAGGGAAACCAACAAAAACCTGTGTCGAGGTGGCCGGTCGCAGGACCTTCCGAATACTGACTTCTAGCCAGCAGTCCGGCATCTAAAGTAAAAACAGCAATACACACATATTACAACAAATACACATAGGATGACAACAATACATATTAAAAAAAATGTGTCGTCCCTAGAGCTTCTCTGGAAGTTCCAGTTGCGGGAATTCGAAACTCGGGCCGTCCAGCAACGTAGCCTAGTCGTTTAACCGACTGAGCTAACTCTGCTCCTGAGAACATTACTAAATAAGAAAGTAAGCATACAAAACCTCGTCCCCTTTTATATAAACTTCTGAGGGTACTGTCAATTGTTCACATGAAAGGCATCTGCTGAGTGTTTCGTCTAGATACATATTACGTACAGGAATACGCGGTGGCGCAGTTGTTTGAGGCACTGCGCTACAATTCGGAAGGTCGCGGGTTCTATTCCCGATGGTGTCGTTGCAATTTTTCATTGACATAATCCTTCCGGCCGCACTATGGCCCTTGGGTCAACTCAGCCTCTAACAGAAATGAGTACCAGGAATATTTCCTGGGAGTAAATGCGGCCGGTATGAGATGGACTGGACATGTGGCGCGTATGGGTGAAGATAGGGGGTTTACATGGTCTTGGTGGGGAAACCGGAGGGAAGGAGACCACTGGGGAAACCTAGGCGAAGATGGGTGGATAATATTAGGATGGATCTCCAGGAGGTGGGATGTGGGTATATGGACTGGATTGGGCTGGCCCGGGATAGAGACAGGTGGCGGACGCTTGTAAGTGCGGTAATGAACCTTCGGGTTCCGTGAAATGTGGGGAATTTCTTGCCTAGCTGCAAACCAGTTAGCTTCTCAAGAAGGACCCTGCGCCATGGAGTAAGTAAATAAAGGTGGCCGGTGCGTACGGCTGACAACCTTACCACCTTCATGTGCCGATTGTCTTGAATTCTGGGAGCCTCAAACTCCCGGAACCCTCAGGGCCTGTCTAGGGCCTGTAATGGGATTGCTTTAACTTTTAATATGTTAACTACAGGGATTTTTTTTCAGGGTAATCAAAGTGAGTAAATTGTGTGCATCCTAGTAGAAAATATTCTCGGATTGTTGAAGCAGCTGGCTCAATACAGAGCCGGGCTCACAATTTTCTCCAGTATCAAAAGACGGCAAAATAATTTATCAGCATTTGAATGATTACGTCGGCGTCTAACCTGTCGCTCCACACAAACTTTTGTCTACACACCAGGAAATCTTGAAAGAAGAAGAAAATATTTGTACATCATTATGGATAATTACACATTTAGACAGATGTTCCAACTGGTTGGATAAATTTCTATTTTTATTGCATTAGAGCTCAAAAATGCTACATTTGGAGCATAGCTTTATATGGTGCTGAAACTTAGACGCTTCGGTCAGTAGATCAGAAACAGCTGGGAAGTTTTTAAATGTGGTGCTGGAGAAGGATGGAATCGCTAATTGTTCCGGGCAGTCTTGTCGCATTACTGGAATTTGTAAAAATGGTTTAAGTAATACGTTTTATCTACTTCTGGGTCAGTTTTTCCTTGTTCAAAACATAACTACTGTTTTTGCGAACGTCAGTGTCTAGTAGATATACAGTGTGCGCCGGGATAGTTCAGTCGGTATAGCGACTCGCTACGGGCTGGAAGGTCCAAGGATCCAATCCCGGTAGGGGCGAGATTTTCCTCACCCGCCCAAACCGACCTTTGACTCCACCCTGCTTCCTGTACAGTGGGTACCAGGGCATTCCCGGGGACGGAGGGTAAAGCGGCCGGGTCGTGGAGTTAACAACCAACCCGATCTAGGCCCGATGTTAAAGGAAGATTAGAGCTATACATCTACCCCCCAATCGGTCTTCGTAACCTGTCCTAGAGTGACCTTTAAACTTTTAAACGCCAAGTTAAATCACATCTGCCATTTACTGGCATTATTAGGAACTCGCCTTATTCTCCACGTTAGCAGGTAAATGTTTAACGTTATCTTATGGCAAATTTACTGTACTCTGTAATTCTAATGTAGAAATTAGAGGGATCAAACGAAACATAGTGCAACGTGAATGCAAAACTGTGATTTGAATTTGTATTAAGCGTGCAGAATGTAATGCACATGCGTCAGGAAACTGGATACTAACAAAGAGAGATAGAAAGCAAACAAACATTTTCAAAAGGAAAGTGTATAAAAAAATTTTAGATCCAGTGTATGGCAATGAAGGAAGAAAATTGGAGGATATCAACCAATAAAGAAATTTATGCAATGGTTAAAAAACCTTTTAAAACAGAGACAATAAGTTTAAATAGATTACGTTGGTTTGGGCATGTCCAGAGAATGGAAGAAAATAGAAATCCCAAAAAGTATTGTATACGAATTTGGGAACAGCGAGGTTGAGAGGAAGACCAAGAAATAGATGGCAAGATGAAGTGAGGGAGAATGGAAGACTAGCTGGTGGAAAAGGGTGGAAGGAAAGTGTATATAAAAAAGATGAATGGAGCTCCCGAGAATGGCAAAGAATCGTCGCATTCTGCACATGCAAATGGAAAGAACACAGGATGTAATGCACATCAGGGACACGACATGGTTCGGTTCATTTTACTGTGATAATAGGCTAATTTATCAGTGTCTAATCTACAGCAAACTCACAAGAAATGCTGGTTAAACCAATCCGAAAGTTAGTGTGGCGTGTTATAGGCCACGTACGCCGTTAATTCTTTAAAGACTCAGTGAAAGTTCTTTCCTCCCCAACACTCCCCAGTTTACGAAAGAGAATTGCTGTGTGGGAGGTGGGCTGACTGCGTCCATTTGTCCTTCTTTTATGAGCTAACATGTTGATATAGGTGAGTATGGAGTGTGGATGGAACGGCATCGAAGGGCGAAGACCGAAACGCTCAGAGCAATATCTCTCCCCCTGCCACCTTGTCTACCACAAATCCCACATAGCCTGGCCTGGGATAGACCGCGAACCTCCGCGGTCACAGGCCGGCCACTAGTCACCTGAACCATGGCGCGGCTACTCTAAAGACTGAGATTAGCCTGAATTGCGGTTAAAGAATCAGCTCATACCGCGCAGTAAACACTCCATCTCTTATAAAAACCAGTCAGTTAATGCTGTATAGGGAAATAATTGCGGTTTGTTCTGCGATCCACACAAAACACATAAATGCACTCTGTGGGCAGAACGTAGAATTTGTGAATGTTAAACCTGGTGGTATATAGAGTAACCAGTGGGATTTAAAGGATTAAAACTCTGTTATAAGAACCAATCAATAAATATTGTACAGAGAAATAATCGCTGTTTGTTCTCGGATCCATACAAAACACATAAATACAGTGTGTGGGCAGAACGTAGAATTTGTGAATGTTAAAACTGGTGGTACACATAGTAACCATTGGCCTTTAAAGGGTTAAAACTCCGTTATAAAAACCAATCAATTAATACTGTATAGGGAAATAATCGTTGTTTGTTCAGCGATCCATACGAAACACATATAAATACACTGTGTGGGCAGAACGTAGAATTTGTGAATGTTAAACCTGGTGGTACATATAGTAACCACTGGGATTTAAAGGGTTAAGGCTCAATTATAAGAACCAATCAGTTAATGCTGTATAGGGGAATAATCGCTCTTTGTTCTGCGATCCACACAAAACACATAAATAGTGTGTGGGCAGAACGTAGAATTGTTGAATGTTAAACTGCCGGTACATATAGTAACCACTGGCCTTTAAAAGTTTATAGCTCCGTTACAAAAACCAATCAATTAATGTTGTACAGGGAAGTAATCGCTGTTTCTTCTGCGATCCGCACAAAACACATAAATACACTGTGTGGGCAGAACGTAGAAATTTTTAATATTGAACCTGGGTTTAAATGGTTAAAAAGAAATAATATTTTGGAGACAATTTGCAGCGATACTGTAATCCAATTCTTTATATCTTCATTGGACAAAATACTGCGAGTAAGGCTAGCAGTGCATATTTCCAGCCGGACTGTACATACTGGAGGAGCGCCATGACATATTTGGAGATCGAGCGATTGCCTGTAACGTCAGAACTCCGCTTTCACCCGATCTCACAGCTCCGGATTATTTTCCCTGGGGAGCGATAAAAAACGCTGTTTACTTAGATAATCCTAAGAGCTGCAGGGAAGCATTACCACAGCATCACTCAGGCCAATCTGCTTGTGCCTTCGCGAATATGCAAAAAAAATTCCGTGAGGATGCTTGTCTTCACACACATGGGCACAATTTTAGAAAATTCTACACAGAGATAAGTGTTTCTCTGTTCAGGTTCAAGGATTATTGCTGGTACCTTTTCATGGTATTACATTTGTAATGGATGTTGTGTAGAAGTGAGGGACAAAGCCAGCATTAAAGAAAATTATGGTTTATTGTCCGTTGTACAAAACACAGTGGTGCAAAGCTAAAATTATGCCACAATAAACAAAGCTACAAGTTTCGACCCCATGGGGTCATCTTCAGGCTTATAAAATATGGTATCATACAAGGTACATCTGTTGTTACTACATAAGGGATCACGTGGTATACAGTACGCTGGTTTTAGGAATGTGATACATTAAAAATATTATTAAAATATAGGTAAAAATCGTATGATCGTGTTGAACGTGTGGATCGATACAATACGAAATTTACCGAAATTTCAATAATATTTTGAATATACCACATTTTAAAAATTAGCGTACAGTAAACCACGGGATCCCGTAGGTAGTAGCAACAGATGTACCTTGTATGATACCATATTTTATAAGCCTGAAGACGACCCCATGGGGTCGAAACGTGTAGCTGTATTAATTGTTGAATAAATTTAAATTTGCACCACTGTGTTGTGTACGGCGTACAATAAATAATAAACTGTTATATCGGTAAAACGGGATAGAAAACCCTCAACTTAGAATTAAAGAAATTTCTAGCTCTGGGGCATTACAAAATTTATACCTAAGTACAAATAAATTGGCTTATAAAATTCCATTTTGAAAGAAATAAAATATAGAAACGTAGAGACGCGCAGACTTCCTACTTCCAAATAAACACCTGAAGGCAATGACAGAGCAAAATCTAAGATTTTGGGGCAAAAAACCTTACATTACCAAACGCAGAAGAGTAAGTACCAGAGAAACGTAAGTACTAGAGAAACGTAAGTACCAGAGAAACGTAATAACCAGAGAAACGTAAGTACCAGAGAAACATAAGTACCAGAGAAACGTAAGAAAAACAGAAACGTAAGGACCAGAGAAACGTAGGTACCTAAGAAACGTAAGGACCAGAGAAACATAAAGACTAAAGAAACGTAAGTACCAGAGAAACGTAAGGACCCGAGAAACGTAAGTACCAGAGAATAGTAGTTCCAGAGAAACGTAAGTAACAGAGAAACGTAAGTACCAGAGGAACGTAAGGACCAGAGAAACGTAAGTAACAGAGATATATAAGTACCAGAGAACCGTAAGTACCAGAGAAACGAAAGTACCAGAGAAACGTAAGGATCAGAGAAACGTAAGGACCAGAGAAACGTAAGTACCAGAGAAACGTAAGGATCAGAGAAACGTAAGTACCAGAGAAACGTAAGGACCAAAGAAACGTAAGGATGAGAGAAACGCAAGGACCAGAGAAACGTAAGTAACACAGAAACGTAGGAACCGGAGAAACGTAAGGATCAGAGAAACGTAAGTACCTGAGAAACGTAAATACTAAAGAAACTTAAGTACCAGAGAAACGTAAGGACCAGAGAAACGTAAGGATCAGAGAAACGTAAGGACCAGAGAAACGTAAGTACTAGAGAGACGTAAGGACCAGAGAAACCTAAGTACTACAGAAACGTAAGTACCAAAGAACGTAAGTACCACAGAAACGTAAGGATAAGAGAAACGTAATGACCAGAGAAACGTAAGTACCAGAGAGACGTAAGGATCAGAGAAACGTAAGGACCAGAGAAAAGTAAGTACCAGAGAAACGTAAGTACCAGAGAAACGTAAGTACCAGAGAAACGTTAGTACCAGAGAAATGTAGGTACCAGAGGAACGTAAATACCATAGAAACGTAAGTATAAGAGAAACTTAAGTACCAGAGAAACGTAAGGACCAGAGATGCCTAAGGATCAGAGAAACGTAAGGACCAGATGAACGTTAAGTACCAGAGAAATATAAGTACCAGAAAAGTGTAAGTACAGAGGTACGTAAGAACCACAGGGACGTAAGTACCAGAGAAACGTAAGTACCAGATTTACCTAAGGATCAGAGAAACGTAAGGACCAGAGGAACGTAAGTACCAGAGAAACGTAAGGACCAGAGAAAGTAAGGATCAGAGAAACGTAAGTACCAGAGAAACGTAAGGACCAGAGAAAGTAAGGATCAGAGAAACGTAAGTACCAGAGAAACGTAAGGACCAGACAAACATAAGTACCAGAGAAACGTAAGTAACGGAGAAACGTAAGGATCAGAGAAACTTAAGGACCAGAGAAACGTAAGGACCAGAGAAAGTAAGGATCAGAGAAACGTAAGTACCAGAGAAACGTAAGGACCAGAGAACGTAAGGATCAGAGAAACGTAAGTACCAGAGAAACGTAAGGACCAGACAAACGTAAGTACCAGAGAAACGTAAGTAACGGAGAATCGTAAGGATCAGAGAAACTTAAGGACCAGAGAAACGTAAGTACCAGAGATACTTAAGGACCAGAAAAACGTAAGTACCACAGAAACGTAAGGATCAGAGAAACGTAAGTACCACAGAAATGTAAGGACCAGAGAAACGTAAGGATCAGAGAAACGTAAGGACCGGAGAAATGTAAGTACCAGAGAAACGTAAGGATCAGAGAAACGTAAGGAACAGAGAAACGTAAGGACCGTAGATATGTAAGGACTAGAGGAACGTAATGATCAGAGAAACGTAAGTACCAGAGAGACGTAAATACCACAGAAACGTAAGGATCAGAGAAACGTAAGGACCAGAGAAACGTAAGTACCAGAAAACATAAGGACCACAGAAACGTAAGTACCAGAGAAACCTAAGTACCACAGAAACCTAAGGACCAGAGAAACTTATGGATCAGAGAAACATAAGGACCAAAGAAACGTAAGTACCAGAGAAACGTAAGGTCCAGAGAAACCTAAGGATCAGAGAAACGTAAGGACCAGAGGAATGTAAGTACCAGGAAACCTAAGAATCAGAGATAAGTAAGGACCAGAGAAACGTAAGTACCAGAGAATCGTAAGGACCAGGGAAACGTAAGGTCCAGAGAAACGTAAAGTTCAGAGAAATGTAAGTACCAAAGAAACGCAAGTAACAGAGAAACTTAAGTACCACAGAAACTTAAATATCAGGGAAACGTAAGTACCGGAGAAACGTAAGGATCAATGATACCTAAGTATGAGAGAAAATTAATGATCAGAGGAACGTAAGTGCCGGAGAAACGTAAGGACCAGAGAAATTTACGGAACAGAGAAACGTAAGTACCAGAGTAGCCTAAGGACCAGAGAAACGTAAGGATCTGAGATACGTAAGTACCAGAGAAACGTAAGGACCAGGGAAACGTAAGTCAAAAATCGCGGGTTTTGTTTACCAATACGTAAAAGATAGGAATTATGCAAGATGAACATAATTCGAATTTGTAGAAAAAAATTATTAAAATTTACCTGGAAAAGATCAAAAGCTTAAGAGCTGAGAGGAAGTAGTTGTAGTAGTAGTAGTAGCAGCAGCATCAGCAGTAGTAATAGTAGTAGCAGTAATAGTAGCAGTAGTAGTAGCAGTAGTAGCAGCAGTAGTAGTAGCAATAGTAAAAGTAGCAATAGTATTAGTAGTAATAGTAGCATTAATAGTTGCAGTAGCAGTAGTAGTAGTAGCAGAAGAAGTTGTAGTATTAGTAGTAATAGCAGTAGTTGCAGCAGTAGCAGTAGTGGTAGTAATAGAGTGTGCGGCAGAAAGAACACCCCAATTTTGGAGGGGCATAGCTTCGGATAAAGAGCGCATACAGTGGTGGGGAGCACGTCGTCGAACAGCGGTCTAGGTGCAGTTTTCATCGTATACCATCGCGTGGTTGGAAGAACATCGAGCCCTTATTGTTGAGGAGTTTATAAAAAATGGTGGGTGGCCGGTACCAACACAGTGTGCATTTCGCGTCCGCTTTGCGCTTGGTCGACGGGAGGCTGTTCCTGATAAGAAAACGATTTACCTTTGGGTATCAAACTTTAGACAAACAGGACAAACTTTGGAAGCTCTGAAGGAGGCGATAAGACAGGAAGTTGCTGCCATTACACCTGAAATGATTCTCAAGGTCATGGACAACTACCGAGAGAGGTTTCATCAGTTTATCAATATTCAAGGCCGCCACTTGAGTGATGTTTTGTTCAAAACACATTGATGTAAAACGGAATTATGTGTGCTTTCGAGAAATAGGAAAAACATTTTCGTATCTTCTTTGGTTTTGAATTTACTCGCTTCTCAAATAGGGGAGTTCTTTCTGCCGCACCCTGTAATAGCAATAGTAATAGTAGTAATAGTGATAGTAAATTTAAGGAAGGCTACTAGCCAACACTTTCAGTTCTAGAAATATATACGCATTTAGTGATCAAAGAACTTCACTGCGGTTACTTACTATGCACATTGAAACAATTGAACTGCAGTTACTTACCGCACACATTCATTCAATTCAACTGCGGTAACTTACTGCACACATTCAATATAACTCCTCTTCAGTGACTTACCGCACATTCAATCAATTGAACTGCAATGATTTACCGCACAAATTCAATACAACTCCTCTTCAGTGACTTACCGCACATTCAATCAATTGAACTGCAATGATTTACCGCACAAATTCAATACAACTCCTCTTCAGTGACTTACCGCACACATTCAATCAATTCAACTGCAGTAACTTGCCGCACACATTCAATCAATTCAACTGCAGTAACTTACTGCACATATTGAATCAATTTAACTGCAGTAACTTACCGCACATAT
>Ga0123355_10022439_pt1 | contig 10120 bp, 5 predicted proteins | sample TergutEmb28metaG_3_FD_89872 | JGI IMG/M metagenome (GOLD analysis project Ga0123355, IMG submission 89872) | Embiratermes neotenicus P1 segment gut microbial communities from Petit-Saut dam, French Guiana - Emb289 P1 | ecosystem: Host-associated > Arthropoda: Insects > Digestive system > Gut ...
TGCTCAGTACGAGAGGAACCGCAGGTTCGGACATTTGGTTCACGCACTCGGCCGAGGGGCCGGTGGTGCGAGGCTACCATCCGTGGGATTATGCCTGAACGCCTCTAAGGCCGTATCCCGTCTTGTCGAGGCAACGAAGTGGTACAAAGGCAAACTTTTCAAAGTAATTTAAAGAATGCTAGTGTTAAAACGTAAAATTTTCAAATTCCCGTGTTGCGTTTTAGTGGCAAGTATGTAACATTTTTAAAGCCCCTTAGTGCTTGGTAGTGGTACGAAACCCGAAATTTTCGAAGTACCTTAGTTCGTATTAGTGGTTCAAAGGCAACATTTTCAAATTCCCGTAGTGCGTGGTAGTGTTACGATGTCGAAATTTTCCAGTTTCCTTAGTGCGTGTTATTGGTAGAAAGGCGAAATTTTCAAACACCCGTAGTGAGTGGAAGTGGTACGAAATCGAAGTATTAAAAGCCCCGCAGTGCGTGTTAGTGGTAAGAACGCGAAATTTTCAGAGTAACTTAGTGCGTGGTAGGGTTACGTAGGTGACATTTTAAAAGTCCCCTAGTGGGTGGTAGTGTTATTAAAGCCGAAATTTTCAAAGTCTCTTAGTGCGTGTTGGTGGTAGAAATGCAAAACTTTCAATGTACTGTAGTGCGTGGTAGTGGTAAAAAAGGCGAAATTTTCAAAATCCCATAGTACGTGGTAGTTTTGTGAAGGCGAAATTTTCAACGTCCCTTTGTGCGTGGTAGAGGTAAAATAGCAACATTTTCGAAGTCCCTTCGTGCGTGGTAATGGTAGGAAGGGAAAATTTTCAATGCCCCTACTGCGTGGTAGTGGTTAAAAAGGCGAAATTTTCGAAGTCCCCTAGTGCGTGGTATTGGTAAGAAAGCGAAATTTTTGAAGTCCCTTAGTGCGTGGTAGTTGTAAAAAGACGAATTTTTCAAAGTCCCATGGAGCGTGGTATGGGTAGGAAGGCAAAGTTTTCAGTGTCCCGTAGTGCGTGGTAGTGTTAAAATAGTCGAAATTTTCAAAGTCCCCTAGTGCGTGGTAGATGTACGAAGGCAAATTTTTCAAAGTCCCCTAATGCTTTGTAGTGCTTCCAAGGCCAAATTTTCAAAGTCGCATTGTGCGGGGTATTGCTAAGAAAGGCCAAAATTTCAAAGTCCCATAGTGCCTTGTAGTGGTAGAAAGGCAACTTTTTCAAATCCCCGTAGTGCGTAGTAGTGGTAAAATGGCGTAATTTTCAAAGCCCCATTGTACGTGTTAGTGGAACGAAGGCGAAATCTTCAAACTCCCGTTGTGCGTGGTGGTGCTAGGAAGGCGATATTTTGAAAGTCCCATATTGCGTTGTAGTGGTACGTAGGCGAAATTTTCAAAGCCCCTAATGCGTTGTAGTGTTAATTAAGTCGAAATTTTCGGTCTCTTAATGCGTGGTAGTGGTACGAAGGCAAAGTTTTCAAAGTCCCTTAGTGCGTGTTAGTGGTAGGAATGCAACATTTTCAAATTCCCGCTGTGCGTGGTAGTGTTACAAAGACGAAGTATTCAAAGTCCCACAGTGGGTGTTAGTGGTACGAAGGCGAAATTTTCAAAGTCTCGTAGTGCGTGGTAGTGGTATGTAGGCGAAATTTTCGAAGTAACCTAGTGCGTGCTAGTGTTAAGTAAGGAGAAATTTTCAATGTCTCGTAGTGCGTGGTTGTGTTAAGAAACACGAAATTTTCAAAGTCCCATTGTGCGAGGTAGTGGTAGGAAGGCAATATTTTCAGTGTCCCGTATTGCGTGGTAGTGTTAAAAATCGAAATTTTCATAGTCCCGTTGTGCGTTTTAGTGGTAAGAAGGCGAAATTTTCACAGTCCAATAATGCGTGTTACTGCTACGAAAGCCAAATTTTCGAATTCGCGTTGGCGTGGTATTGGTAAGCAAGGCGCAATTTTCGAAGTCCCATAGTGCGTGGTAGTGGTTCGAAGGCAAAATTTTCAAAGTCACGCTGTGCGTGGCAATGGTACAAAGGCGAAATTGTCGAAGTCCCACAGTACGTGTTAGTGTTAAGAAGGCGAAATTTTCAAAGTCCCGTAGTGCGTGGTAATTGTACGAAGGCGAAATTTTCAAAAACCCGTAGTGCGTGTTAGTGGTACGTAGGCGAAATTATCAAAGTCCCCTAGTGCGTGGTAGTGTTAATAAAGGCGAAATTTTCAGTCTCTTAGTGCGTGGTAGTAGTAGGAAGGCAAATTTTTCTATGTACCTTAGTGCGTTGTATTGGTATAAAAAAGCGAAATTTTGAAAGTCCCGTACTTCGTGTTAATGGTACAAAGGCGAAGTTTTAAAAGTCCCGCAGTGCGTGTTTTTGGTAAGAATGCGAAATTTTCAAAGTTTCGTAGTGCGTTGTAGTGGTACGTAGGAATTATTTTCGAAGTCCCTAGTGCGTGGTAATGTTAAGTAAGCCTAAATTTTCAAAGTCCCGTTGTGCGTGGGAACAGAAGGAAGCCAAAATTTTCAATGTACCGTAGTGCGTGGTATTTGTTAAAAGAAGCGAAATTTACAAAGTCCCTTAGTGCGTGGTTGTGGTACGATAGCAAAATTTTCAATGTCCCTTAGTGCGTGGTAGTGCAACGAAGTCGAAATTTTCAGTGTCCCCTAGTGCGTGGTAGTGGTACAAAGGCGAAATTTTCAATGTCCCCTATTGCATGGTAGTGGTAAATAAGGGGAATTTTCAAAGTCACTTAGTGCGTGGTAGAGGTAAAATGGCAAACTTTTCAAAGTCCCTTAGTGCGTGGTAGTGTTAGGAGGGCAAAATTTTCAATGTACGTAGTGCTTGGTAGTGTTAAGAAAGGCGAAATTTTCAAACTTCCGTAGCGCGTGATGGTCGTAAGAAGGCGAATTCTTCAAAGGCGCGTAGTGCTTTGTAATAATACGAAGGCAAACTTTTCAAAGTCCCTTAGAGCATGGTAGTGGTAAGAAGTAAATTTTCAATTTCCCGTAGTGCGTGTTAGTGGTATGAAGGTAATGTTTTCAATAATTTTACTGTCACTGTCAGGGATTATTTTGAATGAAAAATAGCTTATATGATTAAGCTATTTAATATTTCTCAGATATAAAGTGATTCCGGGAACATTTAGAACAGAACACATATAATCTGAGATCGTTCATTTCAAGTCCAGACGTTAGAAGGTTAAACACTTTGTGTTTTCAGAAACTGCTCGTACGAGCTCTCATACAGAAGGAAAAAGAGATTGGTGTTCCGGTGGGTTTGGTAATATTGTTGAGACGTATGTTATATAGAAGTTTGATATTACTGTTGAGACGTAAGTTATATGGAACTTGAATTGTATTTTATCCATCCCGTTGTGTACATGTGACATATTTATTAAATTGAACCGTCTTTACACAACATACAAATAACAGATTCAAATCTACAACTGGTTAAATAAGCGACATGTTTCGGCCTTTTTCGGCCATCATCATACTTACAAAATATGGTGTTAATTAAGTTACATTCGTTTGATATACCGATGGGATCCCATGGTTTGTATTGGTCTGTATGTATTTTTAAAAATTATTTACTATTGATTAAAAACGATATAATACAATAAAATAAAAAATGTGAAACCACTAAGCCCCACCGAAAACATTACGAACCATTACCTCGAGTACCCCTTGTACAACCAGGTAATCAAATGTATCCACAGTCGACCGCATAACTTACGTCCATCCCTGCTAGGATATTAAAATTAAATACCATTTTACAGTTTATTGTATTATATCGTTTTAATCAATAGTAAATAATTTTTAAAAAGACATAAAGACCAATGTAAACCAGGGGAACCCATCGGTATAGCGAACGAATGTAACTTAATTAACACCATATTTTGTAAGCATGATGATGGCCGAACAAGGCCGAAACATGTCGCTTAGTTAACCAGTTGTAGATTTGCAATTTTTATTTGTATGTTGTGCAATGACGGTTCAATTTAATAAATTCGTTATATAGAAGTTTGTACCACAAAGATGAAAACCTTCCTATCATACCAACTACGGTCCAGTGACAGAGATGTTTTTTTTTTTTCACAGCTGCAACTTCAGGCATGCGACGGTGAGTTTGAATCCAACCAACAGTGCACAGAAATAGAGATATAAGTTAGAATGTGATTGAATCAGGATTTCGAACCGACGTTCGACGAACCTGTTTGGGAAACGTGCTTCAATGGTAAATATGCTACTTCTAAAATATTTATACGTTTTTGTATGTGTTTGTGCATCAAATTTCTTTATTAGATTCATATATTTTCTCATCTATTCAAGAAATTGGCCGCAATCTGTGAAAATACAAAGTTTAGTTACGCCTTCACAAGAACCCATTGCCGCACACCAATATACTAGTGTACATAAGATGTAAACCAACTTCTGCTTAAGATCTGCTTAAGTTAAAGTGTGTTGGAAATCATCTAACAGTGTAGAGAAGCGAAGTAAAATGAAGTGGAAATCATCTAATAGGGTACTGAAGCGAAATGAAGTGAAGTGCAGTGTAGGGAAGGGGGAAAATAGACACTTTATGGGAAAAGTTTATATGGGTAGTAAAGTGGTGAGAAGTGAAAGGTTGGGGTGAAAACGTGAGTACAATATGTGTGGGAAAAGTAATAGAAACTGTACACAGTACTTTCTTTCCTTGGTGTTGTTTACCTTTTGTACATGTTGTATTTTAAATGTCTTGTGTGTATTGTTGTTAGTTGATATGTGTATATTGTTGTAGATGTCTTGCGTTATTGTTATCATCTTGTGTGTATTTGCTGTACTCTGTGTATTGCTGTCTTTATTTTAGATGCCGAATTGCTGACTAGAAGTCTGTATTCGGAAGGTCCTGCGACCGGCCATCTCGACAAATGTTTTTCTTGGTTTCTCTGTGTCATTAAGCAAATGCTGAGATGATTCCCAAGATTCGAATTTGCCGGTAAATGTTTCTCATGTAGCCCTACCGACTTAAATTTATTAGTAACCAATTTCATATTTTGTATACATGTAAAAAACCACTGAGACCGGGTGACAACCCAATTGCAGTTAATAAAAATAATCGAAAGTAATAGCATCCTTCCATCCACAAATGGATATTCTAAGATTTCTTTCCCTTTAAGCGTTTTTATATCAAAAGGAACGTATAAATATTTAGTCTTGTATGCCCTCGCAAATTATTCTCTTTAAATTACCTTAACATACAGGTTGCTGTAGGATGAATCTGCCATACTCCAATAGCAAATTCCTTAGATTAATTTATGGCGGTATAACCAAAAAGACTAATAACAGAAACTGATCAATAACGACGGTATGTTATGTAGAAAAGTGGGGCTGTCTTGCGGTTCCAAGCACTGTGACTTTTCAGCGTAATACGCCGTTCGTACACTGCGCAGGCCTGTCCTTGAGCCGTTAGCCAAACCAGACAATGCGGAGGAGAGTGTGATAAGTAAAATATAAAACAAAACTTTTTTACCCTCTACACAATTCGTCTGATATTAATGTTTATTACTTATAAACTAAGGCAAAATATTTCAAACTACCGTATTGCTTTAGGGGGTCCAGTGTTTAAAAAGTGTACATGTTGCAATTAATCGTGTTTTGTTTGGGAAAATTTTTTCTTTATTACAATGATTAATTAATATTAGTATAAACAAAGATGTTTTGAGGGTAAACAAATGTTGCATTGTATACTGATGCACAATGAGATGCACGATTTTGAATTTAAAAAAATTGAAAATATTTGGGAATAATAAGGACGATTTTTATGACACTTGTGCGAAAATTTGTTTCGTAATCAGTATCTTTCACGGCACTTTGATGTTAATTAGACAGGTATGTGTGTTAACATCACAGTAACTTTAAAATTCGTCATTGTTTTGACACGTGTTGCAAAATCATTAAAGATACATTAGTTCTCTTACACTGATTTCTTGGCAATTATCCTGTGGACATTCAAATTCGGACGCAGTTACTTTGGTTATAACGATGCAATTTAACTAAAGAACATTCTCACGAATTATGACAGTTTAGTCATAAAACACCCTGCATTTTATGAATTATATAAATTTATGAAGATTCGCAGTGTATGGTTTTATTCATTCCCATGTAACAGGCTTTGTGGGACTCATGTTGAACTAAGTGGCTTTGACTCGTATTAATCTGTCACTGCTTCGGTTTTTCCACTGTCATTATCATTACGCCATTGCCACACACACACGCACACACGCACAGACACGCACACACACGCACACACATACACACCACACCACACATACCACACACAAACACACACACACACCACACCACACATACAACACACGGACACACAAACACACCACACACACACGCACAAACCCATCACACACACATACAATTACACACAAACACACCGCACAGACACGCACACAAACACACACCACACACATCAAACACACACGCCAAACACACACCACACACACACACACCAAACACACCACACACACACACACAAACCACACACACACACACACCACACACGCACCACACACACATACATACACACACACAAACATCTCACACACAAACTCATTCATCTACCACCGACGCCCTATGATCTCACCAACTGACAGTGTCGTCAAATAAGCACAGTCACCCTTGAATTTCCAACAGCGCACTGCCAGCCCTATCCACTTAAAACGCAACACAGTGTCTGTACCGCTCTGATTGCGATCTGAGATCGCCCTCAGAAGGCAGTTCAAAACAAGGTGTCCTCTACAGGGGTTATGTCAATCATATTTGCTTATTTCTTGAGAATTTTTTTATTTCAGCGACTTATTTTCGTTATGGATCTTATGACACCGTACTATAAACAAAAATATGGGCTTCTCAGAATGGCGTTAGTGAGGGCTTGGGTCTTGCAGGATTTAAAATTTTGTCGTTCAGTGAGTAGATCAATCAGCCCAGAAATATCGGGAAATCCACAAAGGACACAGGGTCAAATACCAGAAGAACCGCATTCTTAGCACAAAGACGGAACATTTGAAATAAACTTAAAATCTGGTGTACTGAACACAGCAGATCGATGTATTGTTGTGACGAATTTGGTTTATTTTATTTTGGAGGTAAAAAGGTGAGAGGGGGTAATAAAATTTAATTTAAGCGTAAGGTCTTAGTGGCGGCCACCTAATTAACACCTTACAGATGACGCGCAGACTGCTTTATTTAAAGCCCCAGGTCGTTCCGCGCTGGAAACATTTTTCATCTCGGTTATAAAAACAAATCAGTTTATTTTGTAAGTGGCACAAGTCGCTGTTTGTTCTCAGATAAATACAAAACACATAAATGGTGTGGGCAGTGCGTACAGTTGTTGAATGCTAAACTGTTGGTGCATCACGTAACTAGTAAGATTTAAATGGTTAGTAATTACTGTACACATTTAACCATTTAAAGATGAAGCGCAGACTTAATTATTTACTCCATGGTGTAGATTCCTAGTAGAGAAGCTAACTGGTTCTGCAGCTAGTCAAGAATTTCCCCGCACTTTATGGAACCCGAAAGTTTATCACCATATTCACAAGTGCCCGCCATTTGTCCCTATCCTGAGCCAAATCCATCCAGTCTCCACCCCTCCGACTTCCCGAAAGTCCGTCTTAATATTAATCTCCCATCTATGTCTAGGTGTCCCCAATGGTCTCTTTCCCTCCGGTCCCCACTAGAACCCTGTGCAAACCTCTGTCCTCCCCCATAATTGCGACATGCCCCGCCCATCTCATTCTTCTCGGTTTTACCACCCGCACAATAATGGGTAAGGAGTAAAGATACATAAGCTCCTCATTATGTAATTTTCTCCATTCCCCTGTTACCTCGTCCCTCTTAGGCCCAAATACCCTCCTCAACACCCTGTTCTCAAACACCCTCAGCCTACGTTCTTCCCTCAATGTCAGCGACCAAGTTTCACACCCATACTGGACAAAGGGCAGAATTATAGTTCTACATATCTTGAGCTTTAAATTTTTGGACAGCAACCTGGATGACAGAAGGTTCTGCACCGAATAATAGCACGCATTCCCTAACTTCAACCTGCTCTTAATTTCTTCCTGAATAAAATTTTGATTTGTTAACGTTGTTCCGAAATAGTTGAACTCTTCCACCCTCTCAATGGAACTATTATCAATCTTCATACTGTGAATTCGTCCTGCGTTCTGGTGTCGAGACACGGTCATGTACTTAGATTTATGAGCATTTACTTCCAGTCCAATCTTTTTAGTAGCAGCTACTAAAGATTTTGCATTTTTCTTTACAGTATCTACACTTCCTGTCAATATATTAACATCATCGGCATAAGCCAGAAGATGTTGTGTACCATTTAATTTCAAGCCATCCTGGTTTACCTGAACCCTCCTAATGGCATACTCCAAGGAAAAGTTGAAAAGAAATGGCGATGGAGCATCTCCATGTTTCAAAACATTCCTAATAGGAAAATTGTCAGACAAACTTCTGCTTAACCGGACTCTACTATACATTTCAGTCAGACACAATTTTATTAGCCTTACCAGTTTCTTGGGGACCCCAAACTCAATAACAATATTGTACAAGACCTCCCTCCTAACTGAATCATGAACTATCTTGAAGTGTATAAAGTAATGATGCACTGCTTCATTGTATTCCCATTTTTTCTCAAGTATTTGACGAATGCAGAATATATGATCAGTAGTTGACCTGTTGCGTCGGAATCCACATTGAAGATCCACAATAACTTCCTCCGCATATGGAATTAACCTTGAGAGCAGGATGTTGGACAACATTTTGTACGTAGTTGGCAATAGTGATATGCCCCTATAGTTATTACAATCTGCTTTACCCCCCTTCTTATAGATAGGTACTATGATCGACTCCTTCCATTCTTCAGGCAATTCCTTCTTATTTCAGATAGAATCAATATTTTGATGAATCGCGCAGCACATTGTCCTACCCCTTGCTTTAATCAATTCTGCTGGGATTTAATCAATATTTGGTGATTTGTGATTTTTTAGTTTTCCAATAGCCAACTCAACCTCAAAGACACTTGGCTCAGTCACTAGTGTTTCTACTGTGTGTATTTCTGCCTGCCTAACGTCATTATCCTCATGTACATTCAATAGTTGGGAGAAATAATTCCTCCACCTCGCCATAATACTGTGGGGGTCTGCAAACAACTCTCCTTTCGCGTCCTTTACTATGATAGTTCTAGGCTGGTATCCCTTCTTGAAGTCATTAATGCCCCATATACAAGTCCCTGCCATTGTTGAATTTACAGTTAGTCCCAAATTCCTCAATTTATGCTTTCAGATATGCTTTCTTTTTGTTCCTAAATTGTCTGCTAGCATCACGTCTTACATTACTCAGATTTTCTACGTTGCTTCGGCTTGGATCCTGTTACCACTGCATTTTAGCCTGCTTCCTCTTATCTAAGAAATCTGCACATTCTTTATCAAACCATGGTTTCTGCTGCTTCCATTCGTGCAGACCTAGGCTCTCTATAGCTAAGGTTTTGACATTCGCTTTAATGTTTTACCAAGCCCTATTAACGTTCTCGTCTCCATTTAAGTTCTCCAAAGCTGCAAACCTGTTTGTAATCTCAATCTGGTACTTTTCCTTAGCCCCCAGCTCATTTAGCTTCCTCAGATTAAATCTTTCCCCACCAAAATTCTTTGCGGCTTGTTTACGTACAGCTAAACTTTCCCTTAATTTTGCAACCACCAGATAGTGATCAGTATCACAATCAGCTCCCCTGAAAAGTCGTACATCTAGTATGCTCGAATGCCGTCTCCTGTCTATCACTATGTGATCAATCTGGTTTTGAGTATTTCCATCCGGAGAGGTCCAGGTGTACTTATGAATGTTTCGGTGGGGGAACATCGTGCTCTTAATGACTAGGTTTGTCGATGTGGCAAACGTGACTATTCTCACACTATTATCATTATTATGCTGATGTAGACTCTCATTCCCAATTGTCGGTTTGAAAACGTTCTCTCTCCTAATGAGCCGTGCCCTTAGGGCCTGTTGGCTCATGGGGGATGCGATGACGCAGCAGATCTTCCGGCCACCGTGGACGACGTGGAACAGGCTGTCATTCGGTGATTGGTTATTCGCGGAAGGGAGAGAA
>Ga0123355_10022440_pt1 | contig 10120 bp, 9 predicted proteins | sample TergutEmb28metaG_3_FD_89872 | JGI IMG/M metagenome (GOLD analysis project Ga0123355, IMG submission 89872) | Embiratermes neotenicus P1 segment gut microbial communities from Petit-Saut dam, French Guiana - Emb289 P1 | ecosystem: Host-associated > Arthropoda: Insects > Digestive system > Gut ...
GAGAACACGTCATGCTGTCATTGAAGTTGTGGTTGAGCCAGATGGATATGAGGAAGACGAATACGGTGACGAAATAGAAACTTTGCCAAGGTATTCTGTAGAAAGACAAATACCACCATCTAACATTACAGATTTTCCGAATTGGGGTACTTGGAACAATGACAGGTCTAGAATAATTTGGACTCCATAAAATTCAAGATGGGTTAATACTAATCCATCTTTTTAGGTGATAAAAATGAAAAAAAAGCTACCAGTAGAAGTTGGAAAACTTTACGATATATTAACCTGCGATTTGAGCCATGATGGACTCGGGATTGCACGCATTGATGGATTTTTAGTATTCGTCAAAGATGCACTTCCAGGTGAACGTGTAGTCGCACGAATAACGAATGTGAAGAAGAATTATGGCCATGCTGAAGCACTTGATAAGATTAAAACGACAGCTGATAGGACTACCCCTCCGTGCCCACTATTCGAAGCATGTGGTGGTTGCCAGATTCAGCATATGACTTACGAATCGCAACTTGAATTTAAGAAAAATATGGTCATCCGCAACATCCAAAAATTCGCCAAAATCGAACATCCACCAGTATTAGATGTCCTAGGCATGGACGATCCGTGGCGTTATCGAAATAAAACGCAAGTTCCTTTTGGACTTGATGCAGATGGACAATTAGTAGCGGGATTTTATAAAAGCCGCAGTCACGAGATTATCGATATGCCAAGTTGCCTCGTTCAACCACAAGTAACTGATGACATTCTCGCAGAAGTAAAAAAATTAATGTATAAATTTGGGATTGCGCCGTATAATGAACCGCAACATACAGGGATATTACGCCATGTTGTCGTCAGAGTAGGGTTTAAAACTGATGAGATTATGGTTATTTTCGTTACAAAAACGCCTGATTTACCACATAAAGATGATTTGTGTCAACATCTCGTAAACAAATTTCCTGCTATCAAGTCGATTGCTCATAATGTAAATCCGAAGATAACAAACGTGATTTTTGGTGACGAGACAACGACGATTTATGGCAAGGAATATATTACTGACTCACTCGACGGCCTTGATTTCTTGATTTCGGCGCGTAGTTTTTATCAGGTTAATCCTGTGCAGACGGAAGTTTTATATAAGTTAGTTGTGGATTATGCTGGTATTGGGGCTGATGATGTTGTGTTTGATGCGTATTGTGGGATTGGGACGATCACGTTATTTTTGGCGCGGATTGCGAAGTTGGTATATGGGGTTGAAATTGTTCCAGATGCGATTCGGGATGCAAAAGAGAATGCTCGTATTAATGGGATTGATCACGTTAACTTTGAAGTTGGGAAATCGGAGGTTGTGATTCCGCGGTTGATTAGCGAAGGGATTGTCCCAGATGTTATTGTCGTTGATCCACCGCGTAAAGGTTGTGATGTTGCGTTGCTTGAGGCGATTGTCCATGCAAGGCCCAAACGTGTTGTGTATGTATCGTGTGATTCCGCGACCCTTGCACGTGATATTAGGGTTTTAGAAGATGGGGGTTATAAGTTGGAAGTTGTACAGCCAGTTGATATGTTTCCGCAGACATCACATGTTGAGACAGTTGCTTTGCTTACGAGGAGCGGAACGTCGTAGTATCAAGGGTTTTGGGGTTGTCAGTATTTTTGTACAGTCAAGAAAAATGTTGGATTGTAGTTTGTGGGAACATATCGAAGCAACTGACTTTAGGTGTATAGTTGACAATACAGGATTACTTTTTTGGTAGGGTTGAGTGTACAAGAATGATGTTACAATCGATAGAAATATACCCCTGTAAAATCATCAAAATATAAAAGTATGAAGTTAGCTTTTGAAGAATTTGTGTTTAGTGACGGATGATTAACTAGCAACTGTGACGTAATTATAATATTAATGACACGGAAAGCTTTTCTATATAATTTTAAGAGGGTGCTTGATTTGAAGAACGATAAAGAAGTTCCATTATATTTAATAACGAAACAAATATTATGGGTGGTCGAGGGAAGATGTGAGACGGATAGGGAGAAAAATAAGTTTTCATTATTAATTATGTTTTGGTTTTGTAATTTCATAATTATGATGATTGCTGCACTTTTACCTTTTATTAGAAGCGTAATGGATTGGTTACGTCTGCCAATCGAAATGATAATACTACAAATGAATCTTCCAATTGGATATTCTGTTGTTATTAATGAGCAATTTTTAAGAGAACAATTTAGTCTAACAAATCTATTTGATTGGAGAGTATTCATAATTCCTCTTATATCAATGATTCCTGTTTTTTATTCATTTCTCAAATCCAACGGAAAAGTTCTTAAGACCTTAACAGCAGTGATTTTGCTTCAAATAATTGCAACTATGATTTTTATTGAAGGTGCTTTATTGGCCCAAATGATATTCGCAATTGTGTTCGGGGTGCTTTTGTTTTTCAAACCTCTGCATACTGGTAATTATTATTCCATTTTAAACAATTTGCAATATTTTTATGAACTGTATTTGACTGAGAACAACGAGAAGTTAAAATTTACAAAACAGAAGATATTCATCATTTTAATTAGTATAGTCGTCGGATTACTTTTTTCATTGGTTCTAAGTGGACTTGTTTCATACCTATCATTTCAACTTTCAATCGTAATTTATTGTGTCTTTTTGATATTGTTGTGGATGACTTCTGCAAAAAATAAAACTAGTTCAATAGTTAGGAAATTCATTGCTTACTTTTTGGTATTACTTATCGTTTTGTTTCAGAATAATTTGATTGAAAATGTTTCAGGTCTTATTCCAGCGATAATTGCAGTTTTGTTCGCATTCCAAAGATTGTTTGCAATATTTCCAGAAGTGAATAATTTGATTTCTAGTCGAAGTCTAGGCTACTTGCTTGATGAGAAAAACGATCATGAAGATCTATTGAAAGAAAAGTTTGATCTTACAACTGGAATAGAGAATTTGACTTTACAGGAAGATGTGTTTTTGCGTCAAATCGTTATACATCAAAAATTAGGGAGAAGAGAAACCATGGAATTAATTAACCGCTATAAAAAGCTTGATTACGCCGAAAATAAATTGATTAAGTGGTATGAATATTTGTTCAGTGATTTAGATGATCTGAGCCTTGAAGAAATAAAAGAAAAGCTACTTAAGATAAGAAATAATGAAACATTTGGTCCAATTTTAGTGCTGGAAATTGAGTATGCCCGTTGTTTGTTCTTATTACAAGGTGAGGATAATCAAATTGTTGAAATATTATTAGAACACTGTTTCTATCTAGATGATGTTTCACAGTACTTATTGCTGTATAGCTTAGAAAATGCAAAAATGGAAAAAGAAGCGAATATTGTTAGGAAAAATATTCCTGAATTTGATTTAGAAAAAGTAAACTATAAAGAAATCGAGCGCATGATTTATGAACTCAATTAAAAAGATGTTTTTAAGGCGACAATTTGACTAATTATTGTTATGCCAAAATAACAATAAGGTAAGTAATCATTGTTTGATTTAAAGCTACTTTTTTTGGTTATAAAATGTGGAAGGAGACGGAATAATGGGTTATGATAAATTTAATATGCGAGAACCTTTTGAAATGCAAGTTTTCTGCACGACTAATCTTGAAAGAATATTTGAATCATTTTCATATGACATTAATGAAAATGGGAGCAAGGAATTTTCTACACACTTCGATACCTCAAACTTTCTTCCAGGTAGGTTTTCATTCAAACCAGGAACTGCTGGTATACTAGAGGTGAATGGAGACTTTTTAAAGCCAAAGGATGACGAGAGCATTCTAAAGGATGAAAAGAGTGGAGCAATATTAAATGGTTCTGGCTTTATAACTAATGACAATAATGGGGAATACAAATTGTATTGTCTTTTAGGGAATAAAACTGGATTTATTATATGTGATGAATTTTATTCAAATAATCCTTTGCCAGCTATCGGCCCATTTGGAAGAACTAAACAGTTTAGAGTCTCCTATTTCAAGTTAAAAGAAGCTAATGGTTATCTTGCTAACAAAAATCACTTATCAAATGCTAAGCTGGATTACCTGACAGAGTTTCTTAATTGGCAAAAATTTAGGTGGAAAGAAAACTCAAAACAAGGTCTTACTTCTACTATACCAGGTATTATAAGCACAGAGCCTGAAAGAATGTTTTCTTTGGATTTTCCTCTTTCAATAAAGACAATTTATTTTTATGTTCTTTTCGAGAACAAGCCTATTAAGATAAGGTTTAAGTCTAACGCTGTTTTTACAACAAAGGAATCAAAAGTAGAATTTATTTCATCTATAGATATAATAGGATTTCGTGAGAAACTAGATGATAACATAATTTTGGAATTCACTAATCATGTCCTTTCCTTGCTATCTTTTCTGATAGATGTGAAAATGCAAATCTTCCGACAAACTGTTGGTTATGGTAGTGCAAATCCTCATTTTAACTCGGAGTACATGCTGTTCAAGGTTAGAAAACTAAATGATTTGCATAAAAACATTAGTGCTAGAAATTTGAAAATGAATTTCTCTGAATTAGAGGTTGATTTTCAGAAGATTTTAAGTAATTTTTTTGGAAATGAAAAAATGAGAAAATTTGGTTTTGGTTACTTAAAAATTTTAGAAACGGAAGATATTGAAAGTAATCTTAAAGATTTGATTTCAGAAATTGAATCTGTCTTTTCAGGACAAAAACATCATATCTATAGGGACGGAGAGTGGACATTGGGAACCATGAGTGCAAGGGAATCTGTCTTAAAAGTTATAGATTTGGTGGAAAAGAAACTATCGTTGAATATTGTGAAGAAAAATAAATTAGCAAAAAAATTGGTAGGATATAGAGTTTACTTTACTCATGGAACCAAGCAAAGGGGAATTTCAGGAAGAACTTCCGACATTGCTAATGAAGTTAGATTTTTATACCAAATAGTTACTTGCTTTAAACTGATGGAGTTAGGAGTAACGAATAAAAAAAGATATGAACATATCAAAAGCCAACTTTCAGAATGGACTTAATAATTTGCATAAACTGGTACTTGATTCGGAGAATATTGCTTGTTGTTCACCATTGATATTCTCGAAAGTATTAGTTTACAACTAAATGAAATGCAGAATCAGCTGCTCGTAACATCTAATTGAAACCAAGATACTACAGAATTTGGAGAGCAGATTCTTGAACTAAAGAAAGCTTGATTTGTTTCCCCATACTAACTAGATCTCAAAATAGCCTTTGATATGTTCCCAAGCACAAGTAAGGATCTAAAGTTCACTTAGACATCAATCTTGTAATTTCAACCCATGTTGAGACAGTTGCTTTGCTTACGAGGGTTGAAACATTGTAGTATCAATGGTTTTAGCGGTTGACAGTTGTTTTGTATAGTCAAAAAGTGGGGTTAGCTAGTATGTTGTAACATATCAACGAGCGAAAAAACTAGTTCGAAGAGGCGAAATTTTTGTAGGATTGACTGTACAAGATTACTTTTGGACTAGGTTGAGTGTACAGGTAAGACTATAAAATCAAGGGTTAGGTTTGGTACTGTCAAAAGTTTTATGAAAAACTAGAGTAAATTAGGTTTAAAGGAGTGATTGAAATGAAAATAGCCATATTTGCTGATATTCATAGTAATTACCAAGTCTTCAATAAAGCGATAGAAGATATAAAAGAATATGTTAATCACTTTGTTTTCTTAGGTGATTTTGTAACCGATGGTTTTGAAGGAAACGAAGTGATTGAACTTGTTAAAACTTTGAATCATGATGCCGTTTCTGGTAATCGAGATTTGATTGTTTTTGACTGTCAAGATGAAGCTACCTTAGACTGGACAGAATTTCCGAATCTCGCAAGCTTAAAATTTAGTGCAGGATGTCTTCATCAAGAAAGTTTAAATTATTTGAAATCGTTAGAACAGCTTAAAATTAAAACATTTATGGAGAAGAAAATATGCATATTTCATGGTACACCTTATAACATTAATGATACGTCTTTAGTTCCTGAAAATGAAGCGTTGATGGACCAAATTATTGCTGATTATGACTGTGATATCTATCTTTTTGGTCATACTCATTTTAGCTTTCATAAGTTTTATAGAAATCGTCATTTCATAAATCCTGGTTCTTTAGGATTTAACTTTGGGATACAGGAGAAAAATCCGCATCCTTACAAATATGGCATATTGACTATTGAAGATGGTGTAATCGAATTTCAATCCATTAATGTGAGCTATGATTATGATAAAATATACGACCATTACATCAATAGTGATTATTACAATTATGCTAAAGAATGGTGTGATTTGTTGTTATTAGGATTAAGGGATTCAACAAATCATCCCGTATCAATGTTGGCGAAAGTTATTGAAAAAGCGAAGGTAAATAATATCGATATTTCACGCAGAATTCCAAAGGAATTGTTTATGGAAGTATTTGACGAGTATATCGAAATGAATCGCTTATAAATAGAAGGACAAGAACCAGACTTGTTCCCACAAACAGACTTTGCTAGAAAATCACCGTTGATTTGTTCCCACACACGGGTAAGTGTTAAAAACCACTAAAGACATCAATCTTGTAATCTCAAGCCATGTTGAGACAGTTGCTCTGCTTACGAGGTGTGAAACGTTGTAATATCAAGGGTTTTGGAGGTTGACAATGTTTTTGTACAATCAAGAAAAGAGTGAAATGTCAGTATGTGGAAACATATCGAGAAGGTAGATTTTGATTGTAGGGTTGTCTGTATAAGATTACTTTTGAGTTAGGTTGAGTGTGCAGGAAAGATTTCTTTATAGATTAAGGTGATAATTGGAGGAGTTATGTTTTGATTTCAAGAATGATTAATTAAGGTGCATATCATTGATAGTTAGGAGGTAAATCTTATGTTTAATATCAGATACGTTACTGAATCAGATAAATCATTCTGGTTTTCATTGGATGAGTATATGTCAGTAAAAGAGTTTGATTTGAAAGTGCGTGACCAGAGAGGATATGTAATTAGTGATGGCAATCAACCTATTGGAGTTATGCGATATAGTTTATTTTGGGATAATCTTCCCTTTTTGAATCTCATCCATTTGGAGGAGGCATTCCAAGGAGAAGGGTTTGGCAAACAAGCAATACAAGTATGGGAAAATGATATGCGTGAACTTGGCTACAGTATGGTGATGACTTCCACCCAGGTCGATGAAGAAGCGCATCATTTTTATCGTAAACTTGGTTACGTGGAAAAGGGGAGCCTGACGTTTGATCATACACCTTATGAGCAACCGATGGAAATTGTTATGATGAAGGTGCTTTAATTATGTTCAGATGATAGCTGGGAGTGAGAAGCATGAAAATAAAAGAGATGAAAAAATCCGATTACCACTTGTTAGAAGAATTTATATATTGGGCGATTTTTACACCTGTTGGCTCTGAGTTGCCAGAAAAAAGTATCATCTATAGTCCAGATGTGTTTGTCTACATTGAGAATTTTGGACAAAAAAATGATTGTGGCGTATTTGCAGAAGTTGATGGTAAAGCGGTTGGTGCGGCATGGACGAGAATCATTCCAGCTTATGGACATGTAGACAACGAAACGCCAGAACTTGCGATATCAGTTTTACCTAATTATCGAAACCAAGGAATTGGAGCAAAATTAATGGAAAAGTTATTTGAACTACTAATAGAGCGTGGTTACAAAACTTCCCTTGCTGTTCAAAAAGAAAACTCTGCAGTAAATTTTTATCACCGCTTAGGATACGAAACGATTAGCCAAAATGATGAAGAACATATAATGGTCAAAAATTTCAAATATTTCACAGAACAAGTATGACTAAATAACAATTTTATACAAAGTATCGGAGGTGTACTAGATGAGGAATGATGTCAACTACTGGTTTTTCCGTCTCATGTTAGATAGAAATCACCAGAAGAAAAATAATGTAGCATCACCAAGCCATTTCGCAATAAACTTAGAAAATGTGAAATAAGCAAAGGAGCTACAAATAATGAAAACAAAAGTTGATGGAAAGTTAATAAAAGTGAATGGAAAAAATATGCATATCAGACAGATGGGTACAGGTGATAAGACCATTGTTTATCTTCTAGGTTACGGAGAACCACTACCAACGGCAGAAAATGCCCCTTTAATGCGAATGTTAGCAGAAAACACCACCACATGTCTCATTGATTATTTCGGTTATGGATTTAGTGATAGTACTGAAAGAGGGCATACCAATGAAAACTATGTCCAAGAAATCAGAGAAGTGCTGGCAAAATCAGATTTAAAACCACCCTATGTATTAATGCCTTACTCGTGTTCTGGCATTTATGCGGAATATTACGCTCACAAATACCCTGATGAAATCGAAGCCATTATCATGTTGGATTGTACATCGACCGCCGAACCATTGGATTTAGGTCACGATTTACTTGACATAGAAAAAGTCACATTAGCTATCAATGAATGGATTGCTTTAGGAAATGAAGTTCCAAAAATTGGCACAACCGATTTTGAGCAATTCTGCCAGATACATCTCAAGTCCTACTATGAAACATATTTAGCTGACGGTTACACAAAAGAAGATTTAGACGTGGAAGTACTAGATATGTTAATTGGTATGGTTGAAATAGAAATTGAGACGCCGACACCAGAAGAAATCGAAGCCTATTATGCCGAGTATTTACCCCTTGGATATACAAAAGAAGAACTGGACTTACTAACGTGCATCCCTAATCATGACGAAACGTTAAATGCACAGTATAAGGCGTTACCCGAAAATGTAAAAGAAGTCATGGCACTAACCCACAAAATCGCTGACCAGCTACCGATTTTAATGTTCAATGCACCCGCTAGAGATAATGAACATCAAACCAGTATCGACAACCATTTAAAAAGGCTAGGAAATGTCAAAAAGCACATCGTTGTTGACGGTAGTGACCATGGAACGATTACTTTATATCATGATTTGATTACTAGCGAAGTTAACGAGTTCTTAGCCAAAATTTAGTTTGATTTGTTCCCGAGAACAAACAGAACAATAAAATAGTTTAAGACATCAATCTTGTAATCTCAAGCCATGTTGAGGCAGTTGCTCTGCTTACTAGGCGTGAAAGTTTGTAGTATCAGACTTTTGAAGGTATTAAGGCAGAAAGGATATGAATCGAATTTTCAACCTTTATAGTTTGTGGGAACAAATCGAAAAGATGGATGTTGGTGGTATGGTTGACTGTACAAGACTATTTTTGGGATGGATTGAGTGTACAAGAAAGATGGTAAATGCTTATCCAAAATTAAAGGATATATTTTATTGACAATATTTTTAAGAGAGTGTGGTGTTATTTTATGAAAAGTGAAAAAGTCCAAGTGAGAAATTCAACAGCTGAATTTTTAATCTTCACCTATCAGCAAGGTGGTGATGACATCAATGTCCGAGTTGAAGATGGTACTATTTGGCTCAATCAAAAGAGTTTATCAGAATTATTTCAGACAACTCCTGAAAATATAGGGATGCATTTTAAAAGTATTTTTCTAGAGGAAGAGTTGGATGAAATTTCAACTGCTAAGAATTTCTTAGTAGTTCGATTAGAAGGTAATCGCGAAGTTAGCCGAACGATAAAACATTACAACTTAGATGCAATTATTGCGGTGGGTTATCGTGTGAATTCTAAACGAGCAACTGCATTTAGACAGTGAGCAACTAGTGTTTTACGTGACTTCACTTTGCGTGGCTACTTAATTGACAAGAAAAGAATGGAAAATGGTGCATTTTTAGGTGAAGATTACTTTGAGCAATTACTAGAAGAAATTCGTGAAATAAGATTGTCGGAAAGAAGGTTTTATCAAAAAGTCACAGATATTTATGCGACAGCAATTGATTATGACAGAGATTCACCAACAACCGTTGAATTCTATAAGAAGGTTCAAAACAAACTTCATTTTGCTGTTCACGGACATACTGCGGCAGAAATTATTTATGACCATGCTGATTCTGAAAAAGCTAATATGGGATTAACCAGTTGGAGAAACTCTCCAGATGGAAGAATTTTCAAGAGTGATGTTATCGTTACTAAAAATTATTTAAACAGTGAAGAACTTGAAGATTTAGGTCGCATAGTCAATGCCTACTTAGAACTTGCTGAAGGTCGTGCAAAAAGAC
>Ga0123355_10022441_pt1 | contig 10120 bp, 8 predicted proteins | sample TergutEmb28metaG_3_FD_89872 | JGI IMG/M metagenome (GOLD analysis project Ga0123355, IMG submission 89872) | Embiratermes neotenicus P1 segment gut microbial communities from Petit-Saut dam, French Guiana - Emb289 P1 | ecosystem: Host-associated > Arthropoda: Insects > Digestive system > Gut ...
CCGTTTTGTTACACTATGGGTGTTTTTCGCATATTTTCCTACACAAAAAAGAGCAACTATCTTTTCAGATGCTTGCTCTTTTTTGTCGTTTCTCATGTCAATGCCTTAACTTAATGGTATTGGGGCTTTTGCCGCTCTCGTTTTTTCGGGCTGTTGTTGTGCAAATTCCCTCCGCAGTTTCTACACACCTGTGCTAGGAGGTGTGCCGCAGTCTGGGCAGAATGGTGTGTCTATTATTATGTTGCAGTTCGGGCATACTGGTGGCGAACCGCCGCATGTTCCGCAGAAATTTGTGATGTTTTGCGCGCCGCATTTACATGTCCACGGAATTTCTTCTGGTGCGTTTTGTTGCTGTTTTTGTTGGTTGCGTTCACGTTCTTGCTTTCCTCTTTTGACTTGATTGGTGGTGTTTCTTACAGTGTTTTGTGTCCTGTTTACTGTAGCGAGTGTTCTGTTGACTTTTGTTAGCGTCCTGTTCAGCTTGTCTAGTGGCATATTCCCCTCTCCTTTTCTCTTTTCTAGGGCGTGTTCCCACTACGGAAATGGTACGATTTTTGCGGCAATTTTTTGCCAATCGAAGAAGGGTTTCGCGCCGCGTCCTAGGGTGTGTCGACAGTGATTTTGTTCGATGTCTTCTGGTCGATGTTTCCGCCACTCTGCGTCGGGATTTCGTTTGCGTCCTTCTAGGACGCGGCACGAAACCCTCCTTGATTGGCGAAAAATCGCCTCAGAAGCCCTCGAACAAAATCACTGTCGACACACCCTAGAAGGTAGTCGTTTTTCGTTTTCTTTGGGCAAAGAAAACTCGAAAAACGACTTTCAAGTGAAATCCCGACGCAGAGTGGCGAAAAATTGACCAAAAAGTGTGCCATTTCCGTAGTGGGAACACGCCTTAATTGGTATATGCGACTTCAATATACAATAGTAAGAAATTAGTGTCAATGGTATATCAATTTGAATCACGGCATTCTAAGTAAGCGTCAAGCAACTTTTTCACTACCTAGATATTCGCTATGCGTGGCACACGCAAAAAAAACGCTAGTCTAGTAAGACGAGCGTTTTTTTGCGCGAAAGTACACGGCTTCGTAACGTATACATGAGTTTACCAATACATATCATCGGCGAAAAGCGGTTATGCCGCCCGCCTAGTATGCTAGTTTATCTGAAAGGTATTGCACTAGGTCTGTTATGGGAATGCGTTCTTGTTCCATAGAATCGCGGTGACGAATTGTAACGGCGTTATCGGTTTGGGAATCGAAGTCATAGGTTATGCAGAAGGGCGTGCCAACCTCGTCTTGACGGCGATAGCGTTTGCCTATCGAACCTGTATCGTCGAAATCGCAGTTAAAGTGCTTGGAAATTTCGTGATAAACCTTTTCGGCGGGTTCGGATAGTTTTTTGGAAAGCGGAAGCACCGCCGCCTTAATAGGCGCGAGAGTTGGATGGAAACGAAGCACTGTGCGCATATCGGGCTTTTCTGGCGTGCCTAGTTCTTCCTCGTCGTATGCTTCGCATAGGAATGCTAATGTCATTCTTGTAAGCCCTAGTGACGGCTCTACGCAGTATGGGATATAGCGTTTTGTGTTGTCGTTTGTGTCGATGTAGTGCATGTCTTCGCCCGAATGTTCCATGTGCTGCTTTAGGTCGTAGTCGGTGCGGTTGGCAATTCCCCATAACTCGCCCCAACCAAACGGAAACATATACTCAATATCCGTAGTACCTTTTGAATAAAACGAAAGCTCTTCTGCACCGTGGTCGCGGATTCTTAGGGCTTCTTCTGGCATGTTTAAGCCGTAAAGCCAGTCTATGCAGAATTGCCGCCAATACGCAAACCATTCATCGTCCGTGCCAGGCTCGCAGAAAAATTCGAGTTCCATTTGTTCAAACTCAAGTGTGCGGAAGGTAAACCGTCCTGGGGTAATCTCATTACGGAAAGAATGTCCAATCTGCCCAATACCAAACGGAATCTTCCGCCGCGCCGAACGCTGAACATTTTTGAAATTAACAAAAATACCCTGCGCCGTCTCTGGACGAAGAAAAACTTCCGTTTGCTTATCCTCTGTTGTGCCAACAAAAGTTTTGAACATCAAATTAAACTGGCGAATATCCGTAAAATCACGCTTGCCGCATTTTGGGCAAGGAATGGTATTTTCGTCAATATACGATTTCATTTTTTCATGCGACCAGCCATCAGGCGTTTGGTCGGTTATGCCCTTCTCCGACATGTAGTCCTCAATCAGCTTATCCGCACGGAAACGCTCCTTACAGGCGCGGCAATCCAAAAGCGGGTCGTTAAACCCTCCAACATGCCCCGACGCAACCCACACCGCTGGATTCATCAGCAATGCGCAATCCACACCCACATTGTATGGGCTTTCCTGTATAAATTTCTTCCACCATGCCTTCTTCACGTTGTTCTTTAATTCCACCCCAAGCGGCCCGTAATCCCAAGTATTAGCAAGTCCACCATAAATCTCCGACCCAGCAAACACAAACCCCCGACTCTTAGCCAAGCCCACAATTTTTTCTAATGTCTTCTCCGAACGCTCCATATACATTTCCTTTCGTAGTAGAAATTTCCTGTACATATTATGAAAAAAATTGATGCACGTCAATTGCGAACAAAAAAAGAAAGACCTTGGGGGAGAACCTTTTATAGTCATATTTCCTAATGCGAAGCGAAAGAAATGTGAGAAGAAAAGGTTCTCCCCCAAACCCCCTCTCCAAAAAACTTTTTTATTTGCGCCTTCACTTGAGTGGAAATCTAATGAAGCTATACAACCACAAAAGAAGGGGTCAAGGGGGCTGTGCCCCCTTGCAGGGGTATTGGGGACAGCGTCCCCAAGGTCTTAAATCTTTTGACTTTAAATCTCTTGACCTTAATCTTTTAATAAGCCCCTAAATCCTTCATCATGTTGCGTAGCCTTGTGCATAGGGATTCTATTATGGAGTAGGCTATGTCTGGATGATGTTTTAGGAAGTCGAATACGTCGTTGTATTTTATTTCTAGGATTGTTGCCTTGTCTTGCGCTACTACGGTTGCAATGCGGGGTTCTTGTAGGAATAAAGCCATTTCGCCGAATAGGTCGCCTGCGGCTAGGCTGGCTAGTAGTATTTCGTTTACTTTGCCGTAAGCTTTGTAAACGTCAACATTGCCTTCTAGTATGAAGTACATGCACTCGGCGTGTTGTTCGCCTTCGGCTATTATAATGTCGTTGCGTTCGTATGATGACTGTGTGCCTTTGACGTTTTTAATTTTATCAAGGATTGATACGGTCATTGTCGCGTCTTTCCAAACTTTGCGAATAGACGGAATTGGCTGCATATTTGCCTTAAAGAAAGATAGTTTTGCTTGTAATACCGCTACCTGTTCGTCTAGTTCGTGGGCAGCGGTGGCGGCTTCTTTGCTTGTTTGGGAATCGTCGTGAATGATTTCGTTTATCTGCAACAAGCTGTCGTTGATGTCATTGATTGCCTTCGCTTGACCGCGTGACGATACCACGATTTTATCCACCATGCCAGAAACTTCTTCTACGCCGCTTATGATTTTGTTCAAGCTTTCGGCGGTGTCGTTGGCGTAGGTTACGCCGTCTTTTATTTCTGATATTGATTGCTCTATTAGCACGGAGGTTTGTTTTGCGGCCTCGCTACTTTGCGCCGCTAGGGAACGCACTTCCTCGGCAACAACAAGAAATCCTTTGCCGTGTTCACCAGCGCGAGCGGCTTCTACAGCGGCGTTTAACGCAAGAAGATTGGTTTGCGACGCTATGCTATCAATAGTTCCAATAATTTGAGAAATTTTGCCCGAAGACGCGCTAATCTTGTCTATGGAGTTTAGCAGTTTCGACATGTCTTCGTTTACAACGCCAGCATTTTCTTTGGACGCTCGCGCTATTCCCGAAGCTTCTTTTGCGTCATGCGCGCTGGCCTTGGATTTGTCGGCGGCGGTGTTAAGTTCGGCAGAAAGTTCCGCAATCAATTCCATTTGCTTTTCCGAACCCATAGAAAGCGCGTCCGAACTAAGCGAAAGCAACGCCGCGCCACCCGAAACATCTTTTGACGCTTGATTAATGTCCTCCATAGTTTTGTGCAATTGCGCCACAATTATGTTTACAGCTTGCCGTAAAGTGTCAAAATTTCCAAAGTATGTGCGGGTGATTGTGTTGCGTAAAGTTCCTTGCGCTAGGTCGGTGAGAACATCAGTTAGTTCCACTACATGACCGTTTATGGTGCTTGCGCGGCTTACTATTGCGTCTTCAATTTTTTGGAAAGCAGATGCCATTTCTTGCATTTCTTTACTGGATTGTCGGTCTAATGGCGCGGGGCTGACATCACCATACTCCCCCCAATTCCCTAATGCCGCACTTAAAATATCCGCTTGCTCTGCGGCGTATTTTAGCAATTCCGCTCGGTTATCGGGTTTTTCTTCCACTGTTTGGGTTGCTTGCGCTTCCGAAAGCTGTGCGTTTAGGTTTTCGATTGTGTTGTGTAGTTCGCCTATTTTATCTTTTAAATCGACGCTTTCTTGCAACGCTTTATTGGCGTTTTCTTCTGCCACACGCTTTTTATTTGACGCGCCATAAGCAAGCCCGCCAACTATCCCCAAACCTGCTAACGCCATTACAAGTATAACTGCCATTACAATTACAATAATCATCACCATAACAAAACTCCTTTATTAATACCAATTACACTGTTATTAAAGGGTTTTAGGAAGCAATTTATTAAAAATCATTAGCTGACCTACGGGCAAACAATTCTAGTGCAAACTCACGTTCATCGGGTTCAAGTGCAGATAGCTTTTTATCTCTGTCTGGGATATCGAAAATACTCATGAGTTTCACTTCACCGCTATCTATTTTAGCTTGCATAGGATGTGCTACCCTTTTTAATTTTGTTAAGTCATACTCTGTTTTCATAAAACTACCTCCCCCACAATTTGCGTTCCAATTGCGTAGCTTTGCGTGCTGAAATTATGCGAATCATCGTATCATCTTCACGCCAACAATGTATAACGGTAAGAAGGCGCAACGATTGGCTAACACCAATAACAATCCAACGTTCTTCATCATCCGAGTGTTCATCATCAATAAATGTTTCTTGTTCGTCCAAAACAAAAACAGATGCGGCTTCTTCAAATAGTATTCCATGTTTCGCTAAATTACTTTCCGCCTTTGTTCTATCCCAAACAAAGCGATGCCCATGTAGCTCGTAATATATATCTTTGTGCATATTCGCTCATCTCCATCGTATTATTAATCTCATCAAGGGGCGCACTTATACACCAGCAGAGCCGATGCAGTGCGCTCTGCTGGAGGCTTTCGCACCTGACGGCACGGAAATTAAAGACAACTTGTATTCTTGTTCTTCCTAATAATTACAGAGCCAAGTCAAACGCTTTAACGAATCTTCTAGGGAAAAACTCATAAAGTTCTATGCCTTCAACACGCGCTTTGAAAGGTTGGAAATTTTCGGCAACAATCGGAAGTGCTTTAAGGATTGTTTCCGACTCGTCTATCAACAATGTAACATGCGCCGACCAAGGGTGGTGTCCGTTACCACAATCGGGAAAGAAACTTTGTTGTAGCTTTAACAATTCAAAATTCATATTAGGGCTGATAAACAGCACTTTCAAACCAAATAAGCCAATATGAGCAAGATTTATTTCAAAACTGTGTATATTGGAGCATACTTCTTCAAGGTCATTTATTGTTTGGTTTTCGGAATCAATGCTTCTACTCCCTAGTGTAAGATGGTATGGGATATTTTTTGTTTGACTTCCAACAAAACCATTTTGGCAAAGAACATCGTAATATTCAGCGAGCTTGTTTTGCGTTTTGTTGTCAAATATTGCTATTAAATATAATGCCTTATCTTGCACTATCAACACCTCCGATAATAAGAACAATGTTTGCGCATCTATTTGCTGACATGGCGATTATAGCACGAATGCAACAATGCTCAAAATATTACTTTCATAAGCCACTTAACAAGGGTTAAAACAAATACAGTTTATGGCTTCGAGACGCACACGCCAGCTTTGACTACATGTTATCGGCGAAAAGCGATTAATCGCCGAATAGGAAATCTAGTGCGTGTTTTGTGTTTTCCGAAATGGTGGATATGTTTTCGTATGTTTCATTGATGTTCTCGTTGATGCTTGAAACAAGCTCGTTGATGTTGGCAGTGAGAGTTGATGCATTGGAAGTGGCATGACGTGTGCTTTCAACGGATTCGGCAGAACGCTTTGCAAGCTTGCGTACTTCCTCTGCAACAATGCTGAACGCCTTACCCTGCTTCCCAGCGCGAGCGGCTTCAATAGAAGCGTTTAGCGAGATTAGATTAATGCTTTTTGCAATGCCTTCAACATTGTCAACCATGTTGCTATAGGAATCTAAGGAGGTTTTTATTTCTCCTGTTTTTTTGACTATATCGGCGGTTATATCTTTGATTCCTGTGATGTCTAGCAATAGAGTTTCGTAGTAGGTTATATTGTTTTCGTTGTCTATTTTTATGTCCTCGTAGGATTTTTTTAGGCAAGATTGCGGAATATCTACACCTTTTGCGACGCGTTCTGCCATTTCTGCACAGGTGTCGCAACCACATGCGCCGCAATCTATTATTCTGGATTCGTGGTCGTTTTTGTTTAGCTGTACGAAAACTTTTTCTATATCTTCGCGAGACGCAGATAAATGCGGTACGGGTTTTGGTTTGTATATTCTGAAAAAATCGTTGAGGTTTAGGCGTTTGTCGAAAGTTTCAAACAGAGCGTCTAGGTTTTTCCATTTGTCGTTTGCGATTACAGATTGACGGGTATTATTCATCAAATGCCCTATGTCGAAAATATCCAAATGATGTTGCAAGTCGCAACCCGTGCCAACATTACAGCCTTCTTCGCAATTTAGCACGTCGAATAATGCTGGCTTGAATTTATCATTTGTGTTGGCATAAACGTCTATGTCCTTGAAAACCTTGTGAATACCTTCGGATTTATCTATGCGAATAGATTTGCCAATGTAATGCTCTACGCATTCTTTCAACCCACCAGGCATGGGGTAAAGCGCACCCAGCCCAGACGCGTAACTGTCAAAACTGCCCTTGGCTTCGGGCAAGCCAACGCGATTCGCTTTCATGTATTCCGCCAAATTTTTGAAGGTGACATTGTAGTCAACCAATTGCGTATCCTCGAACTCATGCGCCTTTGCAACGCAAGGCGAAAGCGCGGCAATTTTTGATGTAACATTCTCGTATTTTCGCATGAAAACAGCAGTGCAAAGCATAGGCGAATGCACTGGCGAAAGATAAGGTATCAACTCATTTTTGTGCATAAGCACGTAACTAACAATTGCGGGGCAAGGCTGCGACATAATAGGCGCGGGATTATTCTTTTGGATATAACGAATATGCGCCCAAGTACAAATATCCGCGCCAAGGGAAACATCATAAATGAACTTAACGCCGCGACTTCGCAACCAAGAAATGACACGTTCCCAATCAGGAAAATTAGTGCGAATCGCTGGCGCAACAAACATACTTATAGACGCACCAGCCGATAAGTCTTGAAAAAAACGCTCCGTATCATCTTCGTAATGCCGCGACCCATGATGGCAAGCGTGCAAGCAAGCCCCACACGCAATACACTGGCTTGTGTCGGCTTCCACGATAATTCTGCCGTCTCTTACAGAGGTGACATTCGCTTCATCAATTGGGCAAATACGCACACAACGATTGCACCCAACACAGTTTTCAAGCTGATTTGTTATCAGACTTCGCATATGCTCCCCCTAGTCACGTTTTGTCTTGCGTTGAATCGTTAAAATATTCTCATGCGCTTCGTTTATGCGCACGCTTATTTCTGCTACAAGCTCGTTGATTTGTCTTATTGTGCTTGCTACCCCTGCGGATTGGTCACGGGTTTTTATTGCGGAATCGCTGGAACTTGCGGCAAGTTTTCGTATTTCGTCTGCAACCACGCTGAAAGCACCTTTATGCACATCTGCCCCTGCGGCTTCAATTGCGGCATTTAACGAAATCATATTCACGCTTAATGAAATTTTCTCAATTTCAGTGATTAGCTTATTGTAGATGTCAAAAAGTTCGTTGATGTCGTCAATGCCCGAAACTATGCCGCTACTGGTGCTTTTGATTAGTTCGATGGATTCCAAAATGGAGTCGATATAACTTGAGTTGGACGCGGTGCTGTTTCGGCTATCGTCCAAAACTTTTTGCAGGCAATTGATTGGAGTATCTATGTTTTTCGCAATTTTTCGCGCCATTTCTAAACATGTGTTGCAACCACACGCCCCGCAATCGAAGTGACGCAATGTATCGTCGGGTTTGTTTAGCGCGATAAACGCCTGTTCAACCTGTTCTGGAGTAACTTTTATACGCTTCGCAGGTTTTGACGAAAACCGTCGGTAAAACACTTGCGGTTGCAAATTATTATCAAAATTCGTGAAAATATCGTCAAGCAACCTACCGCTTTCTTCTTGTAAAGCGCGTGTTCGCGATTCATGAATGGCATGACTAATCTCAAAAACACTACGCGAATCGGGCTTGCACCCAATCCCCTTGTTACAACCATCGGGGCAATTCATCACATTAAAGAAAACTGGCAATTTTTCTTCAGATTTGTTCGCGTAATTTTCCAAGTCTTTGTACGCCTTCGTTTGTCCTTCGGAGGTGATTATGCTGTATTCCTTGCCCAGATAGTATTCTAAACTTTCCTTCAAGCCGCCAGTAGCTGGGAACACCGAACCAAATTCCGTTCCCAATCCATCAAACGCACCCACTTCGCCCGTCATTTGAATGCGGTTTTCCGCCATATAATCCACAAGCCCTTTGAAAGTTATATTGTAGTTCACAAGTTTTGTATCATCGTATTCGTGTGTTTTGGCAATGCACGGCGAAAGCGTAGCAATTTTTGTCTTAACATTCTCATATTTGCGCATGTAAACAGCCGTGCAACCCATAGGCGAATGCACGGGCGAAAGAAACTTACGAAGCTGGCTTTTGTGCATCAAAATATAACTAACAATTGCAGGGCATGGGTTCAAAATCATAGGCACAGGCCCATTTCGTTGCAAATGCCGAATTTGCGCCCAAAGGTAAATATCCGCACCAAGCTGCCCATCATAAATCGCACCAATATGAAGGCTACGAAACCATCCCAAAATCTTGTCCCAATTATCAAAACTCTGCTTAAACGATGGTGCGGTAATCAAACTAATTGCAACGCCACTACGCAAGTCATCAAAAAAACGCGCCGTGTCGTCCTCAAACGCCCGCGACCCATGATGACATACGGGAATGCACGCGCCACATGCAATGCACTTCCTATGGTCGGCACGCACCAAAACTTTGCCGTCCTTCAAATGCGCAACATTAGCCTCACCAATCGGGCAAGCTCTAACACAACGATTACAACCAACACAGTTCTCTATTGAGTTTTGAATAACTCTCCGCAAAATAAAGCCCCCGCCTCCATATGTAGATAGCGTTATTATACATTATCTTAGAAGCTTGGCGTTATGTAACTTTCACCAAAAAAATATGCAACTTAACACAAAAATGCGTTAATGTTGTACATGCAAGCGGCACAGCCGCATTTCGCCGATTATATGCGCTTGCGCTCTAAGAAAAAGACAATGAACCAGTCGTATAAAGTCTTTGATTTTTTCAAGTATACTGTCTACAAGTTAAGAGGAACAACCGTTGTAACAATTACATTAACCAGCTCTAGCGACAAACAGTAGCCCTGTCCCTGCGGAAATTCTGGCTCTGGTGCTAAACGTTGCAGTGGTTGTCACACCTTTGAACTTACCCTTTACCTTGGATTGAAATATTCAGATTGTTTTGTAGTTGAACTTGTGCCGCAGATATTATCGCGCGCGGCGGTGCTTGTTCACTTGTTTTCTCTAATGATTTGAGACTTTTCAATCCACAACATTCACATATATGAGGAATCCGCGCAGAAATGCCGCCTGTACAGCATGTATGTGAATGCTATTATACAAAAAACAGAAAGGAGAACACTTATGGCTGAACTGGTAGCCGCTTCTGCTAATCTTCGTTTAACAAATGAGGATAGAAAAAGCGTATTTTCTGTTAGCAATGTTTC
>Ga0123355_10022442_pt1 | contig 10119 bp, 6 predicted proteins | sample TergutEmb28metaG_3_FD_89872 | JGI IMG/M metagenome (GOLD analysis project Ga0123355, IMG submission 89872) | Embiratermes neotenicus P1 segment gut microbial communities from Petit-Saut dam, French Guiana - Emb289 P1 | ecosystem: Host-associated > Arthropoda: Insects > Digestive system > Gut ...
CCATCCTCAGGAGCTTGCGACTTATTTGTTGAGTTATTTCATGGGTTGTATTGCTCTGGTTCGATGTGTGTTGGTGTTACGTTGTGGTTTGGCTGTAGTGGTGTGGTATCCGTATGCAGGCTGGGGCGCTAGTGCCTCAGCCTGCATACGGATACCACACCACAGCAACACAACCCATGAAATAACTCAACAAATGAGTCGCAAGCTTCTGAGGATGGATGTATTAACATCCGAAACATGTTGAGTATTAAATAAAGGAATAATAAAGCAAGTGACATCGAATTTTTTGACGTTTTGCTGACCGTGTATCTCAGTATAAACTTTGCAGTTAACCAACTTAATGTACAAGATCTTCTTTTATAATAAGTTTATTAAATGCCTCTGCATGTTTCGAGCGCCATGCGCTCATCATCAGGGGTCATAATTGTATTACACAGCATCTGGTATCATCACACCTGTAGGTAGCCGTCCGGTGCACAGGTTGAGAGTGGACTGGTTGAACCAGTCTAGTCTGTGCACCGGACGGCTACCTACAGGTGTGATGATACCAGATGCTGTGTGATACAAATTTGACCTCCTGACGATGAGGGCATAGCGCTCGAAACATGTAGAGGCGTATAATAATCTTATTATAAAAGAAGATCTTGTGCATTAAGTTGGTTAATTGCTAAGTTCCTCTGAACGAGTAAGCAGATCATCACAGGGACCTATACCTTCACAATCAAACACAAGAGACAAACATTCATGTCTTCCTCGCGAATCACGTCGGCAATCCCAGAAATCGAGCGGTCGCAGAACTACGCCTTAAACTGCACGGTCACCGGGATCGGCACTCCGTATTTTTATAACACGAAAATGCGAAGTGACCTAATTGTAGAAAAAAATGATATGTTCTCACAAACTCCATACAAGGCTGGGTAAGGTCATGTGATTATAAGCACAAGAGCACACTCCGTTTAGTCAATTGCCTGTGAGTAGTATCTGAACACTTCAACACACAAACACATACACAAACACATACACACGAGGGACTAGGAATTAAGGCTTGAAATCCTTTATGTGAATTTGCTTGTGTCTGCGCTATGAAAGTAACTTGTCATATTTCGACATAAATCTAACAATTAGTGAAATTTCGACAATAAAATTGCCATAAAAATATAATAACAATCTACGGATTCTTGCAATAAATTCTATTTTGAATTTTCGATATTTGCCTTTGTGAGATAATTGATGGCATTTGATGCAGAATTCTAAACTCTTGTGCGAACCACTAAATCTAATACCGAATGAAAGTATACCAAACGTTTCTGTCCAGCCGGTAGCAATTCTGCTCCATACTTTGGATTTCCCCGGCTCAAATATCAGCCATATGAAAGGCTATGCTGATTTTTTAGAGTTTGCCTTAGTCTCCCTACCCCTGTCTATTGCCTAGGTTACGAATGATGCAAGCTGTGACTCCACGCCACATACCCGCCTTCAGAGCACGCAGATTGACAAACTTGATGTAAGGCAGTGGCGTAGCGAGGAGGGAGTTGAACACCCCCTCGGTACGCCACTGCAAACTGCAAACCTAGGTAGTTTTAGAATTTTACTGCCTTTTTTCCGAACATCTTGTGGCTTTGAAGTCCCAAATTCAGCAATTCTTAACATTTTTCACAATCGGGTTGAGTTTGGTACGATTTTGGAGGGCCTTCGGAATTTCTGGGAGGGGGGATATTCAACCCCCGCCACAAACCCGCCTTCATAGCACGCACAGGGACAAACTTGATGTAAGGCAGTGGCGTATCGAGGGGGTTAAACACCCCCCTCGGTACGCCACTGCCTTAAATCAAGTTTGTCCCTGTGCGTGCTATGAAGGCGGGTATGTAGCGGGGGTTGACCATCCCCCCCCCCGAAATTCCGAAGGCCCTCCAAAATCGTACCAAACTGACCCGATTGTGAAAACTGTTAAAAATTGCTGAATTTGGGACGTCAAAGCCACAAGATGTTCGGAAAAAAGGCAGTAAAATTCTAAAACTATCTAGGTTTGCAGTTGTTTTACATTAGCAATGACAAATAAATTGGTTGTCATAAATAGTCTTAAAGTGCCAAGAATTAAGAAAATTTTACTGTATGAAATGAAATTTCTTGTACCAAATTACAGGTGCCTCCAGAACCCCTGACTAGGGGGCTATCGCCCCCAGATCCCCATTCTCTCTGTCCTCTGTCCTTAACTGAATTTGTTGAACCCCCCCGAACAAAATTCCTGGGTACGCCACTGATGTAAGAGAATAGATCGTGACTTTATTTCTGAATACGTGTCCCAGGAACTGTCATCTGAACACACATACTGAGTGACAGGTAACAAGGTCGGTCAATGTTGTATCCAGGCCACGTAATGGGTGAGACGTGTGTACTATTCAAAGCGCCCAAAGAGTCTGTGTGGCCCACTGAACTTCCTGTCCATTGTGTAGTTATCATTGGCGGTATACAGAGATATCCGTGAAGTCACGCACTTGCGTCTATGAATTACGGTGGTCATGTATGTATGTGACTAAGCCGCCACTCGCCATACGTGAAACTGTCTCTGCTGTGGCTGTGAATTTACATTAAACACTAAGGCGAGTCGAACGGGAACCAAGTTGGCTCCGAATGACCGATAATTTCGGACTAGATGGATTACGACGATTTAGAACACGTTCTTACGTATGTATCATATATGCTTTGTGTTAATACATAAAATATATATGGCATTGTACCAGAATATCAAAGTATACAATAGTGCAACAGTAGAATAATAATAGAATGTACACTGTTACGAATTGTTTATTATATATCAAAATATGCACAAACAAGTACTGTAAATTGATATTAAAATACTCCGACATATCGCAGTGTTAATACACAATCTTCATGGAGTTTATTAATTGCGTTAGCTAAAGTCATGAATTATTAAATGATAAAATACAATATAGTAATGTATTTTTATGATAACATGTTTGTAAATGTGGCCGCATATGCAATTCCTGGTTAGGTGCGTGCGTGCGTGTTCGTGTGTGTGGTGCGGAGTAAACAGCACCCACAAAATACACTGTTACGTTACTCTGTAAAAAAAATCAGACCTTTCTCTTTCATTTAAGACTCGAAAAAAAAAAGCTTTAAACCTTATCCTGCTAACGTGGAGAATATAGTGAGCTCCTAATAATGCCAACAAATGACGGATGGGGTTTAACTTGGCGTTTAAAGGGTTAAGGCTAATTTGCCTTGGAAATTGTGATTACTTTTTTGCTGCAAATGAAATAAGCAATGCCTGAAAGACACGTGTGCATACAGTGATACGCATTTTACCTGACTTCTGTACCCACCATGGAAACGACCTTGACTACAAAACATCGGAGGGTATAAAGAAGAACCTCAAACAATCGCGACGGGGGAGAATCGAGACTGCACTGTACTTGAAGTATCGACACATTCTTATCTAACGAAATGTGGTGACAAAATTATTTGTGTTGTCGTAGAAATGTTCGGTACAGACTTTGGAGATGGCGGTGTTTGGTACTGCTTGTTTTATTAGAGTATTTGACTTTCATCGGCTTCATGTCTCACTGTGGGTTCAGCTGTGGACCTTGTAGTTTTCAGCAAACGGAACGTGGCATTGCTGCGTGATACTACGTCATACTGAGACACTTGTGTTCCAGTGAATTACCATAATTACCATGAATGCCCTGAAGTGTGAACGCTGAAAGTAAATGACAAATGTACGTGTGTCTGTTTACTTTACATTAGGAAGGCGAAGAATATATATATGTATATCCAATGTAAAGTACAGAAAGGCAAAAAAAAAAAAGTGATGAAAACTTTACGAACTAATAGAGCGGGACAATTCATTAATATCTTTGAAAGATTTTACGTCATGAAAATAATACAATATATTATAAACATACAGTGTATAGAGGGATAATTATAACTCTTCATTTCGTTGATGTTATTACAAACATAGGAACAAACATTCAGTTGCTACTAAACAGCCTTCAGTACCCGTCTAACTACTACAAAAGAAGACCAAACCAATTTCATTTATAATGATGCAGTAAGTTTCTCAAATACATATCAAGTATATACTAATCCCTACTTGCTTGTCTAAATTGCATACTAATGACACATGTTGATGTTGTTTACTCTTTGAAGACGAAAATTAACCAGAATTATATTTTAAAGTTTAGTTTGTACCACGCAGGAAACACACTCCCTCTTGGTAAACTGCTTCGTTCGTTTACGTTTGCCCAGGAATTCACACAAACACAAAAATGCATTGTGTGGACAGAAAGTAGAATTTTTATATTATAAAACTGGTTGTACATAAAGAAACTATTCGGATATTGAAGGTTTACTTAATACAGAATAGCGGATTCAGCGAGAATTCTTAACAAGCTAATCAATAAATATGCGAACAAGAAAGTGGAGCATTTCGAAGAAGTGTTAATCGACACATGTAATACTCTTTTAGATAAACGTGGCAAGGGTCTTTATACCCTCGACATGCAAGGGTATTTCAGAAATTATAAGCTAAAGACCTTGCATACTATCTGTTTCGATTATGTCATCTGACTGTAGTTTTAATGAAACAAAGTACATTAACGTTTAATATTAGTATAATAGGTTGGATCTAATTTTATAATCTCAATGCTAGACGTCGTACGATTGGACACGTAAGTTTCGGCAACTCACATATTTTTAATAAGAAACCCACGTCTAAAGATTGCGGAACAAGACCTGACGCACGCAATGTACACTCAGAGATATAAATACTTTCTGATACTTCATAGGACTAGGAAAACAAACTAAATACTTCTACTAATCTAAGCAATATTTTGGAATACCGCATAAACCTATTTTTCCTTTTTCTGATGTAGATAATAATATTTCATGTTATACACCTTATATTGCTAGTGATGTAGAAAATAGTACATCGTGCTTCAGATAAGAGATTGTTCTTGTAAACAATAAATGATAGGCTCCAAACTGAATGTTATTACTGTTTGAAACAATGGCGTGGCATGATACAATAAAACTATTCGTTTTTTATGGAGCCAATAAAGTGGGGCGCTATAACAATTATTTTTATTGATGTACATTTTGAGTAGCACGATGCAGTTTAAATGATTTATATGTTACACTCTAACAATCAACTTTAACTTAAGTGTCCGAAATCTTAGCTTACTTTTCTTCAACCTACTTGTTTCGTCTCACCGAAGTCAACAACATCTAATCGAATCTAATGAAACTGATATATATATATACTTACAGTTGTATAATCTCAAATCCCAAAAGACCAACTTCAACATCTGTACAGTTCACGGATTATTGCTTTTCCACGTCAGCAATGGTTATGTGAAAGCGACTCAGTGTGACGTCATACACACATTTTCTGTCTTGTTGCACTATAATACCATTTATTTACTGTCGTCAGTCTAGTTTATTTAAACCTGCAAGCCAAGATATATGTATGTCGTAGGGTTCCTTGTTCTTTGTTCTTTGTTCCATGCGTGTGTTTAGTTTATTTTGTTGTCAGGGTCATTTACAGTTACGGAAACGCATCTTTAAACACTGTGATCTGACAGTGATGTCTGGGCTGGGCAGCTCAGTCGGTATAGCGTCTGACTAGGGGCTTGACGGTCCGGGATCGAATCCCGGTGGGGACGAGATGTTCCGCCCGTCCAGACCGGCCCTGGGGCCCACCCAGCCTCCTGTGCAATGGGTACCGGGTCTTTCCCGGGGGTAGAGGCAGCCAGAGCGTTGGACTGACCCCTCACTCCCATCTAGTGCTGAAGGTCCTAAAAAAGAGTTGAGCTATACCTCTACTCACCCCAAGGGCCTGCGTGGCCTATAGAAAGGGGGGAAACCTACGTGACCGTGATGCCAGTGTCGTGGCCGAGACAAGAATTTGTATCGCCTTGTGTATGTTGTCTCTCTTCTTTATCTTTCTCTCTCTGTTGTTTTTTTCGTAACGGAGTGTAAAATAATAATCTTGCTAGGCCATCACCTTGGCTTAATCCTCTTTGTCTGAGAACAGGCTTGGATGTACTCTCACTTGTTTCGCTACGCAATTTACTCTCTTTAGCACAGCCTTGGTGAGAATGACTAGCTCTTTATTACTTGTACTGTACTGTACAAACTCAAAGCATAACGTGTTAGTTGTGTCCGTTTTTTCCGTCAGTCAGCATACTTAACTTCCGTAAGCATTTGTAGCAGTTCTATACAAAATGCTGTGTGACGTATAAAATATTTAATACTGGCTGTCTAATATTATATGAGAATTTGAAATCGGAATTTGATGCATTATTCAAGAAGTTTTATCGTATGACATATATTCACATATGTAAGGTCTAAACATTTGATATGAATAATTAATATCAGTGGATAGTGAAGAGAATAACAGACACAATAACATGTGACTGTATCTGCAGCACGATTACCCTTGTTGCGGTATACGTGTGTCCCAATAACAGAACATGAAGCAGAGTGCGGCAGTGCGCGGTCACAGAGCACGAGTTTATCGTTGAATTATATCTTTTCAGTCGCTGTCGTCTTGGGGTAAATATATCATAATTAATTACGTAACAGTTTATATATCTAGACAGCTTTATAACGCTAGAAGAAGAGGACATGTTATCAGTGGGTAGACACGTGAATAAGACTGACTGATTTCATTATTTGGGGAAACTGTTCCTGTCAAGTAGCTGTAACACGGTCGGGTTGAATAATCGAAGTTCTGTATAATTTTTTCGATTCTCCGTACGTGAATACTCGTGTGTGGCTGATGATTTTTAAGCTCGTATGCCTCCTACTCGCAGTGACTTCAAGTCGCTGCAGCAGTAGGCCACATATAGTGTTCATTCTTGCTGATGATATGGTGAGTACTTATAATCTCTTTGATGACCAGAGCTTCATTAGTGGTGTATCTATCTGAAATATTTCTTCTGATGGGTTTACTGATAGTATTGAAGTGAAAACATTTAATATTCAGCATTATCGCTGTTCAGACTGACACTTTACGGCCGGAAAGACTGGATAACTTTATGTCTACACGTACATTTTACGAATTTCCATGTCTCTTAATTAACGGGCTACATTAAACATCCGTATGTGGATGTCAACATGGATACTTTATTCATAAGAAAGGTGGAATATAGGTTAATATCTTGAACTTGTGCATAACGTGCCTACGTTGTAAATACAGCTTGTTAGTTTCAAGGGTGGGACAGGTGGTTCGGGCCTTCAGGCTCACTACTTGATATTAGCTAATTAGGTAAAATAATTTCTTCTAACAAAGACAGGCGGACCACACATGGGACGCCCCCGTTTAATACCGTTCTATAATAACAGAAAAAATGTTGCTACCAACTTTGTAACACTCAAAGTAGTTATCAATGGTAGTTGTAAAACAATTATTATAAACAAATTAAGGAGCCTCTTTCCTAAATTAAATTCAGGACTATCAACTGAAGCCGTTAATTCACAGAAAAAATATTTCAGGTTCATGTGGAACTCGAGGTATACTCAACGGGTCCTATTAATTTTGAGTAAAGGCACTTTAAATGTGAACTTGAATGAAAGTGTTATTTGGAATATTAAAACAAAATGAGGCCTGCAGGTGTTGTTTGATCTGTTGGCTACATGTCTTCAAAAGTACAGTTAAATAGAGATATTCTTGTTCTGACAAGGTAAAAAACTCTACGCTACTCCTGGTCTTACAGTGTGCAGAACATCCCCTATCTTACAGTGCGCAGAACATCCCTATCTTACAGTGCGCAGAACATCCCCTATCTTACAGTGCGCAGAACATCCCCTATTTTACAGTGCGCAGAACATCCCCTATCTTACAGTGCGCAGAACATCTCCTATCTTACATTGCGCAGAACATCCCCTATCTTACAGTGCGCAGAACATCCCCTATCTTACATTGCGCAGAACATCCCCTATCTTACAGTGCGCAGAACATCTCCTATCTTACAGTGCGCAGAACATCCCCTATCTTTGCAATATTGAACTTACATCTCTCAAACGAAACACACTTCTCGTGCCGTCATGTTGCATTTTGTCCAGTATTTTGTAATTGGCTGTTCATACGCCTGTATTTTCCTTATCCGTCTTCTTCTTTCCTGAATATGATGGCTCTCCACCAGCAGGCACAATATAGAATTTATTTTTTGATCTAATTGAGTTTTTCACTCCATTTTTATTAGTTGTGTTCAAGAGTTAATTTTTAAATGGAGAACATATCATTATATCACATCTTCTAGCAAATCTGGCCATCTTGACGGCTGTATTTGCTTCCGGTAAGGGAAAGGAATTCGAGGGAGAAATTCACGCTCTTTCCGCCTCCTGTGTACTGCTCCCGGGTAGCGATTTATTCTTGAGGCTATTGGCACATGTATTGAACTCTGTTGCTTTATTCTCGAAGGATACACACATTTGAAATACCTGACCACTTTCACTAGTTGGTTCATAATTTCAAATTCCTTGAGGACGATTCCTGACCTCTGATAGAAGAAAATCCGTATCTGAAAACACATTTGGGTAGAATGGATGTGCTCCTGTAACTTTCAATGTTTCTGCACTTTCTTCAAACCGACAATTAACTTTTATAGGTTTTAACTGTTCACTCGGCTAGTCTGTCCAGCGGCTTACATGTCTTATCCCAGGGAACATACTTGGTAGATATTGGGTGGTACAGGTCATAAATGATTGTACATTAACCTATATCGTTGGGTTGAACGCTCTCAACAGAAATGACATACACGTCAATTCAGCAAACAACACCCATACACCGTCTAGTCCCTAATACCACCAGGTTTCAAGTGCCTGCCTTCGCCTCCACTTCTCTGCCCCCAAGGCTGGCGCACTCGACTTGGTTTCTCCCTTTTCGGGTCTTCGCCACCCCAATGTCCCCATTGACCTGTTGGCTCTCGGTAAAATCACGTTGAGGACTTTTTTCTGGACACTAGAGGTTCCAGTTTCCCCCATATTGAATATGCAGTGGGCAGGGAGTATTTGCTTCCTGCAGACATAGATTCCTATTTGTCAAAAAAATTGTTGGCTTTGGAATTTATTAAACCGTCGGTTTTACCTAACCGCACTTCACAGAAGCATAAACAGTCAGGTGGTCTGCAGAAGTGTTCAAACTAGGGCCACCATGCTGCCTTCGTGACATTACTGAGTGTGTGCGGAATGCTGTTCTTCTCTGCATACTCAAAATCTAAATGCAGGAGTTGCTTTATTCCTTTACCATGCCATATACAACCAATATCTCTGGCACGATCCTCTAGTTCTTTTTATCGTTCTGCAGTAAAAACTGGCTTTAAACGCCCCCAAGATGTTGGAACTGTCCCCCGGATCAACACATTACTTAAACATGGTATTTCCTATAGTTGTTTACTCTTCAGAAATATTTATTGAACGCTACCTAAGCGGAAAAATGTTTCCTTCCAACTATTAGTAATCGTATAAACTTGAGGTGCCTGCACTTCATTTGGTTCTCACATGTTTCAGTCATTTCCTTAAGATGATTTTCTCACGTCCAGATCGGCGACTGCTTGTCTCTGCATTTGTCCATTTAATGTTTCTCGTCTTAAGGTAAAGAGAGAAAGCAACAAGATGCAACTAATCTGAAGTTTATTTCAGTTGTCTATCTCAACATGTTTCGGGCATCAGTATGCCCATCTTCGGAAGAACAAGACTGTGTATTACCGCATATGGTGTTCTGCGCTGGTTGTGCTGGCCGTGGTCGTGTGGAACTGGGACGCAAGCTGTGTGCACTGTGTAAAAGTTGTTAGTCGAACAAAAACTAACTAGGCTAGTCGAAAACAAACAACGTTCACACAGTGCACACAGCTTGCGTCCCAGCTCCACACGACAAAGGCCAGCACAACCAGTGAAGAACACCATATGCAGTAGTACACGGTCTTGTTCACCTGAAGATGGGTATAATGATGCCCGAAACATGTTGAGATAGACAACTGAAATAAACTTCGGTTTAGTTGCATCTTGAGGGTTTCCCTCTTTACATTACGTTCATGATGAACGGTCATAAAAACTTAAAATTTCTTATCTTGTTTCGAAAAGAAGTTTCTCCGTGAA
>Ga0123355_10022443_pt1 | contig 10119 bp, 5 predicted proteins | sample TergutEmb28metaG_3_FD_89872 | JGI IMG/M metagenome (GOLD analysis project Ga0123355, IMG submission 89872) | Embiratermes neotenicus P1 segment gut microbial communities from Petit-Saut dam, French Guiana - Emb289 P1 | ecosystem: Host-associated > Arthropoda: Insects > Digestive system > Gut ...
ATTACACGTTGCTCTGCAGTCCCGAACTTCACAATAAAGCTCTCATCAGAGGCTAGTTCACCACATCGCGATTTCTTGGGCTGCGAATAACCAAGGGAATTCTCAGACTCCTACAAGATACATAACGTTTACCCTCCACTTCTGTCAACACACACCATACGTGAAGCTTATTTTAAACAAGTACGTACGTACATACAAAACGTAGTTACTACAGTTTTATTACAAGCTGTGACTTGAAGACACAATATTCGCGTCTAGGTTTTGAATCAAAATTAATATAATACTTCGTCTTCTTTCATGTTACTGCAACGCTGTTGACCTGCGTACCAAGGACAGACAACGAAACACAAAAATAATCCAGGACAGCCAACTACTCGTACTTTATTTTTAAACCACTGTCGCATAATACGCACTGCATGTTGCATTACGCTGTATACACGAACATTACATTACATATTGTGGAACTAGGATAACTACATAATAAATACGTAACTTCCCGTGGATGAAGTCTGTTTGTAATAATTCACAGAGCAAAACAGACTAACAAAACAATCCAACCCGATATACCAGAATGTAGAGTAGGCAGGACGCTGCACCCACACGGAGGGAACCTGAACTTGACTCCCACTCTCGAACATTACGGTAACACCCGCGTTCTGCGCACTATCAGGCTTGCAGCAAATATCACGTTAAAGAAAAGTCAGACAATCCTGAATTAGGATAAAACTTTAATTACGTTGCTATGCAGTGCGTAATTCTATACTGTTATTCTTTTCACGAATCCCACCAGAGCAGCAGTTATTTTCCAGACAGTTAAAGCGCAATTTCTGGTACAAATCCCCCGAGTCTGTGCAGAGAACAAGTTCAGGGAGCAGCTGTAATCTCATTACCATAATTAACACCGTATGAGAAAGAAGGCAAGCCCGTCAGGTTATCGCTCCGTATTTTGGAAACTCCAAGTGTTTGTGTATGTCCATGATTCAGTGCTAAGTTGTGACAAAGCAACTGCTGTAATCACAACACTTCGTTCCTGTCTCCCTCAATTAATAAATCTGGATCATATTACGTCATAAGATTTAGCGCATTCCTTTACTTTATAAGAATAGTAGGCTCATGGTATCTGCATGTCCAGCTGTCCATGTGTTCATGTTAATATTCCTGCTGATGTTCAAGCACAGTGATGGGTTTTCATGAAACTTGGTACGAATACTGTCGTCACTAAAAACGACCCCACACCTTCGTAAATCTTTGTTTCTTGTCAACAGTAGTACTGACGTGGCAGCATGCGAATTTGTGCTGTGGGGGTGGATTTTGCGCCAGGTATAGTACGGACCTAATAAATGCAACTGTTGCTACAGTCAACACGGCTACACCAGCTGCTGCCAGCTGCCGTTCACAACACTCCCTTCAGATGCATAAAACCAAGTCTTAAACTTCACACTTCGAAACAGGAATTTCAGGTAACCAGTTGTTAAATACTTAGCCTGGATCTGATGGAAAACACTCAAGCGTCTCCACTACGAAGAAAAACCATTTAATGATGTGAAGAGAAAAAATCGCTGTTAATTCCAAGAATCGAACGAAACACATACAGTCCGTGTGCAAAATGCGGAGTTTCTTCATATTAGATGAAGTGGTACGTATAGTTACCATTATGGTTTAAAGGGTTAAGTGGTAGGCCTAGTATCTTACAATTATTATTATTATTATTATTATTATTATTTACTGCAATTGAGTTTACACGCGGTGGCAGTAGTCCTTACACTAGTAACAAATAAGAATAAATATACATAAACGAAACAATACAAAAACACAGTAAATACAAGAACACATAATACCAAAACATCCACACAATTGTCAAAACACCCACACACGCATTACAGCCAATCGAGGATCCCACATCGCTTGATGTTTCAAATTTATATCTATGTCCACCTATTTACATAGACATTTAACACGACATGTAGTTTACGCATAGAATTATACACACTTCACGTTATGAACATTCCATAAACCTTACTGGCTATTTTTATCAGACAAGTAAAACGGTGACAGGTACAGTATGCTCCGCCGCCTGCACTTTTTTCCTACAAAACAGTTCTTAATACGAAAGTAAACTCAGTATTGTGTGCAAAAGAGTAAAAAGTGAGAAGTCTATAAATATCTGGAGCATCACCTCCATACCGTCACTCCACTTTATGGCGTAGATCAAGCCCACTCCACATGTCGTTCGCGGGCAATACGTTGCCCGTAACACAGCGTTCTGTAGCCCGTGGAGACACAATGCAATGAGAAAACGTCTTTAACACTTCCCTGGCAAAGGAAAGATAGAACTCCGAAGGAATTTTGCAGAATTACCGGCTATTTATTGACGAAGACATGCATTACATTACTAACTAATTTTGTACAAATGTGCTAAGAATAGGAACAACCTAGTCTAGGCTGATAATTGCATATTTTACCAATTTTATTCACTATTGTCAGCGTAATTTCAGTCCACATGAAGTATATAAAAATACAAAAGTATAATTATTCATATAATTATCTCCATATTTATTCATTCTTCGTACTGCGTCCTGAATTTCAGGTTGTCCGCAATCAAAGTGATAACAATATTCAAAAGGGAATTGCGTTTTACCTACTCATTTGGGTTGAATCGGGACCATATCTTCACTCATGACCTCAGAGGGTAGCATGAAACCAGGGAAACAAAGCTGAAGAACGAATTAGAAAAGTAAAGTGTGACGAAGGAAATATCGAGGGATTAGACCTGTGCCTTGTGCATTAGCGATCAGCCAGTGATCCATGCTTCCCACGGGAGTCAGGCCGAGCAGTTCCTTTGGACGCAGCGTAACTCTAAATAAATTTTCAGGAACAAGGCTGGTGTGATGGGAACTCACGAGTCGTTACCGTCTGGGTATGGCTTTGCACTTTACTGCGAGAAGACAATTTACCGCTCACGTTTAAGTTACGTGAACATTCCATCTGGCTATTTTTAGTTCGCTTCGCACTTTACCTAGCAATAGTAATGGATACGTTGCGGTTCCCATTGATCAATCAACCTGACATTCGAATGTCTCTTTGTTAAAACACGTACCCAGCACATGGTCACAGCTCAGAGTGACCGACGTATGTACAAAAACACCGGCAATGTTCGTACACTGATGGACCGCACAGTCAGGAAGTAGGTGGGTTGTGGTTCGAGACACAAGCTACTCTGAGTCATCGCGCTGCGGGCCCTACAAGAACATACACTTTTATCTTTATAGGAAACTTCCTAAGCGCCTTTTCCGGCAAGGTGGTTATTTTATGCGTAGAAAGGAGCGGATTAAGGATACCCCAGATAGTTATCAATATGTTCTTTCAGTAGCCTCCATACGGCATCCTCTATTAGAAATTCCAAAATGGTTCATTATTTTAATTTAGTCCGACATACGAAAAGACATTTTAGCACATTTCCGTCATCGGTCCCGCTCATCATCCATGACGCTTGTCATATGATACCGCCAACCTAGCAAGTGCCTCACACAGTCAAACTCTCACAGCATTCGGATCCACAGTGTTATAAAACTTTAATTTCAGATAACGCCGCTGATTGCTTTCACCTACAAATCTCCAATATGAGGTACAAAAAAATTCGTTGGGGGGTCGTTATCTTGGGCTCTCTCATTTCCTAGGAATTCCAGTAATTAATCCTGCACTTCGGAGCGGGCCATTTAATAAATCCCGAGGACACCATACAAGGTTTTCCACAAATCTTCTAAACTCCCATTAGATTCCACTGTATGCTATCGTAAACTACAAAATAGAATTACATGGTCTGTCAGCATGAAAGAAGACCATATGCTACAGGAAGTAAAATTAATTACATTAATTTCACATTCATATTTGTTGAACTAGCACCGTCTGATAATAGGGCCAATTTGAATCTGAAATAAAAGTTCTATAGAGGTTTAGAGGATAAAGCCGTTCCAGCGCACGTCACGAAATAATACTAGGGTGAAGGTAGAGTTTCACTAATATTTTATCTCGGAACTTAGAGGCGAGTGGTTAGCTTCAGGCCCCGGTCGCTTTTCCTTGGCGGAAAGAGCTGCCAGTAACCACTGAATGGGCGGCTGGGTGGGCTCTGGACGCTTTTGAGAAGAAATAAATCTCTTGGCCCTGCCAGGAGTCGATGTAATTAAAATTACTCTTCAATAACCAAGGATTGGGAATTACGAATGTGAAAATATTCGTGACTTGAAACGTAAGCCTGGTGACAGATGAGGGGATAAAAGATAAAACTGACACAAAAACAATCATAACATTCAGCTTGTCTTCATGGCACCAGGCTGTGTGCATTTGTGATATTACAACGTAACATTCCACCAGCCAGTTGAGGTTTCTAGGTATTTTCGAAAGAACAACTACAAAAGTAATTCATACACCAATTCTGCATCCTTAGTACACAAATACTCAGGCACGGCTCAAAAATATCAACGTCCTTAGACATGTCAAGCGCAGTCCCACAGGCCAGACAGGACTCTTCCATTCTTACAGCCCACTTTATTAACTCAAAGCTGCTATCCTCACGCGAATTATCTGAAGCTAAATGGCACAACAGTGTAAATATTCCAAGCAGTCACGCCCTCAGTGCAGCACCTCTCACGTAACAAGAGCTCAAATTCCAGCTGGTTTCAGTTTCCAGGACTGAAATTAACAACGGTGTCCCTACATGCATATACCGAAGCAGCACAAAAGTAGGCATGAGTCATTATCATGCCTTCCCAACAGATTCAACTGTTATAATTGTCTTAAACAAAAACAAGACAGGTATTGTACAGCGTATAATATAGCACTGAGGCGCGTTCGTACAACCACTGTCACAGTGGAAAAGCTATAAGTATTACATATTATGAGTGTGTGTTTGTAGACTTAGGTATCCAGCACCCAATGCGCATACGCCTTATTGTCATCTGTGGCCTGTCCCGCTCTACAACATTTTCTACATTATTTCAAAAAGGGCACGATTTTCGAAAGAAAACGTTATTTAACAAAATACGTGTTTTGATTTTCATTACCAATTTTGTCTGAAACACTTCTCATTCTAAGAAGAAAGAAGCGAGATATAATAAAAAACGCACATTGGTTTTCATGTAAAATACCCGTTATTCAAGTCACATTTTAATTCAACTTTAATTTTCTCGACAGATTTTCGAAAAGTACTCAAATATCAAAATTTCGTTAAATTCCTTCCAGTGGTAGCCGAGTTGTTCCATGTGCATGGAGGGGCGGACAGACAGACATAACGAAGCTAACAGTCGCTTTTCGCAAATTTGTGAAAGCGCCTAAAACGTTCTATTGCGATTTGCGTACCGTTACATTGACACTCCACACCGACACATATTGTGACTTTAACATGTGCACCGTACGATATACAGAGGCCACCGGCCTGCTGTTACAAGCACACAACTCAAGTTTCACACGCACATGTAAATACAACTAGTTTCCGCCCACTATGTGCTGGTGTAAGAGGGATCAGTTCTGCTGCACAGCTGTGACAACCAACAATGATGAAATAAGGGCAGAACTGTTGCCTTCACCACCACAGCCAGACAGGCTCTGTAGCCCACCAAACCACCATTCCATCGGCGGGTACAATGAGCTCTTTCACCGGGTGTAAAGTGGTTGCAGTGTAAAGGTAACCACTTACCTAAATCCATTACCGAGTTTAAGACTGCATGGGTCGTACGTCTGCATGGTGTGATGGTTAAGTAGCATAGGGACGACGCTACGTAGCTGCAAACACGGCGCCTGTCGATACAACTAACGAAAGTTAAAGCTTCATATTGCTCTACTCCGATTTCTTTGACACTTCACCTGGGCGTAACGCAACTGGTATGCGGGAAGAAACAAGTGAACTGGAAGACGGCCCGACATAAATTCAGTAAGCGTTTCCTTCACCCACTAGCTTTACGAATGCAAAATTTCTTTAAACCGGTATTGTCTGTCTTCAGCCCAACGTCAACATCAACTGAGCTGAAGCGTTACATTGCCTGTTGTGGGCAAAAGATGATAAACGGCCCCTGAGTGATTCCACACCTTGTACGGGTAAGGAGGGCGGGGTCACGACGTGCTACGTGACGCTTCGATTCGCCTAGTTGAGCGGCAGCTTTATCAGCAGATTTACTGAATGCATACGCCACGTTTCGGAATTCGTGCTTCGCTTGTTTCCGTAGTCCAACCGCCGCTTCATTACTCTGCACACATGCCGGACCGCCACACAGTGGAGTAGCAAACTTCACCATAGGCATGTAAATTACACACTTCGGTACGTAACGATTTTGTGCAAAGCTGTAGTGCTATATCCGAGTTATGTATAACCTTGTGACAGGTTGCGAACCGGCGGATTGGTTTACTGTTTGGTGAATTCTGTGCTGGTAAGTCCAATGAAGCAAAATGCATAACATAAAGGACAGATCTCGGCGGGTGGTAGTGGTGGTGAGGGATTGGTGCGAGAATAACGTTAAGTTTCTATTCAGTTCATACTGACACATTAAGGTTTACGAATTTCTGACAGGCAAAACGATACATCAATCAGAAGCATTTTTCAATGCCAAATATTTGTCCTCGGTTTCGTAACTGCCCTTCCTGTAATTGACACAGATAACAAGCAGTTCTGAACAGAGCTCGTAACGCCTACTTTCTCACAGAGCAGAGACTTCGCTATTACTACTGTTACTTCATTATGCGAAAAACTTATTACTTAAGAATAAATTCGAAAAAGTCTATATTAAATGCGTAGATATGTTTGAAGTTCGCACCGTCACCAAGACGGCGACTGCTGCCTTACGAACAATATTTCATACACATTCTTAATGTTTGTTTGTGGTCTATCGTCACACCAAATTTCACACTTCCAGCTTCAGTGAAGGGTTAGTTACCACAATGAAACCGAAAGTTAAAAAAAAAAAATCCAATTTCGTTAGTTTCTAAGCGAAATGTGGGAAATTTTTGTTTTTTAATGAATACGTAATTGATCCAATAATATAAACAGCCAACAAGATGCAACAATAACAAATTTTATTGATAATTACAATCAGCTCAACATATTTCGGGCGATAGTTTCGCCCATCCTCGGGAGCACTAGACTGTGTTTACAGCTTGTGGTATAATGCACCGGCGATGCTGCCTGCCACAAGCTGTAAACACAGTCTAGTGCTCCCGAGGATGGGCGAAACTATCGCCCGAAATATGTTGAGCTGATTGTAATTATCAATAAAATTTGTTATTGTTGCATCTTGTTAGCTGTTTATATTATTGGATCCATGATGCACGGTCACACAAACATCAAACGTAATTGATCCTTAATGAATTAAAAAAATCAGTTGCACGATTATTCAAGATTATAATTGAAACGAGCCGGTTGTTTGATAGCATTTAATTAAGACATGGGTTGCATTATACGATAATAAAAATTCAATCCACTAACCGAACTGTAATTTCTGGTAACCGCTAAAAGACTAACTTCACATTCCACATACGGTTTCAGAGGGGATGCAAAAAAAAAAACAAACTGATTTTACTGTAATCTGCATTTCAATATACGTATGTTGGCACTCTGCCCCGCGCTCGGCCAGTCTCTTAAACAACGGAAACTGGGAGCTTCTTCCCCCGACTGAAAAGTTGCTGGAGAGTAAAGCAGACCTCGTCCATCTCGTGCTGAGATTATGAACGCGTGGATCTTCAGCTGCTCTACTTCATACGCCTTTAGGACACTGTGCCTTCACACAGGAATAACCTAACCGCCACAACATACCTTCATGCTCCTCTGCTTAAAGCACCCCATTCACACCCACGACGCAGTCGGTTCACAATCCGTCGATAATTGGTGATCGGTACTAAAACATTCGTGGTTTCTCTCAGTTCCTTCGGGTGAATTCCAACAAAGTAAATAAAAATCTGCCGCTTCTGCCTTCTCTGACTTCCTTCACCATGAACCATTCTCAACTATTCTACCAATTACTAACAGATGCTACAAAAACCCAGCAACTAACGCAAATAACCAAATAACCGAGCATATAATGTTCTGTCCACATAACTTAAAACTGACGTAGCCACGTGCCCTCGTTAACCGTCCATTGCTCTGCTTGGCGACCGTAAATAAATTCGGTTTTGATAATCACGACACCGATTATTCAATGCGTAATATTCCACATATGCATCACCTTCGAATCCAGAACACATTCGGAATGATTTAGCGAGGGTGAATGGTATGCCATAAATGGTGCACGAGATTTGATAATTGTAAACCCTGAAACAATGACCACGAAATCTGCCCACTGCATAAAACGCAGTGCTGTCCATATTTTCCCCTTCAGAAATTATAAACTAACGGGCCGTCAGTAGAAACCCATTCTGCTTGGGGAAATGCCTATTCCTGTTCCTAACCAAAATCTGGCTGCCAGTCCCGCTCCAACTATTCACGTATGTCATTACTGGAGAACTAGCACAGTGTTGCAGCATAAACCGACTGTGTGGATTTGTCACACTTCCAGAAGAATTCAGCACTCTAACTACTGTCAACCGGCTGAATTCTACATCGAAGGTTTGCAGGATTTTCCAAAAGAAAGGAACCAATAACCTAAAAAGTACCAATAACCCAGAGAAAGGACTTTTATTTAAAAACGAGATACTACACGTTTCGGCTAGCCGCCATCATTACGGACCATATATCGTGTATGAAAGGCAGTTACCAACCCTAAAACAAGTTAAGTTAGAAATAAAATTTCAACTTACGAAATAAGCTTTAGAAGTAAACAAGGGCCTTCAATTGCACATAAGTTATATAAGATTCGTACGTAACCAACGTACCAGTCTGATATAAATAATAAATCCATGTACATTCGCCCCATTACGCGCGACATAATGTGCAGTTTAATGTAGGGCATCTGCTGTTGTTTCTGCGACATAGATAAATGTCTTCCTATTCATCAACATGAGCAGATGTCCCATATTACACTGCACAGCTCACCATGCATATAGCAAGGTGAATATTCACGCATTCAGTATCTACGCGAGACACGTAAATTTGTTACGTATAAATTGTATATAATTTCCAATGTATACAACTAATAAGCCGTTAGATATTTGGAAGTTTTATTGAAATTTTAAATTTTATTTTTAACTTAACTGGTACTGTACATGCTCCTTAACGATCTTTCATACAAAAACAGATGATCCCTGGCAATGGCGGCTAGCCAAAATACGTAGTATGTCTATTTTAGAATAAATCTGCTTCTTGCGGTGTATACTGTTGGTATTTTTTATGACATTTAAGTTACGTACACAGTCACAAAGTGTCAAAAAAAAAAGAGAGTCAATGTATGTACAACGTAACATTGTGGTGTGTTCGCACACTGCTCACACCTCATCGGCTTTCCTAACAGCCTGATACTATTTCACTCCAACGGAAAACTTTTAATGGCGATTTAAGGTCGCCGCCGGCAACAACAAAACGTACTTAAGTCCAAATGTAAAGTGCCCGATATGTTTGCCCGATGTTTAACAAAGTTTGGATTTTCTTGACAGATTTTCATAAGTCTCCAATATCAAATTTCACAAGTCGGTCCAACAGGAGCCGCTCTGATACATGCGGACGGAAGGACGGACAGACATGATGAAGGTAATAGGCGCTTTTGGTGACTATGCGAGCGCGCCTAAAAAGTAACGAATATTAAAAAATTTAGTTAGACGCCCCAGTATCAGACAGGAAACTGGTATTCCTCACGCCAAGATTATAATGTCAATGTACACTCAGCTCGTGAAGTTGTAGTCTTATCCTCAACCCACTCAGTCCTTCAGATAGTACGTTAAGGCCGTGCCACTAAAAGCACAATTATCTGCACAAACACTACTTTCGTTCAGCGACGGCTTTTCACTTTCCACAGTGCAACCTCTCTAACCTCCTTGAATCAGAACTAACTTATGCACAAATAAATTCTTTTACAAACTTTAAAGTTTTTTTTTCTTCTCAGGTTGGGACGCCCATGAGGCGCGGTTACGTTGTCCCGATGATGTGAGTGGTGATATAGGAGGATGTAGTGCCAGGAGGGCCCTTAAACCTAATTCCTACTAACC
>Ga0123355_10022444_pt1 | contig 10119 bp, 5 predicted proteins | sample TergutEmb28metaG_3_FD_89872 | JGI IMG/M metagenome (GOLD analysis project Ga0123355, IMG submission 89872) | Embiratermes neotenicus P1 segment gut microbial communities from Petit-Saut dam, French Guiana - Emb289 P1 | ecosystem: Host-associated > Arthropoda: Insects > Digestive system > Gut ...
AGGGAAAGAGGCCATTGGGGAGACCTAGACGTAGATGGGAGGATAATATTAAGATGGATCTTCTGGAAGTGGGAGGGGGTGGAGACTGGATGGAGTTGGCTCAGGATAGGGACAGATGGCGGGCACTTGTGAATATGGTGATGAACCTTCGGGTTCCATAAAGTGCGGGGAATTTCTTGACTAGATGCAGAACCAGTTAGCTTCTCAAGAAGGACTCTGCCCCATGGAGTAAGTAAGTAAGTAAGTAAATTTTAACTATAAACTGTACATTTGGTATGCATCAACACTGTATGCCTATTTTATTGCTATAAGCTTTAGTAATACACGTGTTATCTCCCTGATGATGGCAGTTACGCCGAAAAATGTAGAAGCTACTTATGAGCGAATTACATAGTAATGGAACTGTGCATTTGTTGGTGGTGTAGCAATTTGTAGCTCATTAAAATACACGGAACGAACAATCTGAATGAAGTTTGCAACACGGACTAATTTTGGTTCACATCACACAATCCCCAGTACATCGTAAGTTCTAACTGCAATATTTGACATTCCTTATAAATTTATTCGTGGTACCAAATTTGGCGTTCAGTTTACTGTAGTTCTGTAGCTTTTATGCGAAAGAATTTTCGATATGAACATTCCGTTCTTCTAAGGTATAACGCTGAGTCACTGGGTATTCAGAACTGGTTAGTGTGAGGCAATCAATTGTCCTCACGTTTCCAAGCGTCGAAATGTACTTACATATTATAAACACGGCTCAGTTAAGTAATCTGATTTCATTCACTCTGGATGTTTATTAATATTTTAATTTATACTATTTCATTTTATCTTTCATTAGATATAATTCCTTGTCTAATTTTTAACTTCTTATTTCATGAAACGTGGTGTATAATTTAGGGTCTCTAAATTTACGTCTGCAGAAAGCAATTTTGAAAATTCAAAATTCTGTAATATCCTAGCTTTTGTACTACAAATAAATTCTGTCAAGTTTCGCAGATGTTTCTTCCCTTGATATTCACTTCAATTGTTCGTCAGAATAGTCTTACAACAAGCAGTTTGTGATGCATGTAATTGTTTAAACACAACGCTGTCTGGCGAATTTGACATTCAGAGGACCGTGCATCGTGATATATTCTTATAACAGAAGCCAACAAGATGCACTATTTCTCAACTTTATTATGATAAATAACTCTACATGTTTCGGACAGATCTACTGTCCATCACCAGGAGTCTTAATACTGTATACACAACAATAGGTATTTGTCATATTAGTTATGTTGTTTGTGCTGGCGAGGTCGTTAGCAGCCAGTCAACTTAACTAATATGACAAATACCAATTGCTGTGTATACAGTCCTAAGTCTCCTGTTGATGGACAGTAAGTCTGTCCGAACCATGTAGAGTTGTTTACGAAAATAAATTGAGAAATAGTGCATCTCGTTGGCTTTTATTATAAGAATACCACACTCTCTTTTCCAGAAATTACATTCCTTCCTAACGTAATTAGAATATGAGATTTGTTTTCATGCATTACCACGACTCATGGGAACAAAAATACAGGGTTCCATATCGCCATAAGGACTTTTTTTTACGATGGCACCTAATACTTATGTGTTCTCAGTGCGGAATATGCTTAATTTCACCATCCTGGCGCCCAGAATTTTCAGGTGGCTTCTATATTTTTTTAAATATTTGGACACTACTACCATCAGTGATAGACTAGATACTGCACTACGCTTACACAGCCATTAGCTTGGTTTTCTGTGGATAAATATACAAATTATACAAACTAAGTGTTTTATTTCTTTAACATGAACTAGCAATTAATCACCTAGACACAGGTTTTCGCTGCCTCGACACAGGGTTTTCTTGGTTTCCCTGTGCCTACAAGCAAATTCTGAGATGGTTCTCAAGATTCCAAGTTGCCACTACATGTTTCTCATGTAGCCCTCCCAACTTAAATTTATTAGTAACCAATTTCATACTTTGTATACATGTAAAATAATCGCTGCCACCGGGTGACAACCCAATTGCAGTGAATAAACGTTATTGTTATCTTAAAAAAAAGAGAACTTGCTGGCAGTTGTTGAACTTTAGATTTCATTAGTATTATTTTTTTAATGTTCAAAATGGACACCTTAGGCAGTCAGTTGTGTGACCGCTGAAATAGCTTGCTTGTTAGGTTGAAGTTGAATATTTCAACGTGTTACATAACAGCTTCCAGAGGGACGGAAGATTTTGCTGACTAAACGATTATACAAAACAAAACGACAACTTAATCCGACCTGTCTGTGTTGTACTGCACTTGTTTGCTTTGACTGCTCGTGTTCTATGTAATAAACTCTACTGAAACTGTTGGGGTAATGCTGTTTCCATTTCAGAAACCTCAAAACGTCACTCCTGTGAGTAAGTGACCTGAGGGCCTTGCAACTCCGAGAGATGTTAACCTCGAAACATCAGTTTCAGCAAACTGACACTTTAACAGCTAGCTGGCTCACAGATGTACCAGAAACACAACAAACACCATTCTTTGAATCTCATCGTTGCACCGTGCATTTCGTAAAATCACTTCAAATATTAACCAACAAATACACCTATACAACTTTCAATTAAAACACGTTAAAACACATAAAATTACTCCGACTTGTTTCGATCTTTTCAGATCATCATCAGGAAGTTTCGTCGTTCCTTGCTAAAGTTATCACATATTCACGATTTAGTTCGTTTTTGGAAACAAGGTGTTGTGGCAGCATATCATGTTGTGTAGGAATCTGTTGTAGAGAGTGTAGTTGGCTAGGTGTGCTTTGTAAGCTGCGTACGCAGCATACGAAGCATATGCGTCGCTTAAAGACGGGGATATATTCTGAGAAGTGCGTCATTAGCCGATTTCGTCCTTGTGCGAACGTTATAGAGTGTACTTCTACAAACCTAGATATTATAGCCTGCTACACACATAGGCTATATTTTATAGCCTATTGCTCCTAGGCTACAAACCTGTGCAGCATGTTTCCGTACTGAATACTGTAGACAATTGTAACACAATGGTATGTATTATATTATAATATGATAATCTTATGAGACCACTGTAGTATAATTGGGTCCGTCGTTGACCGAAATGTCTTTATGCGGCGCATACATGTACATTCGCAGTAAAGGTAGTCACCCAATAACTTGCCTATGCAGACGCAGACGTGAAGTGGATTTATAGCTCCTGCCCATTACAAATCCGACACTAGAAGGGGTAAGTCGTCACTACCACGATCCGACTGCTTTACCCTCGGGAAATTCCCCGTACCACGTGCACAACAGGTGGGCTGATGAACGGCACGTGCATTTTCCGAGTACGGAATTTCATTGTATTACAATTAGTAGAACCGAGAGAGACACGTGGACAAACATAACCTTTTTCTTAAGGAGGCGCTTTGTGCTGTTAATGTGTAGTTCTTTGTAACAACGCTATGACTCACCAAGTTACGAATCCTCACCAAAGAAACAATGGGTATTATTAAGGAACGAAGTCTTGATATGATGCCTTGTAAGAAGGAGAATGTCTGTACACCCTCCTCGTTAATCACTTTTCGTTACTTAAACTTAAGTTCTGGGATGAATTCATTACGCATAACTTCCTTCCAATCTTTCGTCCTACATGGTCACGAGAGTCAAGATAACTCCGTAATTACATAATTTATTTGGCGACAGGGTCTTTTAGTTGTAACCACATGATTTTAAGTATTCTCACGATATGCTTGACATAATTTCGCAGCTTATAACCAATAAGATGCAAAGTTTCACAATTTATTTATTTCTGTAGGACGTTCTACATATTTCAGATGGTTTTTCCGTCCTTCAACAGGAGCTCAAACCTGCACATAGAGCGTCAGGTATTTGTCAGACCAATACCTGAAGCTGTATGTGCAGTTTTGAGCTCCTGATGATGGACGGAAAAACCGTCTGAAATATATAGATCGTCTTACAGAAATAAATATATTGTGAAACGTTGCATCTTGTTGGATATACGCTGGGAATATATTAGTGATGAACGCACATACGAATGTTATGTGCTTGACATAATGTTTCACACACTTAGATCCAGTTTCATTGATTATCGCAACCAAACAAAAATCTAAATATAATTCGATTGCGCTAGGCTGCCATGTTATAATTTTACAGTCTTCCGAAATAATCAAAATAAAAGTCATATACTTTATTAATCCCTGTTTTCGTAAAAGTTTCAAAACTCTGGTTCAAGTGGCGCTATTCTACCTTCCACCGCAGAAATTCACGCAGTCACTCAGCTAGTGTTATTGAGAGCTGGAAATTAAGAAGTTTGTTTTGAGAGGCACAGTATTTGTACAAATATATACGATTGTCTACTGACTGTTCCAAACGTTATTAGAAGGACCGGAACACCGGCACCTTATAAGTAATTTACTTTGCGGCAAAAGAGAGGAGGATGAAGTGGTAGAAAAATCATCTGGAACTAAAATGAGTTCTAAATTCGTTAATGCAGAAAACGACACCAATAATGTAACTTAAGTACATTTAACTCATACTGATGTTTGAACTAATGTAATAGAATCTTACCGGCATTAATATAAATACCACAGATTGGCAGAATATCTTTGCATTTCCTCATAGCTACTGTAGCACTTCAATATGCATATGTTCTTTGTTATTTGTCTAGAACCTCAGTACTTTCTCCTCCCATTCTACAGAGCTTCTTTAATTTTTAAATGGATTTTTTCCTTCTCGTTCGTTTCATACGTAAGAGCTTTCAACAAGATTTTTAAGTTAATAATTTAGACATCAACTTTCCGGCTTCATGAATTATTGAAGAGCTTGTAATGTTGCACCGTCCTATAGCTATTTTTCTTTCAATATAAGGAAAATAAAAGGGACGAGAGAGATCTATGGTAAAGGTGAGTGGGGTGGGGGATGAAACTTGAAAAGTAGAGTCGTATTTCGTTTGCTCTTCAGTTCTGGAAAGACTGAAGTTCAGCGCTTGTGGCAAAGTGCAAGGGATTAAGTACAATTTTTTTTGTTTGAAAATGTAGGGTTGTGTCTAAGGACCACGCATGGAAGGCGCTGCGGACATTATCCACGCATTCTAGAACTTGCCACTAGATGGAGCTGAACCCGTCAGTTTTACCATCCGGCCAGTCTGCCACACGGGATGGTTGAACGGGACCCATAGGATAAAATGTTAGTTACACCTCAGTGCCTGTCTGAAGAATGGTTACGGACATAAATGTAATTGAATTCTAATCTTCCTACAATCACATAAATAAAGGAATTACAGGATATCAACTGTTCCCCTATCAGAATATTTCATTTTATTTAAAATTTATTTGTCCGAGAATAACCTTCGAACTTCCTGACCTCTAAAAGTCAAGGAGGGATCATCAATTTATTGTGAACCTTAAAAGAGTGTTAACACGAATGTAATTAAAAAATGTTTAGAAAACTGAAATGGACATATGTGTGTATAAGCTTCAAAATTATACTGGGATAATATTAAAGTTTACTTTTCTTAATGTAATGAAAAGTGAAATGCCTCAGTTCTGTGTCCAAAGGCAGACAGTGGTAACAGTTATAGCGATTTATTGTAAGGGTGTGTAATATGGATAAGACAAGCAGCGGCTAAGTGACTAAATGACTAAATTTGGTATTAACCCTTTGACGCCTAACGACCACCATATTGGTCGTACCGCACCGCTAACCTCTAAACTTTGCAATTTATATATTTATTCAACAAATATAGGTACTGAATATTTTAAACATGGTATATACTCTCCGTTTTTTTCTCTTCAAAATGCAGTTTGTTTCATAATTCTGACGTATTTTGTTCCTGTTTTATTCGCATTTTATATACAGGATGTGCTAGAATTAAAAAAATAATTCCGGCGGCAAAAGGTTAACAACGTCAAAACTTTGACGTCTGTTGCCAGCCACGGCTGGATGGATTTTCGTGTCAAAGAACCCGCTCCTTGAGCCGCTCCTGCTCAGATAGTCAGAGACTTCTTGCCAATGGGAAAAGTAAAAGCCTTGGGCTTTTCTGTCGTGGTGACGAAAAGGGCACCCATTTCGAGGCGACACAACGTACCGCCTAAGAGGTGGCGGAAGGAAGGGTGAAACAGGAACTCGTGTTGCTTATGAACACAATGGCTCTTTTTGTGCGTGTAGGAGTTTAGTGACAGGAAACCATGTTTGATATATGGTGGTCGGACTGATCATGAAGGGTAAGTATCTGGCAATGTTTGAGTATTAAGACTGAGAGCGCAATTCGTTCAATGTCATGCCGCTTTTACGCTTGGAGACTCTGTGGGGAGTCGAGAATAAAGGAGGAATCCGTGGACGAAGAATGTTGAAAATCCTTTAATTACAGAAACTGACATAGAGCTCCTTTTTAAGACAACTGAAAAAAATGGCTAAGACTCATTCGGGCTCTATGGTTAGTAAAGAAAAGGAATCGGGTGAAGATAAATTGCATTGCGAAAAAAAAAATATTGAATGACTGAATGACTAGCTGTCGTTGGCTCGGTCCGTGTCTGACCGACAGACTGGACGAGTGTCGGCATTCCTCTTCGGTTGCGTGACTAATAGGTTGTCTGGGCCCCTGATTGAATGGCTAATTGCATTGCTGCCTGAGTGGCTGTGTGCTGCCTAAATGTTTGGTTGATTGAATGACTGCCTTATTGGCCACGTGCCTGATTCAGAGGCTGGATGACAGGTTGGGTTAATGGATGATTGACTACTTGAGTGAGTAGATGGGTGGTAGCCGACTGAGGTACTTACTGAATTGCGGCATACTGATTCTTTGGCTGATTCACTAAACCGCTTAATGAATAACAGACTTCTTGTAGGACCTACTGGCCTTATAGCAGTAGACAGCATTTTGCCTCTAAATGCCAGTATCCAATTACCCCCCTGATGTGGTGTCATATAATAGAGAAACGGAATCCTCAGCTATACCGCTGAGAAAACCTTAAATTAGGCACTATGAAGCATTGTGATTAAACACACGATATAGATTGAGGGCACTGCTATAAAATCCGGAATGTCACGAGTTCGATTCCCTAACGGGTCACTGGGATTTTTCGTTGGCTTAATCCTTCCGGCCGCACTATGGACTTGGGGTCGACTCAGCCTTTAACAGACAGGAGTACCAGGGTTATCTCCTGGGATGTAAAGACGGCCGGTGTGTAGGGCTGAGAGCTTTGTCACTTTTATAGGCCGATTGTATAGAAATTCTTGGAACCTCAATGTCCTTGGGCCCTAGGGTCCTCTCCAGGCCAGGAATGAAACTGCTTTACCTCTACATTTTACATGATACAGTCTCTGCTTGAGCGGCTGATTGTTATTCGGTCAGGGTTAAGACATTCCCTAATTTTGTTACAACAGAAGTTTCATTTTTCACCAATTAACTATAATGGTTTAGTTACCTGTGTAGATAAAAATTAGGACAAAATATTTGTTTTAAAAGCCTGAAAAACTAAACCGCAAGGCTCAGACTGGTCATAAAGTACTGTTTTAGTTTCAGAAATATATCCTAGAAAACGTACTGGCATGTTCGTTATTTGTCGCCATGCTTGTTTTTTTGCGTGTAAGAAGGTTTAAATGGTCGCAACTGCCACCCAGAAGTTGGAAAACCCATTTTAACCTACGGCTGTCAAACACCAGATAAGCATCAGTTGGTTCAAAAATGACTATGCTGTCTTTTATTGCATTTCAGATGTGGAAACAGCGTGTTGCGTCATTTCCACGTGTTGCTCTAGATTTCTGACAGAAGTTGAGGTGGTGAGATTTGCAGGAGAGACTTAACCATGGACTTGGGAGAGATGAGGAAAGTTGTTAGGTAATGTAACGGTGCCAGAGAAGTAGAACTCCGTCATTTCATAAAAGTCTAAAGTCCAGACGCAACTAGCAACACCACTGAATTATGAACTGTCTCAGTATTCATGCCACATTCTAGCAATATCCACCACCACAACAACAAACTCACATTTGGTTTTCAAACTATTTATGGCTAAGTTCACAAGTACTAAAAGTTTGTAGGATTGCTCTATTGATCAATCTTCAAAGAATGCACTGAAATAAACAAAAAATGGACGGCTTCCGTAAAGAATGTCCTGAAATTTTGAAACTTTCATTACTATGCTAAAAATATCAGTATTGGAATTTTCTATGAAGTCTAATAATTACAATAGTATAATAGATATAAATCAAATTAGGTACATGGTACGAATCATAGCAAAAATTGTAAGCCATCTGGGATCCCAAATGCGCGCAACCACGCTGTAAAGAACTTCATGGTTCTTAGCTTAGCCTGAGAATGACTTTTTAAGTCGAAACATGTCGCGTTAGCTTAAACTCATGCCTTTATTATATAGTTGTGTTGACGGAAATATATATTAATCAAGTGAATATATAGAATCAATACACAACGGGATTACTTCGTTCAAAAAAGTAATGGATCTGTTCTGCCCCAGTCAAATCCAGGTCATATATTATAAAAATGTTGTCGAATATTCACTTTGTAATTAACCATCTAATTTATAGCTAGACTCAAACATTACTTCGTAATTTTAGCTGCCACAAGGAAAAATGTTTCTGATCACTTATCTTTCCCACGCGTGTGCCATATTATGCCAATCAGACACTCGCTCTTTAATACGAATATGAGACAATTGGGCCAAATGATGAAACTCTAAATTTTATGCTTTTAAAATTTCTAAATTCCAAAACTTGTCCTCAGGAATTTGCCTTCAATTATTCTCAAATTACGCAGGTATCACAACACAAAAATAAAATTGTATTTTTAACACATGGATTTTAAGAAGTAGAAACTCTGGCCTGAATAGCAGTAAGAATTCCAAAGTACGGTTACCCTCAAAAATGCATTTAGAGCCGTCAGAGTGATCTATATGGAATAATAAATTTCGAACAAAAAAAGAATGAAGTTTAAACGTGTTCGAACACTTATGGTTCTTTTAGGTAAATGCGTAAAATGAGCGCATACAGAGCGGTATTCTTTGTCTCTCTGCCAGCCCAAATATTATGTTTCACCAATTTCTCGAAAGGTTTTAATGGAGTTAGTGGAAATTTACCACAAAAGGAGACAGATTTTCCTTCCGTTTGCTTCGGTCCAATTTAGTCCAGCTTTGCACGATATTGAAATCAAGCCTTTACCACAGCTACGCCAACTTTTTCCCATGGATGAACCCCTAAATATTGAAAAGTTTACAGGCCATGAAAAGTTGCTAGTGGGAAAGCAATTTAACTACTGCAGCAGTATTGTCAAGAAATTTATTTGTAAATATGGGTGTATATAGAGGTACACACATATAAATACGTGTCTGTGTGTCTGTGTGTCACTATCATTCATTCATTCACTTGGTATTCTGCCTTACGGCACGTCCATAGCCTCTTCCAAAGCGAGTTCTTCACAGATTGCTTTCAAGTGTTCATTCTTTCAATTTCCAACATCTTCTAGTTTTCTTAAGTTAATCAAGAAGCTGCTTACGCCTTCCTCCTCCTCTCATCGTCAATTCTAGCCTTCCTTCTCTCCGTCTTTCAGTAACATGTTTAGCAGGCAGTTCCGACGTAAGATGTGACCAACCCAATTAGCCTTTCTTCTTTTTGTTGCCGGCCTGTTTAGGACATCCCTTTCCTCCTTGACTCTAATACTTCTTCACGATCGGTTCAACTGTTAGTTGAGTAAAGAGAGACCAACTTGAAGTCACTTGCTTTATTATTTCATTATTTAATGCTCAACATGTTTCGGGTGTTAATACATAAATCCTCAGGAGCTTGCGACTTATTCGTTGAGTTATTTCATGGGTTGTATTGATCTGGTTCGATGTGTGTTGGTGTTACGTTGTGGTTTGGCTGGAGTGGTGTGGTATCCGTATGCAGGCTGAGGCAGTGAGTGCTTCAGCCTGCAACACGGATACCACTCAAAACCAACCACACCGAAACTCTAACACACATGGAACCAAGAACAATAGACCAATATGGCAATTCAACAGAATAGTCGCAAGTTCCTGATGATGGGTATATTAATGTCCGAAACATGTTGAGCACATAAGAAGTGAAATAAAATAGCAAGTGACATCAAGTTG
>Ga0123355_10022445_pt1 | contig 10119 bp, 8 predicted proteins | sample TergutEmb28metaG_3_FD_89872 | JGI IMG/M metagenome (GOLD analysis project Ga0123355, IMG submission 89872) | Embiratermes neotenicus P1 segment gut microbial communities from Petit-Saut dam, French Guiana - Emb289 P1 | ecosystem: Host-associated > Arthropoda: Insects > Digestive system > Gut ...
GCGCCAAACCCCCCCCCCCCCCCCCCCCCAGTTAAATCAAGATTACTTGCCATTGTGTACTTGTGTGTTCATCGACCGTGAAAGGGGTGAAACCGAGTGAACAGTGTTACAGATCAGACAGATGGAGTGAAGTTTGCATCTGAAGGGATCTCGAGGTGCCGGTTTGCTATCTTGTTTCAGACAGGTTTAAGAACAAAATTACTCCCGCAATTACTCGAACAGTATTCAAGTTGAGTATTTTTGTTCAGTTACTGTTCTTCTTTATTGGCTTCTACTTTGACCCTTCAGAGTTGTAAATTCATCCTAATAACACTTAATAACTCCTGTCCTGCTTCACAGAAGACATGTTTTTTATTCCAGTACAAAGTCTCACCGGTTAGCGCTGTTTAGGGGAATAATATCTGTATTCTGAGACTCGTAAGAATCACTTTTTTTCTGGACAAAATTCAGAGTCTTTTACTGTTGAAGTAGATGAGAGAGTGGAAGTTTAACTTCATGCATATTTAACACCACCTCGGCATAGAAGTTTAGGAATAGCCCCTCTACCCCTGGGAGAACAGCCTGCTGTGCTGTCATAGCTGGTCTGAGCGCTTTGGCCAAGACAGAAATGTCTGTCTCAGCCGGGACTGGATGTCTGATCATGTAGCTCGTAGTTAGTCACTATACTGACTGAATTATCGTTCCATAAATTGAACTTTTTGCAGGCTAACATTAGCGTGGGCTTTGGTGTTACACATCATGAGATTGGCGGTTATAATGCATGTGTTTATGCATAAATGTCACTGATATAAATCCTGCGCAGGATTTGTCTCTGGCGTTGAATTTAAAGCGACGTAACTTTTAAGCCATGAATTAATAAACACGATTAATCCAAGAACTTACAATATTTTTCAGTTAAGCTTTTTAAACCAAAAAAAATGAATTAACATTTAATAACTGTATAGTGCCTTCATGAACCGTTAACTGTTATGTCCTTACAACTTCTACATACCTAACACTATATTTAAAAATTCCTGCCTGTAAGCGTGCTTACAATCTTTGAGCGTTAATTTGTACTTAACATGTGACCACCGATAAATATTACATTTTCTCTACAAGCTGTTGTATGCTTTCTTTATGAACAGTTAGTTGGGAATATTCCGACCACTTTTATTTATGTTGATATAACCAATATTTTCTTCATAGCCAGTTATAGACATCCATACCACTTATGTATAGGTAACTACCTGCTTTCTTCACAGAGAAGTTTATGTTTTATTACCACTTTTCTAAACTTTACTGCAGGCATATTCTTTCTTGTTTTGCTCATAAACAGACATAAATTCGCCCTTACATTGATAAGGGATAGACGATTATTTTGGCTGGCGAGCAATTCCACAAGTTTAGGTAAGCTTGCGGGCTGCATATCTTTGTGCACGTCAAACTGAAAACGTTAAGCTTGTCTTTTATTTTTACACCAACAAAATTAAGGATACTTGTTTAATTAACTGCTAAAAGGTTTAAATCGGCCAAATTCACCATACAGCAAACAATTCTTTTGCGTTTAGTACGGAAAATATTGAATCGTTGGAGTTAATTATGTGAAAGTAGATGTGGATATGGAGCATAAATGTATCACGTGTGAAGTAAGAAATATGTTTTTCAGCCAAAAATTACAAACATGGCGACGATGCGAAATTTCGTCATCGATCAAACGAATTCAGCGTGTGCGAAGTCTATAAGCTTGCTTATGTAATAGGTTTTGCACAATAGTTAAATCTAAGATAAACATGATTAGTAGTACTTGCTTACTTACTTACTCCATGAAGTAGAGTCCTTCTTGAGAAGCTAACCGGTTTTCAGCTAGTCAAGAAATTCCTGCATTTTATGGAACCCGAATGTGCATGACCACATTCACAATTGCTCGCCACCTTGCCCTATCCTCAGCCAGCTCGATCCAGTCCAAACCTCCACACTCCATTTCCTGAAGATCTACCTTAATATTATCCTCCCATCTACGCCAGGGTCTCCCAAGTGGTCTCTATCCCACAGGTTTCCCCACCTAAACATTGTATACGCCTCTCCTGTCCCCATACGCGCTACATGTTCCACCCATCTCATTCTCGATTTTATCACCCTAACAATATTGGGTGAGGAGTGCAGATCATTAAGCTCCTCTTTATGTAGTTTCTTCCACTACCCTGTTAACTCGTCCCTCCTAGGCCAAATATTGTCCTCACCACCCTATTCTCAAACAACGTCAGCTAATTACAAACAGATACGTAAAATTAGAAACCCGTGCAATGGGAGGGTTGTGTTTGGAACTTGTAAAATATTAGTTAGATGATTTTCAGGCTCGAAAGGATTAATGCTGGTACGTTTGCGCGAACCGCTATGGAAATGCTGAGGTTCGTCTGTCGAAGTTCTCACACCCTCTCGCCACGCGCTTTGTTACTGAGTCCATGACATTATTCATCAGCATGTTGCTCTGATTACGAGTCACAATCAGTCGTCGCTTTATTGTATACTTAGGGCTATCTTTAGTGAGCGTTAGAATCCATTAGAGAGATCAAATACTGGAGCTTTGTAGCCCCGTGTTGTGGTTATTTCACTTCTGCTCTAGCTTAGATCCGTCGTATGCAAGGATTGACACTGCCCAAGATAAAGTAGAAGCATGAGCAATTACCACTCGCCACTTATATATTCCAGGACGCAACAGCTTCTAGCGGGCCAGGGCCTCACCATTATCGAGTCTTCACGATTACACCCAGTCGGAAAACCACACTCGGTAGGACTCCTCTGGAAGAAGAATCGCCCAGCCAGAGACTTTACCTGACAACGCACAACGCTCACAACAGAAAGAAGTTCATGCTCTCGGCGGCATTCGAACCCACAATCCCAGCACGTGAGCGGCCGCAGGCCCAAGTCTTAGTCCGCCCTTCCACTGGGTTCGGCTTTTCTTATATTAACTACCAAAAATATATTAATTTCTTAATTTGAAGTCATATAGATCTGTTGTAGCTTATTCGTGCTTTATTTAAACCTACTTTGAAGAATTCGAGTTTCCAGGACGTTGCATGGTGTCAGTCGGTCTTTCGTTAACGACGTTTAGGGACAGCTTATCGGTTCCATATTGCAGGGTCAGTATTTGCCCCTAGAACATCTTGACCTTACATCGCGGCGAAAGCACTTAATTAGCTGTAGGTTAATGTAAGATGACGAGAAGGTGCGTGTTAATTTTTTTATAATACAAATTACGAACTGGTTTGTGGGTAGGTCCAGGTTTATGAAGTTTTCCACATTTTTTTTTTTTAATTTGTCCATTTGATTCGAAATCATTCTGCCGCCACGCGTTCTTGCAGATATATTACCACGTATGTCTTCGTAAAAGCATTAAAGTTGCAGTTGTTTCATAAAATTAGATACGGGTTTCATGGGCACTGTTTGGTGTCGCCACGTCGGCATGTCCTTCCACATGTCAGGATCCTTATTTGTCACGTAGTAATAATTCTTGAACCGGGTGGATGATGATCACGGAATGTTATGTGCTTCAAATATAATGACACTTGAGCTCACTATAGCGTTGCTGTGTTTAATTTCTTGTTATTATTAAGTTAAACTGCTGGTGCAAATTGTGTATTTGGAGCACCTGAAGCAAGGGAGAAGTTTAAGTTCTTCACAGAACTTCTTGTTTCTTCCTCTACCCCTACGAACCGGTGTAGTGTCTGCGACTCCCGTTCTGGAGAGGAGATATGCAGTTTCCTTGTCAGCCTGGAGTTCCTGAAGTTTGTCGTGGTTTACTCAGACCCTCTAGGCAAATTACGGGTTGGTACATTAACTCTTGTCACATCGTTAATTATCAAGTATCCTATCATTCGACGCTGTGAAGAATATCGCTCATGAAACAACAATTTGTCGTTACCCACACAATTTTTCGTAGTGACATTTCCCCATTACTAGACAGTTGGGTTACAAACACACGTTTTCTCAAAACTTTGTGCCCCGGAAAATTTTTTTGACCTTATATTTTCGTAAAAACGTAACATGCTTAAGTGTTGGTCTGTTGAGGATGCGTCAAGTTTTTTCCGTCTCGTTTAAAATTATGTATCGGTGGGTTACGACAATTAGATGAGCGATATTCACTACTTGTGGTTCCCTAGGTCATAAAAATTAAATAAGGAGTTATCACAACTTCTAACATAATTTGCCTGTTATACATTGTCATTAACTGCCAACTGATCTCCGAGCACATTAACCTTTTGGCGCCGGAATTATTTTTTTTAATTTTAGCACATCCTGTATATAAAATGTGAATAAAACAGGAACCAAATGTGTTAGAATTATGAAACAAACTGCATTTCGAAGAGAAAAAAACGGAGAGTGTATACCATATTTAAAATATTCAGTACCTATATTTGTTGAATAAATATATAAAATGCAACGTTTAGAGGTTAGCGGTGCGGTACGACCACTATAGTCGTCATTAGGCGTCAAAGGGTTAATGCATTTTCCCCATTTTGGCACACGTTCATAAATCCAGTTGCGATTGAAATTTGGTTTTTGTATTCGCAACCGTTCACGTATAGTAGTTCTTTACTTCGCATTTTTCTCTAATCTGGAACCTCACAAATGTTTCTTCAGCAATCCAAACGAATGATAGTCCACGTGGCAGGTTGGGGACTTTAAAGTGGCTGGTCCGGAATTTCCCAGTGAAATACCTACAACAGTTCTTGTGAGCCACCTGCGTTGTGTGGGGTTGCTTTGTGCTGAAAGATCACACGAACTGGGAGTTGTCCAGACGTCGCAGCATGTCGTACTAGGCGTTCACGTCTATTTTTGTGCCCAGAGCACGAATTCAACGTTGTGTACTCCTGCGTCCCAGAACAAGGCTGCCTCAACTTATTTAATAACACTCTCATCTAACAGCCCATACGAAAAGATACATCTCCACATAATGCAATAATGCGTCTCTACGCAGAATGAATGCTCCGTATACAGCCACGAGAAAAGGCCCGCGACAAAGAGATTTCACAAGAAGTATATTATACTTTGCACTAAAGAAGACTCTATATTATCCATAAAATTTATCTTATTATCTTCTGTAAGTTTACAAGTAATTTTATATTCTGTGTTTTTTATGTCGTATCCTAGCATACCAGAATTTATGTAAAGGAGTTCTTCGTACATAAAGGCAGTGTCAATTGTATATTGAAATATCCGAGAGTTACAAACTGAAGATGGCTTAAAAAGGAGAGCCGAAACATGTAGTTGTCATTACCTTCTATGTAGCATTTAGATATACATTTTATGCAATAAAAAGTTGTGTTAGACTGTCAAATTACATATATTTTTAAATATTGAAAAAAAAACGTGGATGCCTCACTTAAAAAAAAAGAACGAAATAATGCACCCATGTCCCCTGCCTGTCACGGTGTGTTCCAGGAAACGGTTCTTTCGTTTTGCAGCCGTTGAAGAGCAACTTCAAAACGTCGATTTTTGTTCTCTTCGGTCAAACTTCTCGGTAGCCAGCGTGCATACACTTTGGCGATATCGGAGTTCTTCTTGAACGATGTTGTGTATTTTCCGATGCAGCAGATAAATCTGGAATCGGGACTTGCCGGTTTTCCAAAATCAGGTCCCCCACTTGTTCCCCGTTCACATCCGTCCTGTACGTGCTCGGCCGACCGTTCCGATCATCACCACGGATGTTCGGTTGACCAGCACCGAAATATCCGCACCACTTCCTGACATGTTGCACTCTCATTATTCCATTACCACACACCTCCATTAATTCGCGATGCATTTCAGTGGGCGAAATATGTTTCGTGTTGTTTTAGCTGCTATAAATATGAGTGCTCAAGTTCGTTTTCTTCGGTTGCCTGCAACGATGGCTGCTCCTACTCCTCTTTCTGCTTTGGTGAATTCTTCTACTTTGGTTACTGCGATTCGTTTTAGACCTTCTTTTGGTTATTGATTAAAAGTTATTTTGTTTGTTTCTGGTTTGACTATATTTATGGCGGGTCTTGGGGCGAATTTCGAATATGATTCGAGGCAAATTATTGCTTTATCTACTTTAAGACAGTTAGGTCTTATGATTAACCAAATCGTACTTTCAATTTCTTCTCGGAGCCATGTTTACTCTGTCGTTGCCATTGCAAGTCAATGCATCTCCAAAATATCATCTGGCTGAGAACAACGCCATCTGTTAATGTAACCTCTCCTTTAACCTAAAAATACAAAGGTTTCTTGGGACAAAGTTACAAACCCTAGGGACCTTTACTTATTGAACATGTCTTGTCTACTAGTATATTATACAAATTTAGAATGTGGCGTTGAGTTCATGGATACAAAAAATGAGCAAGTATAGAAGAAGTTAAAATCAATCGATACATAAGAACTTTAATCCGTCTTAAAATATTAATATGGGTAACACGCTATGTCCAGTTTAATTAAAATCCGTCAAGTAGCGTCAAAGTTAAACTTGTAGGCAAACGGAGAGTTCTAGTTTTATTCACTTCCCCCAAGGAACATATAAACTTCTCCAACGTCAAACTTTGCCTAATCAACATATAACCTCGTCTGGTGTGTCTGTATGTGTGTGTCATGTTGGTGGAAAGGGGCGTGGGTTGCTATAGCCCTGACGAAGTTTTCGTACCGGGCAAATGAGCCGCATCTGTATGCGGGAGGTACATGGCCGTCGTGCCATCTTTATGGATAGCTGGTCTCACACTAGCGAATAAGCCCTACTCTCCAGATGCAATGACAAAGCCCCTAATGCATAAGAAAGAATGGCAGAAGGCTCCTCTATACCTGTTTCAGTTCTCGAACATGGGTGGAGAGCTGGGACACCCGTGTCTGCGCGTCAGTGTGTGGGTGTTTACTGGAGATACGACACTGCTCGCGTATGTAGGCGCTTGCACAAAGCAGTTGCATAAAGCGACTGTTAGATTTGTCACGTCTGCCTGTCTGTACATGTGTATGTATGTGTGTGTGAGTATGTATGTAAGTATGTATTACGTATGTATGTATTATGTATGTATGTATGTATGTATGTGTCTATGTATGTGTGTATATGTGTTTATGTATGTATATGTGTATGTGTCTATATATGTATATTGTGCATGTATGTGTGTATGTATGTATGTATGTATGTATTACGTATGTATGTATTATGTATGTATGTATGTATGTATTATGTATGTATGTGTGTATGTATGTATGTACGTATGTATGTATGTGTCTATGTATGTGTGTATGTATGTGTTTATGTATGTATATGTGTATGTATATATGTGTCTGTGTACGTATGTCTATGTATGTATGTGTGTATGTGTCTATATATGTATATTGTGCATATATGTATGTATGTATGTATGCATGTGTCTATGAATTTATGTATTTGTCTATGTATTTATGTATGTATGTGTCTATATATGTATAAGTGTGTATGTATGTACGTGTGTATTTATGTATGTATGTGCCTATGTTTTATGTATGTATGTGTGTATGTATGTCTGTATGTATGTGTCTATTTACGTATGTATGTGTGTAAGTATGTGTCTATGTATGTATGTGTGTGCGTATGTATGTATGTACGTATGTCTGTATGTATGTATGTGTGTATGCCTGTATGTCGGCTGAGAATATTACGACTCCCGCGGAAGGATTTTCATGAAATTTCACGTTTGAAATTCTTACTAAAATTTGTCAACATTCCGATTTTGATTAACATAGGACAAAAAAAAACAAACACTGTATATGAAGATCTGCACAGTTTATGATCTCTCAATGTAATTTTGTTTTTATAATGTAGATAGATTGTGTTCTCTGTGAGGTATACGCTCTATCCCGTAAGATAATTTCATAATCAAAAACTTTACTCTGCGTGGTAGGAGGTGAGGTGAAGAAACGATTGAGCATAAAATATTCTCGACCGATAAATGTGGATTATCCAGGTTTACGATTTGTCCATTTTAATGTCCCATTTATGATTATCTAGATGATTAAGCAGTTGAAATCCGTTGCTAAGATAGGAGCTACTTTATATTTTGTGTTGAAATACTCAATGTTTTGTGAATTCACATCTAGGAAAAGTGGTTGAGCGAAGGCGCCAGAAGTGTTATGATTGTTCAGCATGTCCTAACTTGTTCTAATAGAATTCATCCCGTTGTGTTAAAATCATTAAGTTTATTATAAATTTCTATGTTATTTATAATAAACCTAATTTCCTAACTTGTTATTTATGTATATGCTGTTTCTTATATGACGTTATAACTAGCTTAGACTATATAGCGTTTAATGCTGGGATGTTTGATGAGTGATAAATGGAAAGGATTGAGGCCTAACTGACATAACTGTCCTGAAATTTGCCTGGAGATTATGAGGAATAAACACGAAAGCCTGATTCATGATGTTCATTATCCTGACGGGGATTCGAACCAAGCGCGTTTAGAATACAAATCAGAACCATGAGCAGATTTGCTGGGTGGTGTCTGCAGTTCGTGATGAGTGTGAAGCTGTAGGGCTGATTGAATGCTTTCTGTCAGTCGTGGTGATATGTGAATCGTTCAGTGCTGTCGGCATTTGAATTTGCAATTGTTTACAGGCCTGTCCCGGTGTGAAGAGCAGGGTAGAAATTATTTCATATGATCTTCACACTTGTCACGTGTTTGGTCGAAAATCCGATCTGTAATGCTGGATATTCCAGGCTGCAAGCATCACCACAGCATTTATGCATGTGCACAGTGAAAGCCTGCATGCACTAGTCCGAGCAAATGGGTGAAAAATTATTCTGGTACACTGGTACTGGTGGGCCGAGATAGCTCAGTCGGTATAGCGACTCGCTATGAGCTGGACGGTCCGTTCATCGAATCCCGGTGCGGGCGAGATTTTCCGCACCCGTCCAGACCGGCCCTGGGGCCCAACCAACCTCCTATTCAATGGGTACCCGGTCGTTCAAGGGGGCAAAGCGGCCAGGGTGTGGTGTTGGTCACCCACCCCCATCTAGCATAGAGCTATACTTATACTTCCACCCTGGGCCTTCATGGCGTGTTCTAGGGTGAATTTTACCTTTTAGCTCATACTGAAATCTACTGGCGAATAGTCTTGTGGAATGTGACATGAGGTAGTGTGATAGATTTGTACCGACGCTTCAGAATGACCTGCTGCCATTTACCAAACTACACGACGATACATTCCATAAGGCATTACTCATGTAATCACCTTTGTGGAAAGCCTGGACGCATAACAAATTACAGTCAACCCTCGATATAGCGCCACCCTCACTTAGCGCCCTTGAAAGTTTGCGAACAGAATTCCTTAATACACAGTATTTCGGTATTTTGCCACCTTCGACATAGTGCCACGAATTAACAAACAGTGGCGCTGTATCGGGGTTTGACTGTATAATACGCAATATGTACTTCGGTTCCACACATACAGATATGGCCTCAAGTAAACTTAAATTAACTTAAATTAAATTAAACTTGTTACAACCAATCAGCAGATTTATTTCAGCAACAGTCAGCACTGCACCGACAAACATAAAAGCATGAGACTCTGTACACAGGATGGTGACATCAGCGGTACTGGGAGCTGCTGCAGGCACGGGATTTGCCCTGCTCATAGCGATGACAATAGTGGTGTACCGCTATTATGCGCTTCGTAGACGCGGCAAAGACTGGAGCCATCTGGAGCGCTTTGGGGACTCGAGTCTGCTAGTCGGTGAAAGGTCAGCCTTCAGGAAGAGCAAACCTCATCAGCCCATCTACACGGTGACCCAGAAGGTTAGTGTTTCATTCATTCACTCATTCCCTTTCCATGTTCTTTGAAGGGAAAGTTATGCTTGAAGTGTCATTTGTCTGTGTGCGCTACTTGACGGTCTGGGAACCCCTGCACTCTTCATTCTACCCAAAGGTAAAGTTTCCTGTGCTTAATTAAGCGCCACTCCATGAAGGTATATGACAGAATACAAGTAGAACTTACATGCAAAATACCATTTTAAGTATGTAAGTGTGTAAGTCAGCTTAACGACCCAGCCGCTTTGGCTGTGGGGGGGGGGGGGGGGAATAGTTTATGCTTTGTTTTTGGGGGGTGATTGAAAGCGCGAGAGTGGGGGTGGGAGTGGGAGTAAAAAAAAAA
>Ga0123355_10022446_pt1 | contig 10118 bp, 6 predicted proteins | sample TergutEmb28metaG_3_FD_89872 | JGI IMG/M metagenome (GOLD analysis project Ga0123355, IMG submission 89872) | Embiratermes neotenicus P1 segment gut microbial communities from Petit-Saut dam, French Guiana - Emb289 P1 | ecosystem: Host-associated > Arthropoda: Insects > Digestive system > Gut ...
GACCAATGTGGTAATCAACATTATAGTCATGAGCTCTTGATGATGGGCATAGTAGTGCCCGAAACAAGTTGAGCCTATAAGAAGTACAATAAAATAGTAAGTGGCATCTGGTTGGTTTTTATTCTTCAGTTATTACAATGTTGCACGGTCCAACAAACATCAAATACAGGAGAACTCTGCATTGCTAAACGAATCAAACCCTGACATTCCCACGAGGTGTGCCGATAATGCTGTTATACAAATATTTACTTGATTCAAAGCAGTGTTTTTGGTAGGAAGGACTTCACAGTATACTGGCCAGCTGTTGACGAAGTACTGTGTCATTGCCGGTTAGAAATGACCCTCATCTCCATGTTTCTGTGACGGTGCATCTCTGATACATTAGTACAAACAGTCAACTAGATTCAACAACAACAGTTTGTTAGTAATTTCAATCAGCTCAACATGTTTCGGGTGATAATTTCGCCCATCCTTAGGAGCACTAAACTGTGTTTACAGCTTATGGTATAATGCACCGGAGAAGTGATCTGCTGATGACCTCCGGTGCATTATACCACAAGCTGTAAACACAGTTGAATGCTCCTGAGGATGGGCCAAATTGTTGCATCTAGTTGGCTGTTTATACTATTGACCCTCAGCTCCTCACCAAGTACGGAAGGTCGTCTGTTGGTACAACTGTTTAAGTTTAACAGAGTTGGCAAGATTAGAATTTGTGGTGCAAGAAGAGATGATGAGATGATGGGGGGGTGCGTAAAATGGGGATGGTTACCCACCGTAACAACCCTTATGGAATAACAATACCGCTGTTCTCGCTGTCATAACAAACAAGCAAACAAACAAGCAACTAGTGAGCATTCACACCAACAAGGCTTCCTCTCCTTTCTTATACCGCAGCACAGAGAGGAAGGAGTTTATTACACTCGACTGTTATTTACATGTCACAGCACAAAGTTTGGAGGAATTCGCGTAGTCGACTCTTGTTAGATGTGAGGTTAATTTTGCGATGTTACATTTCTGACGCTAATACAGAGCCACTGCCCTCGTTGTGAAGTGCAAGGCCATCGACAAATTAACAGGAAACGCTTTTTGAATTTTACATCCTGTATCACAGTGTATCTCCGGACAGTCTTTCGGTTCCTTGATAACGACAGTTACGAACTCAAGCCCCACAGAGTGTCACCTAACACGGCGTAATGCGGGGGACTTTACACAGGCTACCCTGGATAAACAATGCCATCAATAATGTTGTTGAGCTCTCTTCCTCTCTTGCTATGCTTCTCTCTGGTCACAAATGCTCTAATGTTTCACCTTGAGGCTTTCGTGCCGGGAGGTCAGGCTTACATGTAACCTACCTGATATTCAGTGGTATTATTTCTTAGCATTCTTAATAGTGATACGGGTATCTTTTTTAATGTGTTGTTGACTGTGCATCGTGATATATCCGTTCAACAAGGACCAACAGGATGCACGATTTACTTTCAATTTATTTCAATAATTAACCTCGACATGTTTCGAGAATGTTTATTGCTCATGAACAGGAGGTACTTGTCTGTATATACAGCAATTAGTATATGCCATTCGTTTATGTAGCCTGGCTGTTGGCAGGATCCTGCCAGCAACCAGTCAACATAATCGAAACACGTAGAAGTTAATTACTGAAATAAATTGAAAGTAAATAGTGCAGCCTGTTGATTCTTTTTGTGCGGATACGGGTCTCATGAGTGTGGCAGTACTGTGATTAGTATCCATTATCCAAGAGCAGTATATATTCTTAAAATATACGCGTCAAAAATTGTGGCGCAGATTTGTTTTGTATTTCGAAATGTGAGCTCTTTTGCAAGCAAGAGAAACGAGCATCTTATATGACTATGTTTCACGGTTATTGTAAAGGTCGATCTGATGGATGCTTCTCTGTTCTTTTGTATCCGGGGGTCCTTTCATCAATTTTTTAAAGCGAGTGTTAATGTAAATTATCAATATTTGCGAAATAAACTGCAGAAATAATCTGAGAATATTACCACCGAAATCGAACAGCACGCGCAATACAAATATAATAATAAATGTTCTTCAAACGACAGGTATACCTATGTAGTCTTGTAATATTAACATCGCCCTGAAGATGACCGTAGTAGCGGTCGAAACACGGTGAGAAAATTGTGAGTACAGTACACCGTAAACATTGTAGTGCATTTTGTTGCTTATTTGAGTAGTGTGGACCTGATTAATGCACGGAAGATGCACGGAACATATTAGGGTGAAGAAGAAATACTTTGCACTGAAGAGAAAGGAAGTTACAAAATTATTCTTCAAGGCAATTGCTACTTCCTCTGTTCTTTTACTACCAAGCCGTCTTCACCACAAGGGAAGCAATCTCTTCATGCAGTCATTGGTAAAATTATACTCAGTTCTCTATTTTGTCACTTTGCAGTGTGTTGTATTTTATAATGAAAACTAGTAACAGTGAAAACATGTAGCATAGTCAAACTGTCGTTCAAGTGAACGTGCATCGTGATAAATTCTTATAATAAAACCGACTAGATGCACTAATTTCTCAAATTTATTTTTGGAATATAAAACTCTACATGTTTCGGACAGTTCCTCTGTCCATCATCGGGAGTTTTTTCACTGTACACACAGCCATGGTTTATGTCAGCAAACCTGTATGACATATACCATTGCTGTGTGTACAGTGAAAAACTCCTGATGATGGACAGAGTAACTGTCCGAAACATGTAGAGTTTTATTCCATAATTAAACTGAGAAATTAGTGCATCTAGTTGGTTTTATCATACGGACAATGTTAAACTGTCGTTCCCTTTCAATCTTAGTGAATTGTTTCATTTTTTTATTATTAGGCTCTTAAAGAGTTTTTAGAGCTGTTAAATTTTAATATTAATATTTTCTTAACACCCTAGGGTTCTGCACATGTCGATAATGTCTCTGGGGCCCTCGTGACCTCGTATTCAATGTGTACCAGGGGATCATACTACGGGGTAAAGCGAACGGAGCGTGAAGATGAACACTATTTCTTTGTGAAGTTAGAATGTGTGGAGATATACGTTCACTCCCTGACGCGCCTTCGTAACCTGTAGAAGGAAACTTTACGTTTTGCTTTATCAAGACTGCCGGAGCGGTTAGGTTACTTGAGCAGTGTGTATACTGCAGAATGTGTAGAGCCAAATATGGAAATAATTAGTGGTAACATTCGAGAGTTCAATGGTAAAGTAAAATGTGACTATTTTCTTAGAGGCCTGTACGTCGTTGTGAACACAGCGGGATACACACTGTGAAAATAGACGATGGGTATGCAGCAGAAATTCTAAACATTGTGGTGTTTACAGAAATGTATTTAGACAAGAGACGATTATTGCCAATGTGAGAGGAAGAGGAAGTGATATTTATGTAGATAGAATAAAAGTGTTGTATTTTAAGAAATGCATTATTATTCAGCAAATACATTGTTAACGAATCTGTTAAATCCTCTAGAAGATTAGCTGAATACTGTTTAATCAGTTTTGTATTCATCAGTATGACGTATTACGTTTATTGTATTAAAAATTATAGCCGGTGTCCGTGCGCAATTTTGCAGGTAGATTGTTAGGAACATCCACCTGTGCCTTAAAAGGCGATTTAAAAAAATCTGGAAAGATTGCCATATCATATACTATTTTTGTAAATGCGGCTAATTTTATTTTTTAAGTACCGTTGCTTGAGCTGATCCGTTTGGCCGTTCGGTCTAAGGCGTGGGTTTGCAGCCGCTTGCTTACTGGGGCAGCAGGTTCGATTCGGCCAGAGGTCAGGGATACTCGTTATATTGTTTTGCTGTGTGCTGTTTAGGTAGCGCCCTCGACGACAAACTGATCACTAGTGCAGAGGAGTCGTACCGAGTGTGTATGTGTGTGTTTGTGTGTGTATATGCGTGCATGCACGTGTGCGTGTGCGTGTGCGTGTCCATGCGTGCGTGCGTGCGTTCGTGCACTGTGCGCGCGAGTGTGTGTGTGCGCGTGTGTGTGCGTGCGCGCGCGCGCGCGTGTGTGTGTGTCAAATTGTATGTGATCTAGGGACCGCTACAGTCCGGTGGCCTTGGCCCTGAAAGCTCTGGTGACTCAGAACAAAATTATCGCTTTGCTATATATCGAGATTTGATTTTCTGACTGCGGTGTTCATGGGGATTGGGTCTTTTGGGATATTACCCCATTACTACCGGTACGCTGTTGCCGATGTTTCTAGATGGCGTTATTGTATGTACGTGAGTAATTTTTACACGAGATAAGATATTGCGTGTGTGTCTGTCCATCTGCGTGGAACAACTCGGATCCCACTGAATGGACTTGTAAGAAATTTGATAGTTGAGCATTTAAAAAAAAAATGTTTCGATGATGTTCAAGTTTCATTAAACTCTGCTAAGAATAACGCACAATTTCCTTGAATACCTAAATACATTTATGATAACATCTCGCTAAATACTTATTAGAATGAGAAATATTTCAGGCAAAGTTGTAAAGAACACCAAAATTAATATTTTATTTTCAATAACTTTCTTCCCAAAAACCGTGTCTTTATGAGATAATGTGGAAAAATATGATAGATTTTGTTTTCGTTCTGTTGACCGTGCATCCTAATATAATGATAGTTTCTTTTTTACCAACTTGATGCACAAATTCTTTATTTTAATACATTTATTACATTCCTCTACATGTTTCGAGCACTATTGTGCTCATCTTCAACAAGTTACGAGAGGACTCACGTCCTCTCGTAACCTGTGTACTGAACGGTCACCCAAAGAGAGTGACGATACCAGATGCTATACTAATACAATTGTTCTCCTGAAGATGAACACAGTAGTGCTCGAAACATGTAGAGGAATGTAATAAATGTATTAAAATAAAGAATTTGTTCATCAAGTTGGTAAGAAAGGACTATGAAATATGATAGAATCGGACAGAACACAGATGACAATATAAAACGGCGCAAGCGTATTGCATGCTGGATAACTCATACACACATTCAGAATATGCAATACTTACTGTTTTTTTCATGGCAAAAATTATTACACCAACGCACTGCCATGTTACGTTCTTACTTACATTTTGTGTCTTGTTGAGGTTAGTGTTAGAACTTTAAGGTATCCTGTGTCCTACTTTTGAAGTAACAACCGTAAAACTGTCGATACATTAGTATTTAGTTTAATAAATGACTGACAGAAAAGCGAGCCTAAATATGTTTTGGTGTTTGCATACGAACCCATTCGTAGAAAACAGAAACCGCCACAAAACTTAATAACACTCTACATATTTACATTGTTCTACATGCGTGCGTTTGGCGGAAGGAATTACAAATATCTTAATCCATATATAAATAACAACTTTAGTACGCTCAAGAATTTAGTGAGAGAAGCAGAAAGATTAATTGCGAATTAATAAAAAAATATTTTTAATGAAAATTGCGTATTTATTAGGTTAACATACAGATCTATCAATTCAGTTGGGAGGAATATAATACGTATACTTAGTTGATATCCATGTTTGTTAGAAAGATATTTGTTGATTTCCGATAAACTTCGAATTAATATGCATATTTCCGTTTTTATTGACTCTACCTGTTATAAAGGGGACCGCGGTAGCACGGTGGTTAAGGTGCTGTTGTACAAATCGGAAGGTCACTTGTTCGATCCCAGCTAGTGTCAGTGAATTTTTCATTGACATAAAATCCTTCTGATCGCATTATGGCCCCGGGGTCGACGCAGCCTCTAACAGAAATGAGTACCAGGAGTATTTCCTGGGGGTAAAGGCGGCCGGTGCGTAAGTCTGACAATCTACCACCATTCTGTGCCATTGTCGCGTAATCTGGGAACCTTAACTTCCTGGAACCCTCTGGGATTGCTTTAACTTTTAACTGTTATAAAATAGAATCGCAGAGTGACAGTTACTGTTTAACTGTTTCGTCGACTGGAAGACCGAAAAAGATATAATCTAATTATATCTACAGCTTTTATTGAAAACTTTGAAATTATTCCCAAGATACCCGCAGGAATGGATGTGTAACTTTATTAATAGTATCAGTTAAGTACGCATTTTTACCTAAGATTGGAATTCCTTGACCGATTCAATTAAAATACCCAGTATAAAATTTTGTTTAACAAATTCGTTTGATGTTGAAAGCTTACCACTGGATAGACGGGCGAAAGAAAGTATGTCATCATGAAGGTAGCGTACACGACTGACGTTTTGTTTGCATACAGTTAGGAGCATAACATCTTCACGCGACTGGAAAACTACTGCGTGCAGTTGAATATATCAAAGCATTCCACGGCGACATACCGACACAGGACCTACATAGCTCATGGTCGTAATTGGACGTACAGTACATAACATAAAGTCCGGACTATTGTTGTTGTGTGAAATGTCAGTCGGAATGTAGGGAATCAGAAGACATTGGAACTGGATGGACTAAATCAGGTACTTAACGTGTGGCAGTCGATCTGACATATTGTCGGGAAACGCCGTGCGGCCAGTTTACTACCTGAAACCTTTCCTTACGAACACACGTAGAATTAAATGAACATTCCAATACAGTGGGACTCGCAAGCCAATACGCCCAACAGTCCATTATGCCATTAAAACGGCATTCCTCTCCCCATTACTCTGCAGAAAATTCACTGTTTTGGGACACTTCGCTTTTCCCAGAAGGCAGTCTCATAATTTACGAGACACGCTGCAAATAAATAATATATCTCCCACAGTGACGCTAGTTTTCTTTCTTGCCTGCTGCTATGGAACAGTTACGTGTAACGAATTTCCACATTGTCTGTAACGTCCGTGTCTTTCGTCCGGCTGCATCACACTGCCTACATTTTTCCCGTTCAGCTCCAACAATGATCGTAGTTCAGCTGTAAAGAAAAACTACAAGACATAAAACAAATTTTCTATGTTTAATTGTCACATTTATTTCCATCATAATTTTTAGTATGTAGACGCAAAGAAAATAAGTAATTTTCTTTGTGTATGAAATTTCAAAGCCGAACCTTGCAGAAAGAAAGCTTCTGGTAAGTATATTAGGCTAATGTGAGAAGTATATTGTTGCACAGGGTTATTGTAATGCACAGAGTGTTTAAGAACTGTATGGTTTTGGGAGTGAGGGGGGTGTATAGGTTCTTGCTGGGGAAACCGGAGGGAAGGAGACCACTGGGGAGACCTAGGCGTAGATGGGTGGATATTATTAGGATGGATCTCCAGGAGGTGGGATTTGGGTATATGGACTGGATTTGGCTGGCCCAGGATAGAGACAGGTGGCGGACGCTTTTGAGTGCGGTAATGGGCCTTCGGGTTCCGTGAAATGCGGGGAATTTCTTGACTAGCTTCAAACCAGTTAGCTTCTCAAGAAGGTCTCTGCACCATGGAATAAGTAAGTATGGTTTTGGGAGTCCCTGCGATATCGCAAAACAGAATATGAGTCTGGTATCTATGAATTAGTGTGTTATGTCGCTTTGCAGCAATATTTGTGTACGAATCCATATTGCCTTTATTTTGGACTATGAATGAGATCACCCCTAAAATAATAAACCTTTATAACTGAATATTTTGTCACGTGACATATATTAGTGTAACGTTGGGCATATGGTCACAGATAATATATAAAACTCTGTATTAGTCTCTCTAAATAGTATACGTTTCCTACTTTATGTCACAAGTAGACATGTGGAGTCACCACTTCCATGTTTGTCTTTGCAGTATGTTGTATCAGCAAAGAGAGAAACCAGCAATAACTATGTAAAGTCTTATTAACAACGTTAAATATAAACACTGTAAGTTTATTTTATTTAATTAATGTGATTTGAAGGCACACAATAGATGTTTCACTTGAAAATTAGAGAGATGGCGACATTTCGAAATATATTTAGAAGTTGGATATAAATGTTCTGATTTATGATCCTTCTCAATTTATAATGTATTCATTGAGTTCTATAGTAACACCAACCAGACGCATCAATGTCTCAAATTTACATGTTTCGGATATTCTTTCTGTCCATCATCAGGAGTTAAAGACTGTACATACTGCAACAGGCATATGTCAAGGAGATACTGTTGCACTATGTACAGTCTTTAACTCCTGATGATGGACGGAAAGACCGTCCGAAACATGTAGAGTGTTACTCCAATAAAATAAATTTGAGACATTGATGAATCTGGTTGGTTTTACTATAGAAATATATTACGATGCACGGCCCTATGGACGTCAAATTTGTATTCATTGATATTTTGACATAAATCTGCTGCCCATGTTTGCAAGATAATGGAAGCAGAACTTTTCTGTGAAACGACGAAATATATTTACCATAATAAACACATTACCTGTCAGGTGACAGTTATCTTCATAATTACCACAAGAATAACCTCGAATTTCACTACAATTTCACTCCAAATCTGCACCAATATTTTGTACCACAAGGCTACGATATGACCTCCTTCAAGTGAACCGATGTGAGGAAATTCCTAAGCTTTCTTACAGTTACTCTCATGATCTCTACGTTGGCCTAGCAAGTGTTAAAGGGACGCTTTAAAATTGGTCTCTACCATTTTTCAAAATTTTCCATCTCACCATTCTCTCTGTAACTGTCCCAACATAACTTTCCTGCTATTTCAATAACAGCACTTGGCGTCATTTTGAAGCCTAAATCACACAGCTTCTAATTGTGCTGTATATTATACTAATAAGAAACTCAGTTGAGAAATCCAAGGGAAGCCTTGCATAAAAACCGATGTTGACATTGAGATGTTAAATGTATATGTCAGCCACTTAGAGTAACTGCATCCTCTTTAAGTGAATAACATACCCACTTAGTCTATCGATCATAGCGCGTCTGCTCTTGTCCAGTATAAATAAATTCATCACTTTTGGGATTGCACGACGTAGCAGTCCTGGTTGGGTGTCTCTAGGGAGGAAACAAGCAGAAACTAATTCAATGTGATGTGAGTTGCGGGGAACTGCGTCATGTAGGACATATCAATTTTTTCTTTGCTCCGTATCTCGTTTTTCAAGTGGCTGTAAGCAAAAACCATTTCGAGTATCAGAAATCAAAAGGGGGTTTGACCGCTTTCTATTCCTGACAGGAGCAACAGATTTTTATTTTCTTCTTAATCGTTAAGACGAGCTCTTGTGACAAAACAGCGTCCTGTTGAGTGGGTGACTTTGAATATTTTCCCCCGGGGTTAAAGCGGCCGGGACATGAAACTAAACTTTAATTTAAGAATGAACTGAGCTTTTATCGCTACTTGCAAAAACGTTTGCTTGGAGCGAAGAAGAAATTAATTTCCTTGTACTCTTATTGGCTTTCATCACAGACATAAATTATGCACTTTCCTATTGAAAGGATAGTTAGAGACCTGTAGGGTGAACTGAAGGAAAAGGAGAAGTATATTTCCAGATATGTTATCAGATTTCCCTGAAATGAAAGACAACTGTTAAGAAAATCGTCAGTCAGGTGAGTCGATATAGAGATAGATGTTGCGTTAAGCAAAAAGATTTAAAATTGAAGAAATAGAAGAGAATAAGGGAAAATGCTTGGATGATTTTTGGTACACCGTTTCCTTCGATATTCCGGATGTGTGTTATAACTCTGTATACAGTGTAACTTTTTGAAGCTAAACAAAACGAATCTACCATAAACTGACAATCTGGTCTCACGTATTTCTTCAGAACTTTCTACTTGTTCCGTCAAGTGAGTAGAATTGCATATGGTTCAGAAATTCTGTGTCAAATAGCCTTTCATGCTCCGTACTGGATTTTCATTATTGGTGCTGAATTTTGTTTGTTTTTGGAACTGTAACTTCGCCTAACCTTTTCATCCAATTATTGGAAGAACTAACACTCTTTTAGAGAGAACTTTTCCGAGGTACAGAGCTTAGGTTTTTAGGACGATCTAGAAACAACACGTCACAAGAAATTTTTTTCATTATTTAGCCGTGCAATAGTAATTAATTATACCAATTAGCCAACTTATTGCACTTAATTTTATTATACATTCGTTAAAACAATATAAAATGTTATAAAATTACTAACTCCAACATGTTTCGGTCATATATCGACCATCATCAGGGAGTATTATAAGTGCATGGTAA
>Ga0123355_10022447_pt1 | contig 10118 bp, 8 predicted proteins | sample TergutEmb28metaG_3_FD_89872 | JGI IMG/M metagenome (GOLD analysis project Ga0123355, IMG submission 89872) | Embiratermes neotenicus P1 segment gut microbial communities from Petit-Saut dam, French Guiana - Emb289 P1 | ecosystem: Host-associated > Arthropoda: Insects > Digestive system > Gut ...
AGATAGCATATTTCGGCGGTATAAAAGAAGCGAAATTCAGGCAAAAAGTAGTACCGGGCGATTGTCTGCGACTTGAAGTTACGCTGGATCGTATGAGAAGCAGCGCAGGAACCGGTGTAGCAGTAGCTTATGTTAATGATAAGGTGGCGTGTCGGTGTGAAATCATGTTCGCTATAGGGTAAAAATTTGAACAATGTCAGAAGATTAAACAAAATACTGGCTACTCTTTTTCACAATGTACTAAAGGTGGAAGAGGCAGTGATGAAAAAGTCAAAGGCACAAAATTTGTCAGTGACTGAAATTCACACGCTTGAAGCGATTGGTCAATACGAAGCCAAAACAATGACACAAGTAGCCGATGTGTTAAAAATAAACGTCAGCACTTTAACGGCGGCAATAAACAAACTCGTAAATAAAGGTTACGTGAACAGATTTCGCATACCGGAAGATAGGCGTATAGTTATGATTGAGCTTTCAGAAACGGGAATCCGTGCAGTGCGAGAACACGAAGCTTTTCATTTGGTTATGGTCAGAGACGTTATGGCACAGCTTGCGCCTGAAGAAAAAGAAAGGCTTACGGAGTCTCTCGAAAATGTAAACGAATTTATGCTTATGAGATTAGTAAAAAACAAAAAATGAAGAGAACAATATTAAATTAAACAGGAGCAACCACAAATCGGGCAGCTCCTGTTTTTATCTTCGACACACAATGTTCGGACAGGGCGTCGTTATTTTAAAGGTGCACGTCTAAGCAACAGGAAGTTTCCTACAGCAGTCAATATACTAACAAGCAGTAAGATTATTCCTATGAAAAGCGTACTTGAAAATGCAGCTCCAAGCGTCTCAAAATCTGCACGTGTAATAACCGCAGCAAGCGAGAAAGGAAGACCGAATATTAAGATTGCAATGCCCAAAACGCTGAATACTACTTGCTGTATTTTACCTAAACGGTAATATATAAGGCTTATCAATGATCCCAGTTGCCATGCCAAGAAGAAACATAACGTATGCAACAGCAAATCGCCGATAAAGTTAAGCGCAGTGTATGTCTGCAAGTCGGAAAACATAAAGCCGCGCACAGGGAAACCGGGCAAGATGCTTCCTGTCAAGTTAAATAATGCAGAGATAAACCCGACGCCTAAGCCTGATGCTGCGCTTGAAAGAACTGTGCTTGCGTATACTGTGCGTCTGCTCAGACCGTTCTGTAAGTAAAACCTGAGATCTTCGCGGATACCGCTCACACCGACGATAAAAAACATAAACAGCATAACGGCAGCCATATTAAAATGGATTACAGTGTTAATTGCGCCGTCCTGTGTAATTTGAAAAAACAAGATATGGGCTTCGCCATCTGCAATATTAACGGAGAAAAATATCATCACTAACGTGACAACTGCCATAGCAATCCCAAAAACTGTAATGAAACTTTTCCACATATATGACATCTGATAACGCATAGCCGGTTTTAAATTTAAATTATTCATGATTGTACCTCCTCGCTCATTAGCCGGATAAAATAGTCTTGAAGATTTAGAGTTCCTACTTCCAGCCCTTGCGGTAATTCTGCCGAACCGGGAATTTGACCGCTTAAACATGCCGTTTTAAGCCCGCCTAAATTGTTTTGAGCAAGAACAGTCTTTCCGTGTAAATACTCATTAAGTAGTGATGCCGGACCTGAAACAGTGTACCCGCCCTGCAACAACTCATCGCAAGGAGCGTCTTTTATAATTTTGCCGTTTTTTATAATAAAGCAATGCTCAATCAATCCTGCCACTTCGGCAATGAGATGCGTAGAAATCACAATAGTGCAAGGGTTGTCGATATATTTTTCTAAAAGCACCTTATAAAACATGTCACGGTGTAAAGCGTCCAGCCCGAGCACCGGTTCATCAAGCAGTAAAAAAGGTGCATTTGTTGAAAGTGCCATAACAATTTTAAAAATTGAAGTATATCCCGTAGACAATGCTGTTATTTTCTTTTTTACAGGCAATTCAAAGCGTTCAGCCAGTTGAAGTGCCGATGTCGGGTCAAAGTTGGGGTAAAAATGATTTGCCCATGAGAACGCTTCTTTTACTTTCATAGATTCAGGATAATAATTTTTTTCTGAAAGCATATAAATTTGACCAAGCGCCGCATCATTATCAAAGAGGGGCTTTCCGTCAAATGTAAGTTCGCCGCTGTCAGCAACGTGCCGGCTTGTTACTATGTTCAGCAATGTGCTTTTGCCTGCACCGTTGTTGCCCAATAAGCCGTATATCTTCTGCTCGCCAAAAGTGAGGCTAACATTGTCAAGTGCTTGTGTTTGCCCAAAGCGCTTGTTGATTTTCCTAAGTTCAATTTTCACTTTTCGTACCTTCTTTCTATCATCGTTTTCAAATTCGGAGCACTGATTTCGAGTCTGCGAGCCTCAAGAATCAGCGGGTCAATGTAATCATCAACAAACTGTTGTTGTCGCCGTGTTAAAAGCATGGCTCTTGCACCTTTTGACACAAACATACCTAAACCACGTTTTTTATAAAGTATACCGGCGTCTACCAGTAAGTTTATGCCTTTCAAAGCCGTTGCAGGATTGATATTATACTGTACCGAGATTTCTGTAATCGACGGCACTTGTGTCTCTTCTTCAAATACTTCAGCTAAGACAGTGTCTTCAAGCCATTCGGCAATGCATAAAAAAATCGGCTTTTGAGAATCAAAGTTTGGTTGCATTTAAATGGATCTCCTTTCATTTAGTTATTTCCAAGATAATACTTTCTGCAAATTTTGTTGTAATCCGCTTACGGTGTAAAATTTTGGAGGTGGACAAAACAATTAATCGGTTAGTTACTATAGTGATTAACTATAAAACTAATATACACCGGATGAAAATCATTGTCAAGCATAAAAAAATAAAAATCAAAAAAATATTCCGAGTGCTTGTATATATCAAATCAGGATATATACAAATACTCGAAATACGCTAAAAGCTTTTTATATAAAACTGTATAACTATTTAACTTTATACTTATACGTCACGTCATCTACAGTCAAGTCAACTTTCCCGAGAAGACGCAGATGTTCAAGGTGAGCAAATACTTCAGAAGCGGCAAACCATTTTTGCGGAGCAGGGAAATTTCCAAAATATCCTCCGGCAAAATCCCACTTAACTTCCATTGCAACTTCGTAAACTGTCGTCTTTCCGCTTTCAAGTACCGCAAGTATATTGCTTAGTCTGTTACCATGATGTTCTATGAGTTGGTCGATTCGTTCATTTGTATTTTGAACGTGCGCTCTGTGTGCGGAAAGCAAAGTCTTGACATCAAGCGTTTCTTTGACTTTATTTAAGTTTTCAAGAAACAAGCCGAGATAATCCATTTTAAAATCCCAAAGATTGATGTTTGGTGTTATTTTATTTAAGATATGATCGCCGCAAAAGAAGACGCCGCTTTCTTTATCAAACAACCCGAGTTGACCGGGCGTATGACCTTTTAAGTCGATTACTTCGAAGTTGTATCCGCCGTAAGAAAGCGTCATGCCTGCTTTAGCAAATGTAAAATCTGTAAGCGTTAAAGTTCCGCCGACATATGCAGGATGATCTTTGTAATCAAGCTTTTCGTTTTCAGGGAAGCCCATATAGCCTTGTATACCCATATATTCAATCCAGTACGCATCTTCAAAATTTCTGTTAACTTGTATTGAGTCGGACTCGCTTATATAAATTTTGCCGCAGCCTTTCTTTAATTCCTCTATTGAACCTGTATGATCGGCATGGAGGTGAGTCAGAAAAATATCGACATCAGCAAGAGAAATATTTAATTCATTAAGAGCATTAGTTATGGCACTTATTACTTCAGGCATATTAAAGCCTACATCAACCATCAAATGTCTTTTATCGCCCTTTACTATATAACCGTTAAGTTCTTTCAAGGGGCTGCCGGGAAGCGGTATAGGAAAACAGTAAATGTTTTTTGCAATTTCAAGCATGTTTAGGACTCCTTTTTTAAAAAACGTGTTTATTTAAATATTTCGTTTGCTTTTTCCATCATTTCAGATATCTTTAAATGCTGCGGACATTTTTCTTCGCAAACTCTGCATTTAGTACAAGCGGAAACTCCCTTCGGGAAGTACATCTTAAAGTCATCTTTTGTTTTTTGACTTTGAGCAAACAAGAACCACTCGTTATAAATGTTCATTACATGAGGGATGTTGAGTCGCTCCGGGCAAGGCATGCAGTAATTGCAAGTAGTACAGTCGTACCGGATTAAGTTGTTATACGTATCGGTTATTTGCTGTATTACAGTCAATTCTTTTTCTGTAAGGCTATTTGGTTTAGCGTCACTCAAAGTTGCGATATTTTCTTTGGCTTGTTTTATGTTGCTTACACCTGTAAGTATAGTCAGGATTTCAGGGAAATTTGCAAGCCATCTTAAAGCCCAATCGGCAGGAGTTCTGTCAATATCAAGTGAAGCGAAAAGCGTTTCGATACTTTCAGGAAGCTTATCAGTAAGTCTGCCGCCTTTTAGCGGTTCCATAATTACTACAGGAATGCCTTTGTTTGCAACATACTTTAGTCCTTCAAGTCCTGCTTGCCACTCGGTATCCATGTAATTTAGCTGTATTTGACAAAAATCCCAATCATAAGCGTCGGCAACTTCTTTAAAAAGCGCCAAGTCATCGTGAAATGAAAAGCCTATATGTTTGATCTTGCCTTCGGCTTTTTTCTTTTCGATAAAATCCATAGCGTTGAACTTGTTTGCGATCTTCCATATCGGTCTTGTAACATTATGCAGAAGATACATATCGATATCCTCAACGTCGAGTCTTTTAAGTTGTGTTTCAAAGATATCGGCAAGTCCCGACTCTTCTCTAGTAAACCAGACCGGTAGTTTGTCTGCAAGAATCACTTTTTCACGATAGCCGTCTTTAAGTGCTTTACCTACTATAACTTCACTTTCACCGTTGTGATACATATATGCGGTATCAACATAGTTGACTCCGTTGTCTATTGCGTAGCGAATCATCTCTATGGCTTCGTCCTCATTGATACTGCCGTCGTTATTTACCGGCAGCCGCATAGTGCCAAGCCCCATCAATGAAATTTTTTCGCCTGTTTTATTAAATGTTCTGTACTGCATACTATTAACCTCCATTAATTAACTGTTTTTCTAATGACGATTCTCACAAGATAATATATCATAAATACCTGCATATTGCAAAAAAATTGAACAAGCGACCCGGATAAACCAAGTCGCCTGAAAATCTTTACACCGTAAATTACGGAGAAATTGAACCGTTATTAAGCCCGTACACTGCGCCGCCGGTTGAAGAGGCAAACACTGTAGGAGAAACAATATCGCCGCTGTTATCGTTTGTTCCGACAAATCCGCCAACTAACGCAACGCCTGATACTGCTCCGCTAATATTACCGTTTATTATATCGCCTCCGTTAAAGCCGGCAAATCCGCCGACGTTAGTATCTCCTGAGACAGAAGCGTTTACAGTACTGTTAAGTATGTCGCCTTGGTTATCACCAACTAATCCGCCAACACGAACATCTCCGAAAACAGTGCCGTTAAATGAGCTGTTTGACACAGTTCCGCTTGATGTTACAAGACCGGACAGTCCGCCGACAAAATTAGTTCCGGTAACGCTTCCTGAAACGTTAAGGTTACTTACGCTTCCTGAACTTCCGATTGAAGCGAACAAACCGGTGTGTGAAGTCGTTTCACTTATATCAACTGTAATCGTAAAATTGCCGCCGTTGAGCGTTCCGCTGAAAGGCGTTCCGGAAGTGCCTATAATGCGAGTCCACGGTTCCAAAGTAGTTCCTATATTGTCTGTAATTTCAAAATGATTTCCATTCCAAGTATTAGTGTTGTCCGCAAGCCAATTTAAATTAGCAATAGAATCGATGAGAAACGGATCGCCGGATGAGCCGGTTCCCGTTGGCGGTGTAGAACTGCCGCTGCCACTGCCGCTACCACTACCGCTGCCACTGCCGCTACCACTACCGCTGCCGCTACCACTGCCACCGCTACCGCCATCGACGCCGCCGTTGTTAACGGCGAGCTGCTGACCGGCGCTTAAACCGGCAGTTGCAGGGAAAGCAAGGCTATTAGTTGCTATAACAGGTGCAAATGAAGCGTTGCGTGCTTCGCTCTCTTCAATTGTCTTTTGTTCGATTAATTCAGGAAGCAAATCTACAAGCGTCGGTGAAACTGTGCCGACTTCCGAGAGATAATCAAAATTATCGTATATTGCCTGTAATGTGAAAGCGTCCATTGCTTGAACATCAAGTTCGGCATTAATTTCCGCATGTGCACCGAGATTTTCCAATTCGGGACGTATAATCATCATTTCACCTTCATGAATTGGTATGCCGTTGACATCTCCGCTCCCTGAAAGCATGAAAATAGTAATATCACCGCTTACGCTGTCAATGCCCATAGTATACATAGTTCCGCGTACCGCAAGACCTACATTGCCGGCACGAGTTTCAAGTGTCTGCCCTTCAGCTTGCGGTTCTGCATTTATTAATATACTGCCTCGTTGTAACGTTAGTGACATTCTGTTGCCGCTTGAAGCGATTCTTACACGACTTTGTTGATCCATAACAAGAACGGATTCTCTATCAAATTGCAACATTAAAGAAGAATTTAAACCTGTAATAAGCGTATCGCCGGTGTTGACTCGTTGACCTATACGAGGTGTAATGCTTTGTGATGACCCTCTCACCAAAGTAACGCTGTTACCCTCAATACTAAAGACCGTAATGATACGAGCAGAAGCCTCTGTGGCATATGCGACAAAGACTGACCCTAAAGCCATACATAAAACCATTAAATACGCAAGCAATCTAAAGCGAGTTTTCATAAATTTCCTCCCAAAATAAATATTTGATTCATGAGCTACCGCTCAAGTAAAAATTGTCGGATAAGGTTATTACCTGTATCGGAAACATACAACATGTCACCGTTAACATAAACGCCTTGCGGCAAGTGGAACGCTGCATTGAGAGACGGTCCGTCTACATGATCAGCGAGTCCTGAGCCTGCAATTGTTATTGTTTCACCTGTCGGAAGCACGGCTCGTATTCTGTGATTTACACTATCTGCCACGATAATCATATCTCGCCATATGGCAACGTCTGTCGGCTGATTAAACATTGCATCGTTGCCGTCTGCAAACCCACCAAGTGGTACATAATCAAAGTCACCATATTCTTCCGGGTCAACATCGTAAGGTGAGGAAAGTCTGCCTGCGACAGTCGTAACTCGTGTACCGTCAATCATTCGTATTAAGTGGTTGCCGGTATCAGCGACAAAAATTCTGCCGTCATTTGAAACTGCAATCCCCATAGGATAACTAAAAAGTGCGGATTCTCGACCGCCGTCCCTGTGACCGCTAGTGCCGGGAACTCCGGCAACAGTTGTAACCGTTCCGTTTGCAGCGATTCGGCGAATCACGTGATTTTGAGTATCGGCAACGAAAATATTGCCATGAGGATCTGATGCAACAGCACTCGGATGGTTAAATCGTGCATTGTGCGCACTTCCATCGACATGACCGGCCACTTCGCTTCCTGCAAATGTATATACTTGTTCGTTTTCTATTACACGGATAGTGTGATTTAAACTATCGGCAACAAATAAGCGTCCCAGATTGTCAAAAACTCCGCTTAAAGGTCTGTTAAAAAGAGCGGAGGCAGTATCTCCGTCTATCAAAGCGCCGCGCGGAAAACCGATTTCATCCAGCGCAAGTACCGTTCCGGCTAATGTATGAACGTATCCGGTATTATCTATTCGTCGGATTAAATTGTTGTATGTATCTGCAACGTATACTTCTCCGTCACCTCGACCGAATATGCCGCCGGGAATATTAAACACGGCATTCGTTCCGTCTGCAAATCCGTGCCTGCCTGTTCCGGCGATTGTTTCAACTACTGTAGTGCTGATAAGGATTGTTCTTGTAGAATGACGCCAATCAACGTGATATCCTGCACTTTCAAGCACAGCTCGAATAGGTAACATCATTCGATCGCCAACAATTTGTGCGGGAACGCACAATTCGTACTCTGCACCATTAACGTAAAATGTATGAAGTCCGTTAGTGATTATAACGACACAATCGTCAACCAGAGTAACTTGCTGTGTTTCCTCGTCCCACTGAACATCAAAACCCATAATTTCAAATACGCTGTCAATAGGTATAAGTGTTCGACCCTCTACTATAATCGGTAATTGATCGGGAAAAAGTACAGCTCGTCCATCAATGACAACGTTGACACGAGAGCGGTCGCCGTTCATATATATAGACGCTATAGCGAGAGTAGGCACAATGACTACAATAATAGCAAGCACTAATATGAAAGAAACAACACTCCTATTCATTTTCATTTTCATTCTCCTTTTCATCCAACGCTTGTCAAAGCGAATACTTCAAGCGGTACGCTTTTTCCTTTAAGAGGAATTTCGCCGACGGATTGCGCTTCTATACGCCCTTTAAGCAAATCGTAAACGTCACGGCTGATAAGAACTTGTGAACGCTTAGCATTTGACTCGAGTCGTGCGGCCGTGTTAACTGTGTCACCTATTGCCGTATAGTCTTTACGGAAAGAAGGACCCAGATTTCCAACGATAGCTTCACCGCAATGAATCCCGATACCAAACCCGACATCAATGTCAAACTTACTTCGGATTTTTTCACTGACTGTCTCGGCACCCTGCACCATATCCCATGCAGCTTGCACTGCCTTATAAACATAGTCATCCTGCGGCACAAAACCGTTAAATAATGCCATCGTAGCATCACCAATAAATTTATCTATACTGCCGCCGTTATTAAAAATCGAAGCAGAAGTAAGCTCCAAGTACGCATTAAGAGTTTCCACAATCTGTTCAGGCGTGTCACGCAGATGTTCCGCTATAGACGTAAATCCTCGTACATCCACAAAAAGAACAGCTATGTGTTTTTTACGCCCGACACTGTCGTTATCTGCATCACCACTTTTAATAAGTGCATCTACAAGTTTCGGATCAACATATTTTCCGAATGTGTTACGCATTTTACTCTTTTCAATCGAATGAATTAAATAACCTGACACAAGCTGATAAATAAATGTTATCAGAAGTGCCAGCAACGGACCAAGCACAGGCAACACAAAATGGTAACTGCTGTATACAAACTGTGCAGCAAAGTAATATCCGATTCCAACGGTCAGAAAAATTCCTAAAACCACACGTATATCTACATTCGTAAACTCCAAGAGAGCCATTCCGAATATCAGAAACATTACGATGATCAATCCGCCTACCCATGCCGGAGCTCTTAACTTATAAGCACCGTCAAGTATTTGCTGTATGACATTTGCATGAATCTCTACTCCGTGCATAGGCGCACCCGGGAAGATCGGCACTCTAAAATGGTCCATCATGCCAAAAGCGTAAGGTCCGATGAGTACAATCATTCCATCGAGAAATGTCGGGTCAAAGTCATCATCAAAAATTTCTGCAAACGAAAACCAAAAGAAGTCTCCGGTGTGTCCGTCAATGCCCGGCTCTCCGATAAATCGGATAAACATTTCAGCATTTTTCTGAATGAAAGCGTCAGGCTCAGTAACATTTTTGTACATCATCGCCGCAACAACCGGAAATGAATACAGTATTTCGCCGTTAAAGCGCTCCCACAACATCGCATGGCGCACAAATCCGTCTGTGTCCAAGATTCCGTTGATTAACCCATGCCTCACGCCGGTAAGCAAACCGGGCAGAGGGGTTTGATGACTTAATATAACAGGTTCAAGCGACGTAGTCGCCGTGTCTATGCCAACAAGTATTTCGCCGGCAAGTACAACATTATCTGCATTCATAACTGCTTCAGCTAAAGCAATATCTCCATCAGGAAAAAATCTGCTTTCTTCGGTGTAAAGAACGTCTATCGCAAGCACAGCAGGACGCATGTACTCATCACGATTTAAAATATTTATGGCTTCCGCCATAAGCTCTCTCGGCCACGGCCACGGACCGAATTCAGCTAAAGCGTTATTATCAATACCAATTATAATGATATCAGGATGCAACAGACCGGGGTTTTGAAATGCAGCATCTTGTACACGGTATTCCATCGCAGATTGCAAGTTA
>Ga0123355_10022448_pt1 | contig 10118 bp, 10 predicted proteins | sample TergutEmb28metaG_3_FD_89872 | JGI IMG/M metagenome (GOLD analysis project Ga0123355, IMG submission 89872) | Embiratermes neotenicus P1 segment gut microbial communities from Petit-Saut dam, French Guiana - Emb289 P1 | ecosystem: Host-associated > Arthropoda: Insects > Digestive system > Gut ...
GGCGGCTAGGCTACGTTTTTTGCTAGGTCAGTCGTTGCGCTCGTTCCCACGCAAAAAACTCTGCCACATTTGTTCGGGCTCGGTTAGCCCTCACAAACGTCATATACCTTGAACGTTAAGCGAAACGCCAAATTTATTCAAAAATCAATATACTTTTAATTATTAGCAACATAATAGGATTGAACTATCTATTGTTTTTATAATATAATTAATATTTAATTGGAGGAAATATGAAATTAATTGAATCTACATTGAATAAAGAAACTAAAGGTAAAATTATATATGCTTTTTCTATAAATAATGAGCAATTTTCTGTGAATTATAACTATGGTATAAAACCAACAGTTGAATTATTGCATAATAATTCTGTATTAGGATTTATTGATCAACCTAAAAACAAATTTGATTTTATTATTAATTCTGAATTGGAGCAAATAAAAATTAAAATATGGATCGAATATTATAATGTTTATGCTATAAATTTTGGTAAAATTAATGGTATAGGCATTGAAGTCAATGAAGTTCCTGTTAAAAATACATTATCTGATCCAGAAACTCATATAAAACAAGGTAAATCCGGTTTATATTTTTTGTTGTTTTTATTAGGTTTTAATAACATTATAACTTATTACACAATTTTCAAGGATTATTATTTTCATATTCTAACATTATTTTCATCAATAAGTCTTATTCCATTTTTTATAATGCTAGTATTAATAATAAAGTTTAAAAATTGGACAAAAATTGCTTTATATACTGGATTTATTATTTCTATATTAGAAATGTTTGCTTTTATTTACTTTAGGTCTAATAGATTATTATCAGATATAAACAATGATACAATGTCAGGAACAAGCTTTGTAATAATGTTAATATGGGTTTTATTTCGACTAGGAATAATGAATAGAATTTATAATGCAATAAAATGGAATAAGATAATGTTATGGAATAAGGTATCAATCTAATAGGGCTCATCGCTTAACAAACGGTATATGCTCCGGCGGCTGTTCGCCGCCTACGGGCTGCGTTTTTTGCTAGGTCAGTCGCTGCGCTCGTTCCCACGCAAAAAACTCCGCCACATTGGGGTCGCCCCGGTTGGGCTCACCCAACGTCATATACCTTGAACGTTATGTGCAAGTTTTTGATGGTAATATAAATCTGGATATTGACAAAATAAATATAAGTGATAAAATAGTAATTAAGGGAAAATATGAAAAAGAAGAAATGGGACGTATTTATCTCACATGCCTCAGAAGATAAGGTTGAAATCGCAGACAAAATTGCAGAGTTATTGGAATATTTTGGAATAAAAGTATGGTATGATAAAAATGTTTTAAGTGTTGGTGATAACATATCAAAATCAATAGATATAGGATTAACAAATTCGCGGTATGGAATTATTATTGTAAGTGATAATTTTCTAAAAAAGGATTGGACGGAATATGAATTTAGGTCATTATTAAATCGGGAAATAGGAAGAAAAAAAGTAATTTTACCGATATGGCATAAAGTTGAAATCAAAACAATTGAAAAATATTCTCCTTTTTTACTAGGTAAGTTTGCATTGGACTCTAGTAAACAAAAACCTGAACAAATTGTTTTGGAATTAATAAAGGTAATAAAACCAGCAGTATATAAAAATATTACACGTGAGTTATTATGGAGAAAATTAAAAAATAATGCAAAAACAGGATTTGTAAATCGTTCAGAGATAAAAATTAGTGAAGTACGACATGAAATATTACCAAAAAAATTAATGATGCGAATAGAAAATTTATATTATTCAATTGCAAAGTATTTAGGAATCGATTTGCATGATTTTGTAGATGGATTTAAAAGAGATATGCACCCTAACGATGAAATCGTTGTATGGGAATTTATCAATTTATGCTTTCAAAAATATTTATCAGAAACTGAAGACACTCAAAATAATAAAGAAACAATTGAACAGCTACTTTTAATTTCAATGGGAATATTGGAAAAAAACAATAGTATTTCTGAAGAAAAGCATTTTAAAATACTAGAAATTTGGGCAAATAATTTTCCATTGTTCAATGAAAAATCAAAAACCAGCACATAACACACGATTAGCGCTGCGGGCACTGTTCGCGCCATCGGGGTTCCGCAAAACACCAGTCGGGCGATTCGCCCTTTGTGGTATTTTGCTCCACCCACATTTGGGGCAGGGGTCAATGCTGCGCATTGCCCTATTACCTGCCCCAAACGTCGCCAATCTTAAACGTTAGACAAAATTTTTTACCCCAAATTTCTTGCCACAGGTGCCATCCGTGGCACCTGAATTTCTAAAAAATTGTGCTACATTTCAATATTTATTAGACAAAATATACATTGACGGACAGCAAAATATCTTATAAGATTATAACTTGGGGAAAGAATATGGCTAAGAATTTATCTATTTTCTCATTTTTCGCTGGAAGTGGGTTGTTAGATCTAGGTTTTGAAGACAATGGGTACAATATTGTCTTTGTAAATGAGTTTTGCGAGGCATTTATAGATGCTTACAAATTCGTTCGGACAGAGAATCAATATAATCAGCCCAAATATGGATACTCTAATATAAGCATAGAGGATTATTTGTCTAGTGATAATAATCTATTTCTTCACCAGTTATTGAAAAAAGAAAAAAAATTAGATAATTTGACTGGTTTTATTGGCGGGCCCCCTTGTCCTGATTTCTCAATTGGAGGGAAAAACAAGGGTAAAAATGGCGATAATGGAAAATTGACAGGCACATATTTTAACCTTATTTGCGATCTGAAACCAGATTTTTTTGTATTTGAAAATGTCAAAGGATTATGGAAAACAAAAGAACACCGAAAATTCTATGAGGAAATGAAAAAAAATGTTTTAGATAATGGTTATATAGCAACAGAACAATTAGTAAATGCTATTGAATTTGGCGTTCCTCAAGATAGAGACAGAATAATTTTGTTTGGAATTAAAGAAAAACTTTTGAAGTATAAAAATGATATTGACAGTTTTGACTGGAATAAAAATAAAAAGTATAATAAAGAAAAAATATTTAGCATGAATTGGCCAGTTAAAAACAAATTTCAAGAACCAATATCTATACCAGAAAATATTATTAATGAACTAACAGTCAGTTACTGGTTTTCAAAAAATAATGTTGATACTCATTATAATACTGGAGATCAGTTTATACCAAGAGCCGGTCTTTCAAAATTTGAATCGATTGACGAAGGTGATGTTTCGAAAAAATCGTATAAGCGGCTTCATAGATATAGGTATTCCCCCACAGCAGCTTATGGTAATAACGAAGTACATATTCACCCTACAGAGCCGAGGCGACTTAATATTGCAGAAGCATTAGCTATTCAAAGTTTACCAAAATTTTTTGTACTTCCCGAAGATATGACATTAACAAATAAATTTAAGACCGTTGGGAATGGGGTACCTTACTTGCTTTCAAAAGGCATTTCACAATCAATGATGTCATTTTTGGATAAATACTCGTCTGGGGTTTCAATATGAATATTACAGCAGCCAATATTGTTAGTGAGATTGATCGTTTAAGTAAAAATGTCGTGTATAATTATATTGATCCTTCTAACCGGGGAGTAATAAAAATTGTACGTGTGGAACGTCCAGAGGGTCCTATTTATATTAAGCGTGGTATATCAGTAGCTGAAGTTAAAAGCTCAAAAGAAGTTTCTATCTCTTCAAATATGATTTGGCGAGTTGCTAATGCAATACAAGAAGATGTTCCAATAAATATTGATAGAATATTGGGGGCAAGTTATAATACCCGGTCTGTTTTTGAAAGTTTATTAGCACATACTCCTTTTTTTTATATCACTTACCCAGGAAGAATTGAGAATAATATATCAACAAGTAAAATAAAGGCTGGACATAAACATTTAATATGGCTCCCTTTTAATCCACACAAAGAAGGCGTTACAGAAACATTTGAAACTACCAAAGTAATTTCGGAAATTCCTTCTCAGCTTGCGATATATGAATCTCTTGCAATAACGCCACAATTTGTAAATGAGGATGTTCCGTCTTATGATATTGAGGTTGACCGTAGGCATACACAAATACAGATAGCGTTATATTTGATTGAGAGGCAATTAGGATTCAGAACATGGATCGCTCAAAATGATAAAAGCATTATCTATGATAATCAGAAGCTGGGAGAAATGGACGGGGTTATAGCTTCGTTAAAAGATGAACAGCTTTTGATGTCTTATCAAGATGCTGTAAAAGCTGCTTTACTTATTGATTGTATTTGGTTCAAAAACGGACGATTAATGCCAGCAATAATGGAAGTAGAGCATTCAACAGGTATTATAACTGGGCTTTCGAGGATGAAAAATTTCAAAGATAAATTTCCTCCTTTCCCAACACGTTATGTAATTGTTGCACCTGATGAAGATAGAAAAAAAGTATTACAAGAATGTAATAAAGAGCAATTTAGAGACTTGAATCCTTTATATTTTCCGTATTCATCAGTTGAGGAATTGTATTCACTTTGTCAAAGACGGAAGTTAAAAGGTGTTTCAGAAGAATTTTTGGACTGCTTCATGGAAAAAACTGCATAAAGAAAAATAAGAATAGCAGTTTTTTTCAAATAAATTTTTAAAAAGTTATATATGGATAAAATAACAAAAGAACGGCGAAGCAGAAACATGAGCAAGATAAAATCCAAAGACACTTTGCCGGAAATAAGAATCCGCAAGGCTTTGTGGAAAATGGGGCATAGATATAGATTGCATTCGAAACATTTGCCTGGAAAGCCAGATATTGTTATTGCTAAGTATGGAATAGTCATTTTTGTTCATGGTTGTTTTTGGCATAGGCATAAAAATTGTATAGAAGCATCTCAGCCAAAAACAAATTCTGAGTACTGGGAAACAAAAATATCAAGAAATGTTGAGCGTGATAAAAGAAATAAAAAGGAGATAAAAAAATTAGGATGGAAAGTTATTGTTATTTGGGAATGTAGTATAAGAAATGATGTTGAAAAAAATATAATAATGTTAAATAAATTATTGAAAAACTCGCCACCATCCCTGGCGGCGAATAATTAGAAAATGGGGTAAAAAACTTCGTCTAACACACGATTAACGCTCCGCCGCCCGTTCAGGCGGCTCCGGGGTTCGGTTTTCGCTAGGTCAGTCGGTCGCTTTGCTCCCTCGTTTCCACGCAAAACCTCACCCACATTTGTTCGGGCTCGGTTAGCCCTCACAAACGTCGTCAATCTTAAACGTTAAGTGACATTGGTTTTGAAGAAAAAAATATACAAAATTAAAAAATGATTATTCGAATAAATAGAAAAGATAAATATTTATAAAATCCTAAAAAATGGTTAAATTTACCACTATTGACAGTATTTTATTAATATGATACTGTAATTTTAATGATTAAAGGGGCAAAAATTGGCTAAAACTAAAGCAAAAAAACAGTATATTTATATAGTTCAGTCCTCAAAAGAAACAACCAAATGTAAAATTGGTATAACCAATAATTTGGAAAGAAGGTTAAAAGAATATAATAATATGACTGGTAAATCAAAGGAAAATGTTTATCATTATTTATTAACTTGTGAAGTTAAAAATATGGCGGAAATTGAAAATGATTTAAAATATAAATTCATAACACTACGAGAAGAAAAAAGCAAGGAAATATATTTCTTTAATACGCATTGGTTTAATGAATATGTAAAATATATAAAATCCCATTTATTGTTTTTAAAAGAAACATACATAAAAACAGAAGAACCAAAAAAGCAAATAGTTAAAATTGTTAAAAGAACAACTCCATCTCTTGAAGAACGGGAAATTACACGCAAAGATATAATGCAAAAAGCAAAAAAAATAAAAAATGATGAATTCTATACTCGTTATGAAGATGTTGAGAAAGAATTATCAATGTACAGTAAAAGTGTTTGGAAAAATAAAACCGTCTTTTGCAACTGTGATGACGCTGTTGGTGATACTGAAATGAGAACATCAGCATTCTCTCTTTATTTTATAAAAAATTTCAAAGAACTTGGTTTAAAAAAATTAATATATACTCACTATAGCGGTGAAGTAGATTTTTCCATCAAGGATCAAAGGGATATGTATTTACAAAATTTGGTTACAGAGAAATGGATTTTAAAAAGGAATATCCAGAAGGTTATAACGGGAGTTTTGATCATCCTTTATCATTGAAAATTTTAAAAGAAGAAACAGATATTGTTTGTACTAATCCTCCGTTTTCAAGAGCAGCAGATTATTGGAAACTTACTATAGAAAGCGGAAAGAAATTCCTAATTATATCAAATTTTACAAATGTAAAAAATGCTGCTTATATTCATTATTTTATGGAAAACAAAGTATGGGCAGGATATAATCGTGTTGATTATTTTCTAAATCCAAAAAAACAAATAGTTCAAGCAAGCGGGCATTGGTATACAAATTTTAGTATTAAAAATAGACCAAAATATAAAAACATAAAATTAATGCCATTAAAAGAAATTCCTGAAAAATATAAGAATTTCGATGATTCAAAAATGTTAGTTGTAGATAATAATTATATTCCAATTGACTATAAAAAACCTTTTGCCGTATCAGTATATCCTATTTTAAGCGGTATTTTAGAAAAAGGATATACATATGCCCAAGATAAAGAATATGTTCCATATATAAATGGCAAAAGATGTTTTGGAAGAGTTTTATTGCAAAAAGAAAAGTAGGATGATTGTAAAAAGCAAAACCAACGTCACTTAACAAACAATAACTGCTCCGGCGGCGGCAAGCGCCGCCTACGGGTTCCGCAAAACACCAGCCGGGCTATTCGCCCTTTGTGGTGTTTTGCTCCACCACATTTGGGGCAGGGGTCAATGCTCTGCATTGCCCTATTACCTGCCACAAACGTCAGTTATTTAGAACGTTATGTGCAATAGTGGCTAAATTGGTTGAAAATATTAATAAAATGTATGGACAAAAAGGCAAAAATATAATAGGATAATTTTAATATGGGAAGTAATTTTGGGTTTATTGTCGTTACAAAAATGGAAAACAAAAAGGCAATAGAAAATTACATAAATTCATACTCCGATGAGAAAAATGAACTTGATGGAAAATATATAAATCTTTGTATTAATTTTCCTATAGATTCATTTATATTGAAATATCTTGAGGGTGGTTATGAATATAATATTCATAATACGTTTAATGAAATAAAGCCTTATCTAAGGGATGAATATAAAGCAAGAATAGGTAATATAGATTTTACAAAGGAAATATTTAATAATTCTAATGATATTCATAAATATAAATTTACTGCGGTTACATCTGATATGAGTTTCTTATTTGAGAAATCCGTATCAATTCGCAACTGGTTTATAGAATTAGGTAGAGTGAGTAATGCTTTAATTGTTTATATGGATTTGGAATATAATGGTAACAGGATTATTTATTTTAATGGAAAAGAAGTAGATATTTTGTTGAAAGGCGATGCATATTATGATTTAAGTATAAAAGAACTTTGTGCTGCAATAGAAATGTTTACAAAAAGTGCAAAAGATCATTTTAGGTATATTTAATTAATGTATAGAATTATAAAAAATGAAAAATAGTTTAATAAAAATAATGTAATACGCCACTACTGCACATAACAAACGGTAACTGTACGCCGCCTGATGGCGGCTAGGCTACAGAAGCCCGCAGTCGGGCTTCGCCCTTTGTGCGTGTTTCCTCCGCCACATTTTTGCCCGCCGTAAACCTTGCGGTTTGCTCTATAAGGCGGGCAAAAACGTCAGTTACCTAGAACGTTAGACGAAATAATGCCAAAATTGACCAAAAACAGTGTGTCAAAATGACCCAAAAAACGCCTTGATTTAACAATTCTCATATGGTATACTGCTCTTTATGGAAATAATATCAGACGTTTATTGTGGTGATGCCGCCGATGTTCTTCAAGATATGGAAGAAAATAGCATAGATCTTATAGTAACATCACCCCCATATGCAGATCAAAGGAAAGATACATATGGAGGAATACCCGCTGATAAATATGTTGAGTGGTTTTTACCCATTTCTAAGGAGCTTTTAAGAGTTCTAAAGCCAAGTGGCACTTTTGTATTAAACATAAAGGAAAGGGCTGTTAATGGCGAAAGAAGCACATATGTAATAGAACTTATATTGGCAATGCGTAAACAAGGGTGGTTATGGACTGAGGAATTTATTTGGCATAAAAAAAACTGCTACCCTGGAAAGTGGCCTAATCGTTTTAGAGATGCGTGGGAAAGACTTTTACAGTTTAATAAAACGAGACAATTCAATATGTATCAAGAAGAAGTCATGGTCCCAATGGGTGATTGGGCAAAAACACGACTTAAAAACCTTAGTGAAACAGATAAAATCAGAGACAATTCAAGAGTTGGAAGTGGTTTTGGAAAAAATATTTCTAATTGGCTAACTCGTGATATGGCATATCCAACAAATGTACTTCATTTATCTACCGAATGCAGTAATAAAAATCATAGTGCCGCTTTTCCAATAGAATTGCCAAGTTGGTTTATCAGACTTTTTACAAAGGAGTTTGACACCGTATTGGACCCATTTATGGGATCAGGAACTACATTATTCGCTGCTGAAAAATTAAGAAGAAATTCTATTGGTATTGATATTTTAGAAGAATATTGTCAAATGGTAAAAAATGAGGTTAAAGAAAAAGAATTGTACCTCTTTGAAAAGGAAGAAGAATATGCCTATGCTAATAAATGATGTTATTCAATATGTGGAAGAAAATATTTTTTTATTTCACGAAAAACGGTTAAACAAAATTGAAACACTAAAACTAAAAGAAGTTCTACAAAAGAAAAATCCTTATCTTTTTAAGGCAAAAAATATTCAAACAGCAGATGAAATAATAAAGGGGATTGTTGACGCTTATCTTTCTTCCAGTGAAGAAGCAATGTTTGGAGATTGGCTCGAAGGACTTGCAATATTTATCAATAGTAAAGTATATGGTGGAATAAAATCTGGAATTAAAGGTATCGATTTAGAATTTGACAATGAAAATATTAGAAATATAGTTTCTATTAAGTCTGGTCCAAATTGGGGTAATAGTTCGCAAATTGAAAAGATGGAAAATAACTTTAAAACAGCAATAAAGACATTGAGAACAAGCAATTCAAATTTACAAATTAGATGTATTAATGGTTGTTGTTATGGAAAAGACAATAATCCAGATAAAGGTACATATTTTAAATATTGCGGACAACGTTTTTGGGAATTTATAGGTGGAAATGAAAATATTTACATAGATATTATTGAACCATTAGGGCATAAAGCAAAAGAACGCAATGAAAATTATTTGAAACAATATTCTGAAAAAATAAATATGTTTGTCAAAGAATTTATTGAAACATTTTGTAACAAAAAAGGTTCAATAGAATGGGAAAAATTAGTAAAATATAATTCTGGTAAATAAAAAAGGCAGTACTTCGTCTAACACACGATTAACGCTTCGCCGCCTTTCGGCGGCTCGGGTTCCGCAAAACATTGTTCGGGCTTCGCCCTCTGCAATGTTTTGCTCCACCACAGTTTGCCAGCCCTGCAAACCTGCGGTTTGCAGGGCTGGCAAACCGTCGTCAATCTTAAACGTTAAGCGCAAGTTTTTTGAATTAGTTGAGAATATTAATGTCCAAAAATAATGTTTCAAATATACTATAATGTATATTAGTGCCAAAGGCACCCCTATGAACTTTGCCTTTAGGTACTGGTCAGTATGGTTATTATATGCTACAGTGACCTATGCCCCTTTCATGGAACGAAATACGATTACAAGCCTCTAATTTTGCCGAAGAATGGGAAGGCAGGGCTTCCATGGCAAAAGAAGAAGCCGATGCGCAGGATTTTCAAACCGATTTTCTAAAAGTTTTCGGCGTTTCAAGGCGGCAAGTTGCTCATTTTGAACATCGTGTAGACATGACTAATCAGACCGATATTTTCGGTGAAAAGACCCAAGGACGCAGGGGCTATATCGATCTGTTCTGGAAAGGCCGGATCATGATAGAAATGAAAACCCCGGGTAAGGACAGAAAAAAAGCCTACGAACAGGCTAAGGAATACTCCGAACATTTA
>Ga0123355_10022449_pt1 | contig 10118 bp, 7 predicted proteins | sample TergutEmb28metaG_3_FD_89872 | JGI IMG/M metagenome (GOLD analysis project Ga0123355, IMG submission 89872) | Embiratermes neotenicus P1 segment gut microbial communities from Petit-Saut dam, French Guiana - Emb289 P1 | ecosystem: Host-associated > Arthropoda: Insects > Digestive system > Gut ...
ACCGGAGGGAAGGAGACCACTGGGGAGACCTAGGCGTAGATGGGTGGATAATATTAAGATGGATCTCCAGGAGATGGGATGTGGGTATATGGACTGGATTGGGCTGGCCCAGAATAGAGACAGGTGGCGGACGCTTGTGAGTGCGATAATGAACCGTCGAGTTCCGTGAAATGCGGGGAATTTCTTGACTAGCTGCAAACCCGTTAGCTTCTCAAGAAGGACTCTGCACTATGGCGTAAGTAAGTAAGTAAGTAATATTAACAGTCTCCACGTTTCTTTCCATTTAAATATTCTCATGTTGGCACTATAGCCTGTTATCGTAAAGCCATACATATTTCATCTCAACCGCAGGCAGAAGGTGCCACAATTTCTTTCATTTACAAAATCAATCACAAATTAATGATCACAAAGAATGTTAAGCACATAACACAGTAAACACACTCTACACGATCTCCCTTTGTACCTGATGTGCCCCGACGTGCTCCGTCTGTTAGGAGAACTTTCGGGATACGGTTGGGGTTCAACGAATCGTATACAGTTGTAGATGTTTCCTTTTTTAATTATTTGATAATTCATTTATTCTTGCGGTACAAGACCTGCTGTTGTCCAGTTAAACAACAAAAATCGTATTCCAACAAAACACCACAGTCACTTCACTTGCATTCCCTCATCCACACTCCTCTCTTACTGGAATGTGCCGTCAGTATTCCAATTCCTTTTCTTAGCTTCTAACCTTCTTTCCCTTCTCAAAGACCTCTGTAGTCACCCTTCCTACTTTTCACCAAAGGTTTCTTCAATTGACCCACACAGAGAAATTTATGAAGGACGGTCCCAAACCGCCCGCATCGGAGGCCAACCATCAAATTTCGGCTACAAGACTTTGGTTTCCTTAAAAAGAAAAGTAGGAATACCAGGTGAAATTTAATTTAAATGATCGGAGGTTTTCCTATTTACGAATCGTTTGGTAATTATTTTGTGACACGACTTATTTCATGTTAGCAAACTTCTGAATTCGCCAGGAACTGAGGCGTGTCCACAGTGATTTTAACAGTTCTCTATTACCGAATCATCCTGCCGTGCGATTTACATAACAGCTTCTTATATAAGAACAGTTGAAACTAACTCTGTGACACATAAATAAGTGCATATATGTCCTCCATTGTAGCTCAGTCAGTACAGCGACTGAGCTAAGGACTGGATAGTCCGGGATCGAATGCCGGTGGGGAAGAGATTTTCCGCCCGTCCAGACCGAACCTGGGGCCCACCCAGCCTCCTGTAAAATGGGTACCGAGTCTTTCCCGGGGGTAAACTGCGGCCGGGGCGTGCTGCTGACCACTCACACCCTTCTAGTGCCACGGTCATGGAAGAGTAGAGCTATACCTCTACCCACCCTCTGGGCCACACCGGGCCTGTAACGGGATCACTTTACTTTTATGTCCTCCATTACAGAACGATCTTCAAATCGTTAAGATTAAATGCCCGGTTATCGATTCATTCAAATCCTTTTTCACTCAACCATGCACCATTTGATTTCACATCTCTTCCGATTGAATTAATCATGCAGTTTGTTTGCTTGTTTTTGGCGCGACAGCCCCCCAGTGGGCCATGGCCTCCTCATTCACGAGGTTTCTAGATCACACACAACGACGCACCACAATCGGCAGAACTCCTCTGGGCGTGTGGTCAGTTCGCCGCACACACCTCTACCTGCCAACACACAACACTCACAACATACAAACCTCCAAGTCCACGGCGGGATTCGAACCCACAATCCCCGCAGGCGAGCGGCCGCAGACGTACGCCTTAGACCATGCGACCACTGGGACCAGCAATTCTGTAGTTAATACAAACAAAAGCCAAACAAGCAGACAAATGTCGAATTAATAAAAATAACCACACAATCCATTAATCGTGAGAAATTCTGAATCCAACACAGATGTTTTCCTTTCTTTTCGAGGTACTTTTACGAGCTCAATTCTCGAATGCCTAAAGGAAACAAAGCTTTCCGCGATATCTTTCCCATCTTTAAGCAACTGACCAATATTACCCTACAGTATTTCTTCTGCATAGTCCAATATTTTCCCTTTGAGAAAACAAAGCCCGTGTCCTTCTACACCTACGTTATTTTGTCTGGCAACTATTCCTTTTCGCTTTCCGTCGCCTTTGTTACTTTATACATCCACACATAGGCCAGATTTTATGCTATTTATCGGAGAGGTATGAGTCATATTGGCGTCCCTGTGTAACTGTGTGAAATATAATTTTGCCTGTTGTTTGTATGGGTGTGAAATTCGGTGGCTCACGTTGAGGGAGGAACGTAGGATGTGGGAGTTTGAGAATAGGGTACTGAGGAGAATATTTGGTCCTAGGAGGGACGAGATGACTACGGAGTGGAGAAAACTACATTGTGATGAGCTTAATGATCTACACTCCTTACCCAAAATTGTTCCGGTGATCAAATTGAGAAGAATGAGATGGGCGGGGCATGTAACACGTATGGGAGAGAGGAGCGGTTCATGCAGGGTTTTGGTGGAGGTTACCTCAGGGAAAGAGACAATTTAGAAGACGCAGGCTTAGATGGGAGGACAATAAGAAGATGGATCTTCAGGAAATGGGATGTGGGGGCATAGAGTGGATCGAACAGGCTTAGGATAAGGACAGGTGGAGGGAACTTGCGAATGCGGTAAGGAATTTTCGGGTTCCATAAAATGCGGGGAATTACTTGACTAGCTGAAAACAGGCTAGATTTTCAAGAAGGACTCTGCTCCGTGATTCCATGGAGCAGAGTAAGTAAGTGTAAATTTTGTGCGATACATATGCGGAATAACAGCTATAGCAGGAAGTGCCCTGTAAATTCGGATGATATTTTAGAAATACGTGAAAAGTTTGTAAGAAACAAGCTCACTCCGAGGGAATAACAGAACACGCAGATCGAAACGTTTGTGTTGCAACTGTACCAAACAAACCTGTCTCAAAAACTATATGAAACAGACTGTAAAGCAAGTCTGAATTATTTGGTGCTGGACCTTTCACGATATGCCAGTGGGAATGTGGAATGATATTGCGGTGGGTATGTGATGAACTGTAAGTGCATTTATGGGCGCTTTTTCCGAGAAAGTCAATTCACACTAATGTATTAGACACATTCCGACACAATTTATGTTGTGATATGATTCTGAACCATAATCTACGCGAGATTTTTACTTGTGGGCGTGTTGAAGAGCAATGTTTATAGTAGCCAACCTCTCATGGAAGATCATCAGGGGAATTTTGACCTTCAGGTTATTTGCAACGCGTGACTGCAGACCACAGGAAATTATTCTCAGGACCCTCTACAAATACGGTAAGAAGGGATCTAATTAACTAAATTATATTGGAATAAAAATCGTGGACTCCCACTCACGGCTAAATGGAGTAGAGGTTTTCGCTGCGCTGCCTGCCGTCAAGCAGAAGTCTGAAGTCATGCGTCACTTAACGACGGGATACGTTCTGAGAAATGAGTCGTTATGAGATTTCGTCGTTGTGCGAACGTGTACATACACAAACCTAGATAGTACAGTATAGCCTATTACACATCAAGGCTATATGGTATAGCCTATTGCTCCTAGGCTACAAACCTATACAGCATGTTACTGTACTGAATACTGTAGGCAATTGTAACACAATGGTATTATAATATGGGACCACCGTCGTGTATGCGGTCCGTCGTTGACCCTAACGTCATTATGGGGCTCATGACTGTATAAAGCTCGGAAATGAAACATGTTGTAGTCCGTTGTTGAAAATCAGAGAGAATATAATACTTTTATTCACCAAAGCTGCATTTCTTAAACTGTGTTCTGCGGAGACCAAAGGTTTAGTTTCCAGGGCGGGCCGCGGAAACCTGCTGTAGTGACATATTGTCACATTATGGGCTTCTTTACCTGGAGAGAGTCACTTCCTCTTGCGAATTACGTTTATAAAATTCCCAGTACAGTAATATTTTATGAAAGGGAAATAAATGTATTATTTAAATTGTCAGAGTTACAGTTCATTCATTCATTAGTATTCAGCCTTGAAGCCCGTGCTTGGCAGGAACCAGAGCCCAGTCATGTGACCGGTATGGCTCTGGCACACTGCATCCTGGGCAAGTTCTTGGGGGTAGTTTGCCATTGCTTTCCCCCGCCTTTAGACGTTCCAAATTTAGCTGCCAGGTGCCTGGGCGAGAAAGATGTCCGGTAGTAATTTTGCCTAAATTCCGACTTCCACGTAAATTTAGGGATCTTTTACATGCCGCAAATCTACGACATGGGATGGCTTTACTTCCCCTCCGAAGGAAGGCGTGCTAAAAATCCGACAGCTTCGGCCAGGTTTGAACCCCTAAACTTGGGTACTAAAGGCCAGCACGCTACCCCTAGACCACCGAAGCCGCAGAGATACAATACACTTACTTAAAACCAAAGAATTCATTCCGATTTTAGCCACTCCATTGACTTTCCTTAAAAGTGCTCATCAATTTTGATTAACATAAATTTTTATTAAACGAATTAAGTTTTCTGGGAAACAGACGCGATATTTTCAAAACCGAAAATTCTCCACAACAATAAAAAATCTTTCCTAATGTTTTGATATAACAGTTGGTATATTAAAGTCATATCAGGATTATGGCAGTCATAGCCCCTTGTCCCTCTCATGTGGTATTGAAGGGTTGACCGCAACTTTTCTTGTTATTTCACCGAAAATTCTGTTTTAGGCATAACACTCCCTCCTGCAATCAACATAACGCTAAACACACTTTAATACTATGTTTATTGGACCTTGCATCATCTTGATAGTTGAGTAAAGACAGATCAACTTGATGTCACTTGCTTTATTATTTCTTTATTTAATGCTCAGCATGTTTCGGATGTTAATACATCCATCCTCAGGAGCTTGCGACTTATGTGCTGAGTTATTTGTATTGCTATGGTTCGATGTGTGTTGGTGTTACGTTGTGGTTTGGCTGTGGTGGTGTGGTATCCGTATGCAGACTGAGGCACTAGTGCCTCAGCCTGCATACGGATACCACACCACCACAGCCAAACAAGCCAAGCAATACAAATAACTCAGCACATAAATCGCAAGCTCCTGAGGATGGATGTATTAACATCCGAAACATGTTGAGCATTAAATAAAGAAATAAGAAAGCAAGCGACATCAAGTTGGTCTCTCTTAACCCAACACCTTAAAAATATCTGCATTTGCTTTTCTACTAACCTCCTCCGCAGCATCTATCACAGTTTCTCCATTTTTCTTGACGGTAAAACTATTTGTGACTGCTCAGTACACATCTTCAAAACAAAACATCAACTTACATGTCAAATTCAGTTCAATTCCCTTTCAATATTTCAGTTCGTATTTTAAGCTGAGGTTTATATTCACAATAGTATAACTCATTTTACTCCGAAGAGGAAACTCATCATAAAAGTGTTTATTAGTATGGACTATATACGTTCTGGAAACCAGTGGCGTACCGAGGGGGGGGGGGGGTTGGAGGTTGAACCTCCCTCCCCCCGAAATTCAGAAGGCCAACCAAAATCGTGCCAAACTCAAACTAATTGTGAAAACTGTTAAAAATTGCTGAATTTAGGAAGCCAACACCCCAATATGTTCGGAAAAAAGGCAGTAAAATTCTAAAACTACCTAGGTTCGCGATTGTTTTACATTAGCAATGACAAATAAAATGGTTGTCATCATAAATAGTCTTAAATTACCAAAAATTAAGAAAGTTTTACCATATGAAATAAAATCTCTTGTACCAAATTACAGCTGCCTCCAGAACCCCTGACTAGGGGGCTACCGCCCCCAGATCACCGTTTTCTCTGTCCTCTGTCCTCAACTGAATTTGTTGAAACCCCCCGAACAAAATTCCTGGGTACGCCACTGCTGGAAACCGTTTGTTTGTGGCGACAAAGTGTACTCCGTAGTACACAGTAGGGGCGTACTGCGTACTTGGTCAGCTGCCTCTGGAAATGTATAGACCACAACGAAGTAATACATGCAAAATCCCAGAATACATGCACGTTAATTCTACGCCTGTACCTACCACTGTTATTGCAGGTGGTTAACAAAGAACCGCCCATAATGCTCACACACGAATCCGTTTTAATGTTTCTACAGTCCATCAGATTATAACAAGCTTCTGTATAAGCGTAAATGAATTATGTATGGTTAGCTCAGCTTCTAATCTGCGTTCCGTGGGCAATTTAAATAAGTACAAACTGCAAATATCGCTACATAATGCGATCAGTACGACCTTCGTTGAAACTCTAAGCCCCACTTCCGTGATTTATATGTGTAAGAAGAATTTACAATGTGTCGTAAATTTTCGATTTCATTTCGCGTGTGTACGCATGAAGATTCTGATTTACAACGTAAAAGTTAAAGGTAAATACAAAGTTAAAGTTCACCTTAGAACAGGCCACGTAGGCCCAGAGAGGTAGTAGAAATATAGCTCTACTCTTTCATTAACCTCGGCGCTAGACTCCAGGCTAACTGCACCTAACCTCCAACCTACAGCAAACCAAGAACGATACGACCAATGTGGTAATCAACATCATAGTTGCGAGCTCCTGATGATGGGCATAGTAATGCTCGAAACATGTTAAGCGTATAAGAAGTTCAACAAAATAACAAGTGGCATCTAGTTGGTTTTTTATTCTTCAGTTATCACAATGATGCACGGTCCTTTAAACATCAGGCGCTGGAAAAAGTTTCTCACCGCGTGCTTCGAGTTCCCTCTGCAAATATCATGTCATCAACGCACTAGAATCATAAATTCTTCTAACGCTTTCACTCCACAGACGGAGAAATATATGGCTTAGTCATATAACTCGATGATAGCGTACTGCCGCTCCCTGCAAACGGCGTAGCCATGGCGTGGCATCTGGCAGCTAGTAGGGAGACCCTGAACACAAGGTGGAAATTTCGGTGGACAGCAGAAAATGTAAATTACTTCACCCTTCGTGGAAGTGTTGGTCGAGTGAGGTATACGCTAGTACAGTGTGTAGACCAAAAGAGGTAAAAGCATGCAATTTGAAGCACTGCTTTTATTAAAGAATTGTAATTCTAATATACGTAAAATTAGAAATGTCTGCAACGAAGTAACATGGTTTAAATCTTCGTCACTTTTGTCTGTCTGACCATCCGTCCGTCCTTCAGCATAGAGCAACTCGGCTACTACTGGAAGGATTGTCATAAAATTTGATATTTGAGTGTTTTTTTTTTTCGGAAATATGTCAAGAAAGTTAAATTTTCACTAAGACCTGATAAGAATTACGGGTATTTTACATGAACACCGATGAACATTTTAATAATATCTCGCCCAGTTCTTCTTACAATTAAAAATGTTTCTGACAAACGTTGTGGGGAAAATCAAAACATACATTTTGTGATCAGTAACTTCTCTCGAAAATTGTGTCGTTTGTGAGATAATTAGGGAAAATGCGCATTACATGTTGGATAACTAATTCTGCAAACACACACACAGAATACGTAATAAAACGTAAAGGTAAAGTGATCCCGTTACAGGCCCGGTGTAGCCCAAAGGGTCGGTAGAAGTATAGCTCTACTCTTCTATGACCGCGGCACTAGAAGGGGGTGAGCGGCCAGCAGCACACCCCGGCCGCACTTTACCCCGGGGAAGTACCCGGTGCCCATTTTATAGGAGGTTGGGTGGGTCTCAGGGCCGGTCTGGACGAGCGGAAAATCTCGTCCTCACCGGGATTCGATCCCGGACCGTCCAGCCCGTAGTCGGTCGTTATACCGACTGAGCTAAAAGAATGAATATGTAATACCTATCGCTTTTCCACTACAGAGATTGTTGCACAAACGCGCCTCAGTGTTCCCTAATACGTATGTGCATTGCTTGTCTTGTTTCTCTGTGTTTGTGTGGGTTGTATGATGTAGGTGAGGGCCCTGTGAAGGGCCGATCCTTCGTCCAGGTAACCCTAGCCTATGCAAATAAATACGTTTTATAAATTCTAACAACGGAAGGCTCTTGACGTCGTTAAAGTGCAGAGTATAACTTTTCACCGATTACGGAATTTATCACGTATATCATTGAATATACCATACATTAAGTCGTGTAATGTAAAGACGCAGGGATATGTAGAGTACAGCCAGACAAGCAATGTATGTATAGAGTAACAATGAGGCGCGTCCGTGTAACCATTGTTGCAGTGGAAAAGAAACGAATATTACACAGCTTCAGTGTGTGTATTTAAGCATTAGGTATGCAGCATGCAATACGCACGCGCCATACTGTCATCTGTGGCCTGCCCTGCTCTACAGTATTTCTCCACACGATCTCATAAACGGCACGATCTGCGAAAATAGTTATTGAACATAAAGTGTGTGTTTCGAGTTTCTCTACATCTTTTTTCTGAAACATTTTTCATTCTAAGAACAATTTAGTTACAATAAAAAATGTATATTGGTCTTCACGTGAAGTACTGTTTATTCTTCTCCGAATGTAATGAGAATTTAATTTTCTCGTCAGAGTTTCGAAAAATACTCATATACGAAATTTCATGAAGCTGTCTAGTGGGAGTCGAGTTGTTCCATTTGGACGGACGGACAGACATTACGAAGCTAATAATCGGTATTCGCAATATTGCGAAAACGCTTAATAAGTCAATATATATCGTATGATATTTCTGTAGACGTCTCACTCCGTTTCCATTAACTCAGGCGGTACAGTTATTACACTACAGACTGGAGTAAAGCTAAAGGTATAGTACACCCTTGTACAGTACAGACACTGACGCTCTGTACAGGCCGTACGGCTCATAGGGAAGTAGAGGTACAGCTCTACTTTTTCTTGACCACAACACTAGAAGGGGATAAGTGGTCAGTTTCATGCCCCAGCCGCTCTTCACCCCCGGGAAAGACTCGGTACCCACTGTACAGGAGGCTGGGTGGGCCCCAGGGCCGGTCTGGACAGGTGCGGAATATCTCGCCCCATCGGGATTCGATCTCCAGACCGTCCAGCCCGTAGCCAGTCGCTATACCGGCTACGCTGACCGGCCCACACAGACTCGAGTACCGGAGATAAATTCCTGTAATTTTACGCCCAGACGGATTTCCTCCAATTTATCTTTCTATCTAGTGCGTATTGGGCCCTCCCAGGGAAACTACACCAGCCGGTTAGTGCAGCTGACCACCCGCCTCCACGTAGCGCCGACTTTAAGAATGCGTGGAACTGTGCCTCCCTTCTAGCATAGGACTTTACGAACATTCACTCCGAATCTTAGTCATTTTGGCTTAGCGTGGAAGTAAAAATAAATATATGTTGCAGCGTGAGTAAGGCTGTAGAAAGTCACTTTGTAAAAAAATGTAATATTTTCAGTACGGATTGTTTGTAATTGTACGTAATTAACTCCCCAGCAATTTAATAACAATATTCTTTCCCTGCTGCCACCAGACACATACATTCGTGTGCTGCAAAAGCTGCTGTTACAGTCACATTTATTCCGTAGTGTGCTGTAAACTTCCAACAGACAGCGCATAATGCTGCGAACCGGGATAACGCAGTCAACATACTAAGTATCTTACAGGCAGGGCGGTGTGGAGCTCAACGCCTGACAGGGGAAAGGACTTTTTTTACTTCTCCCAGCCGTCTATAACGTCTGTGGGGCCCATGCAGTCACATATTCAAAGAATACCGGGTTCTTTTCCTGAGGTAATGTGGGCCAGGGTGCGATGTTGGTCACTGACCTCCACATCCTGCCATGGTTAAGAACAAGTGGAACTATGACCATATTCTCCTATATTACTTCATGACGTGGATAAAGACATTGCTTAATATATCATAATGCTTGTTGGAAATTTGTTGAGCTTTCTGTTACAATAATCATTGTACCACAATATATCAATCAAACTAGCTATAAAATAATGTCCTTTCTTATGAGTTTCAAAAATATTAGCAGTATTGATTACCATTTCTAATAAATATTATAAATTCTAATAAATATGTCTTATAGTTGAGTAAAGAGAAACCAACTTGATGCCACTTATTTTATTATTTATTCAATACTCATTCAATGCCCAACATGTTTCGGCCGTTAATACGACCATCTTCAGGAGTCTGCGACTAACTG
>Ga0123355_10022450_pt1 | contig 10117 bp, 7 predicted proteins | sample TergutEmb28metaG_3_FD_89872 | JGI IMG/M metagenome (GOLD analysis project Ga0123355, IMG submission 89872) | Embiratermes neotenicus P1 segment gut microbial communities from Petit-Saut dam, French Guiana - Emb289 P1 | ecosystem: Host-associated > Arthropoda: Insects > Digestive system > Gut ...
ACGCTGTTGGGGTCGGATCGCACCGCCGATCGCCTCGGCAGGCGGCTGCGTTTGCTAACCGCGATCATTGCGAAACTGGCGCACACCGCCGTCTTACTGTTGGCACACTGGCGCAGGGCCGCCTTTCGGGCTGCGGCGTTGCATCAGCCTCGCGCGGGAACCCGTGTGTGAGGCCCCGACGGGCCCTGGAGCTGTTCGCAACTGACGGCGGCTGCTGTCGCCCCGAAACGCCATCATGTCACGTGCAGCACCGCCTTTCCGACGAAGCTGCGGTCCAACAGTTGCCTGGCCACGGCGCCGACTTCGGCCCAGCCTGTCTCGATCTCAATCCTTGGCTTGAGCATGCCGCGCGCGATCAGCCCGGCAAGGATTGCCGGCCCTTCTGACGCCGGTTCCCTCTTGCGCAGCTCTGGAAACAGCACCAGCCCGTAGAGCCGGGAACCACCGGAGCGGAAAAACGCACCGCTGTCGAACGTCGCCTGCGGTGCCTCCGACACGCCGAATGTCACACATGTGCCGTCCGGCCGCAGCATCGTCAGGGCGGCGCCGAGCGCTGAACCGCCGACCGAATCAACGATCAAGTGATAGGGCCCGAACTGTGCCGCCGCACTCAGTTCAGGCGCAACGATCGTGCGTTCCCCGCACCATTCCGCCACCATTCGCTGCGCCCCTGCGTTGCGTACATGCCCATAGACGATCGCCCCGGAGGCAACAGCGAGCTGGCAGGCGAAGTGGCCGACGCCGCCTGAAGCTCCGTCGATCAGCACCTGCCGGCCCAGAAGCAGGCCACCCTGCCGCAACGCATGCAGAGCTGTCAGTCCGGCCACAGGCAACGTCGCTGCCTCGGCATCCGTGACTTGATCTGGCAGTGCGGCAACCGCGTCCTTCGGCACCCGGACCACCTCCGCCCATGCGCCGGAGGGCAATATGCCCACAACGCGCGTGCCGCTGGTTAGACCGCCGCCATCGGGAGCAGGTTCTTCAATTACGCCAGCAAAGTCCCAGCCAGGGCGCCATCCTGATTCAGCAGAACGGACCGCGCGATTCACCTCACCCCGATTAAGAGAGATTGCACGAACTCGGACCGTAACCTCGTCCCGATAGGTTGGTGCCAGCGGGACCGATTTGATGGCCAGCCGCTCCGGCCTGGCGCGATCAACGACAACAGCTCGTACATCAGGCATTCGTCATTCCTCCACTCATTGGATGGTTGCGATGGCTGGATCAATCGCGAACGCCATGGCGCAGCACGCGCCAACCGGTGTCGCGAGGAGCGCGCGACAAAGGACCTCCGTACGAGAGTTTGCTTCGGTCATGCGCTCAAAACAATGTACCGGCCCGGCAGAACGCTCGTTGTTTGGCCGGTCCGCATACGTCGAATGGCCACAGCTCGTGCCATGCCGGCTAAATCGGCGTTGCATTTCCGCAACTCGAGCCCAACCCCGACGGTCATTCTCAACGGATGGCGGCGACCGATTTTCGCGTGACGTTTTCGACGCGGCCGAGCAGGCGGCCGAACACAACGACAAGCGTGGCCCATGCATCGGGGGCCGTCCTGGCGCGCGACGCGATAAAGTTGGCGAGCCGTACCAGCACGCAGCCGTCTTTTTTCTACTTCACTCTGAAAGCCCCGGTCTGCATAGATATCGGGCGCATCCCAGCCCGTGGGACCGATCGTCACAACACCAACGTGGACGCCATGCGTAGCCTCCATGGCCGCAGCATCCTGTTTGCAACCGTCGCCACCGATGCCGGTCAAGAGCCGTGGACTTATGCTGCCCCTGATGCTTCACCCGAACGTGGGGCAGGTGCGCGCCTGGCCAGATGGGGGCCTGATAGTTCAGCTCGCGGTCGCGACGGTGTATCGCGGTGCCACCAGGAACGACGGCAGAGGGCGCGTGACTCTGGTTCAGCTCCACGCCGCAACGAATACGTTCCAGCGGGCATTTCTTCGATCGCCATCGCGAACGCCTGGGACCTGCATTCGGTGTCGCCCATAGCGCCCGCTCTGCCACGCAGCCTGTCGCCTGGGATTACTTCTGCCGGGCGGCGGCATTGGCCGCCGAGGCGGCAGCCGATGTCCCCGTGGCAGACGCGGTTGCTGGCGCCGCGGGTGCCGACGGCGTCTCAGCCGCCGACGCGACGGCCGGGTTACCCGGCTCCGGCGCGAGCAGGTCAGCGATATTCACGTGGCAGACATACACAGTTGCCCACCAGGTCTTCGACTTGCTGTGCACCAGCAGGGGCACGAGATAGCCGTTCGCCGCCGCCGCGTGCTCCAGATGCTCGTCCACCGCCTTGGCGCTGGTGGCCGGCTGATCCCCGACCATAGTGATAACGTCGCCGGCGGTCAGGCCAAGTGTGTCTGCCTCTGAACCGTCTGCCACATGGTCAATTACCACCCCGGACGTTTGCTGCAGGTCGAAACGCTTACGCAGCGCCTGGTCGATATCGGCCAGATGCAGGCCCGTCCCTTCGGCGTGCACGCTGGCGACAGCTTTGGCACTGGCCAGGACCGATCCGCGCAGTGCCATCATGTGCGGCCAATCCGTGCCATGCAACGTCACCGTGCGGGTGTTGCCGGCGCGCCAGACGGAAACGGTAATCGGCACCTCCGACGGTGTAACCACGACCGAGCGCTCAACGGTGCGGGCATTGATTGCCGGCTCATTGCCAATCTTGGTGATCACGTCGCCCGGCACAAGCCCGGCGTGCGCGGCAGGACTACCTGGATCCACGCCGGCCACGATCGCGCCATGCGTCGCTTGGTCTCCGAAGGACTCGGCCAACATGGGGCTCAGATCTTGGAGCTCGAGCCCCACCCAGTTCGGATGTGCGATCACGGGATTCATTAGCTTCAGCGTGGTGATGGCGACGTCGTTCGATGGCAACGCAAAACCGATCCCGATCGATCCCAACACTTTGTTGTTCGAGAGCAAGGCAGTGTCGACCCCAACCACCTTGCCGTCGCACTCAAGCAATGGGCCGCCCGAATTGCCAGGGTTGATGCTGGCGTCTGTCTGGATGAATTCGTCAATCGGCGTCTTCATCAAGTTCCGGCCTACGCCGCTGATCACGCCGGCACTGACCGATGTGCCAAGTCCGAGCGGATTGCCGATCGCGATCACGCGCTGGCCAAGCTGCACCCGATCGCTGTCGGCAAAGTGCAAGACCGGCAAGGTATGGCCCACATTGACCTTGAGCATTGCAAAGTCGATCAGCGACGAGGCGTCGATGAGTTGCGCTGGCACCTGCGTGCCATCGTGGAACGTGACGCGGATCATGGCGGCATTCTGGATCACGTGTCTGTTCGTGACGATGACACCCGAAGGATCCACGACAAACCCAGTGCCGACGAAAAGTTCTACTTGGTACTTGCCACTGGGACTATCCTCCGTCCCGGGGCTATCTTCCGTGCTGGAGCTATCCTCGGTATGGCCGGCCGGCAGGAGCTTGGCCACCCAGATATTGACAATCGCGGGCAAGGCGGGGGCGACGACGCTGGCGACGTCGCAATTTGTCGGCGCGGTGCTTGCCAGGGCCGGCGGGGTGCTTGCCAGGGCCGGCGGGGATTGCGCCATGGCGAGGAAAGCGTACGCCGCGGCGATAGCTCCCCAGCGGCGGGCGTCGAGTCTGGTTCGCATGGTGCTCCTCTCTCCCACGGTCGGGCCAAGCGGCTACGTTGCACGCTACGGCGTCGGTGGTTGCCGAATATGGTGCACCGCGGTGACGGACGCCAGTCCGGCCGCAGCCAGCATCGCGATAATTGCGTAGCCCTGTCATTTTAGCCTCGCTAAATCGTCGATCAGGGCCGATCTCGGCGCTTTTACCCATCGATACGGGAGTGACTGCAACTGGCCGTCTGCGCACCGGCACTTTGGCGATCAGCGGGGGCGAGGGGTTTATTCCGGCACCAGCACAGCCGCTTCGCGGCGGTGTGTTATGCGGATCCTGCGGTTGCACGCAAGATCAGTCGCCGATGAGCCCGGCTGACCGGCCGTTTCGGCAAAGCAAATCGATGGTCTGCCGCGTACTGGTTAATCGGACAAATAGTAGAAAACCGCCCGCTGGCCAAGCAAGCGCAACGTCGACAAGGCAAATGGGCGGGGCCGGTTCCAGCTCAACATAAACGTTATTCGAGCCCGACGCCCGCCCAGTCTCAGATTAACCTAGCAACACGACGGCCGGCTTTATCAGAGTAACCGGCGTCCACCTTTCGCTGCCCAGCTAAGCAACCTTCCGCGCCGCGATGGCTGCCCGCGGGGCTTGTTGCCATAAGCAATCGACGCGAGCGAAGCCGGCCTCCTCGAGCATATGCGTGTTGCACACCAAGCCACCGATTTCGTCGAAAAAAAGATCATAGTCGAGGAACAACCCGGCCGGCCGCAGCACGCTTGCGACGCCACGGTACGCAGCAGCGATGAGCGGCTTCTGCAATAAATTATGGATCGCGATCGCCGAGACCGCGAGATCGAACGGGCCATGTCCAAGGCTGACCACCCGATCGACCCAACTCCGATCAGTGAGGTCGGCCAAAACGTAGGTGATGCGTTCACCATACCCGACAAGCCGCTTGCGTGCTGCGGCGAGCATCGGTTCCGAATAATCCTGCAGCGTTACGCGAGCGCGTGGAAACACGGCCAATACTTCCTCGGTCGTCACGCCATACCCGCCGCCTATATCGATTACCGAAAACTCAACGTCGCGTGCGCTACCGGCATGGCTCAGCATCGCCTGCAGCTGTTGCCGGCGCTCCGCATCTCGGCTCTGGTCGCGGGCAATCCACCAATCGACGTAATCGCTCGAATGCCAATCGTGCTTACTCGCCGAGCGCTCAGTCGTTGACATCGCCATGGTTGCCTTCTCCGACCCCGTTGTAATCCCGTGTATTGAATGCGCACGTGGCGCGCGTTGCAAGCGCGATTGGCGCCAATTAGGGTCAGCGTGACCCCCCAATTAGCGTCAGCGTGACCCCCCCCCGTTGAGTCAATCGTCCTGCTAGGCTCGTGATCCGTCAGTCATCAGCCGAAATCCCCACTATTTGTGGCCCGGAGCTTCGGTTTCGGTCGCCAGGGTCGGGGCGCCGAGCGCGCCGGTCAGAACCGGAGAGCGAATGTACTGAGCCGCTCGTGGCACGTGTGGCCGCCAACACGCTCAGTGTTCCCCCTCGGTCTTGGCGGCGAGGCGTTTGGCCAGACGATGGACATCGATTACCACCCGCTCATGGACACCCTTGCCGATTTCGTCGACCTCGTCGTGCGCGGTTACCGAAAAGACGATCCGCCGACCCTCGACGCGGGTGACTTCCGCATCTGACGTCACGCGCTGTCTGGCCGGCGTCGCCGTGACGTGACGGATGTCGACCGCCGTCCCCACGGCGGTCTCGCCAGGCTCCAGATAATCACGAATGGCGTTCAGCGCGGCATTCTCCATGGCCATAATCATCATGGGCGTTGCGAGCACCGGCGGCAGCATCGCATCCTTGAACTGGTTGGCCAGGTGCCGCGGCTCGACGATGAACGTGAAACGTCCCTTCGCCCCCAACGGAATAGCACGCATGTCTCCCTCCAGGCGCATTCCCCAGCCCAAATAGCTAGCCACAAAGCACTGCAAACTGCCAGAACGAATGAGTGGTACAGCGATATCGGCTTTCCGGTGTTGCGCCAATCGCAAATCAGCGGATCGCGTAACTTCCTGGAATCAGGCACCAGAGGCCCAGCAACAGCCCCGCCATCGCAGGCACAGCGAAATCGTGCCGGGTCACTGGATCAGAATGAGCGCCAGCCCGCGTCGTTCACCGCATGTTGCTTGGCCACCTGGGCGACTCCGTTCTGGAGCCGGTCGAAAATCACCTGACCGGCCGTCTCGGCAAAGCAAATCGATGGTTTACCGCGTACTGGTTAGTCGGACACCTGGTGGAAAACAGCCCGCTGGCGACGCAACCGCAGCGTCGACCAGATAAACGAGTGGGGCCGGTCTCAGTTTCAAAAACAAACGTTTATTCGAGACCGACGCCCACCCAGTCTCACATTGCCGTAGCAGAATGACGACCAGCTAATCAGAGTCTCGCAATGAGCGTTCACCCGCCGACACGACGCAGGTGGTGCTCGCAGTTTACACCGCTTCCCCCTCACCACTCAGGATGAATGCGTTCTAGCCGGTCTCCATGGGCAGGTCGGGCTGCGTAGCCCATTCCGATAGCGACGCGTCGTACAATCTGACGTTCTCGTGCCCCAGCATCACCAGTGCAAGCGCATCGGCACTGGCGGCAATTCCGCCCCCACAATAGGTGATCACCGGCCGGTCCATCGCACCCACATCGGCAAATCGACGGCGTAGTTCGTCGGGCGAGAGGAACTCGTTGGTGTCGGGGTTGAGCAGATGCGCGGCCGGCAGGTTGACGCTGCCGGCGATGCGGCCGGGACGCCCGTAGCTGTTACCGCCGCTGCCGGTATGCTGTTGCGGCAGCAATGCGTTCAACATGCACACCTCGCCGTCGCCAACGGTTGAGAGGACCTCGTGCTTGTCGACCATCAGGTCACGTGTTCTTCGCACGGTAAAGTTGCCCTCCGGGCGGGGGCGTGCTGCACCGGTTTCCACCGTGCGTCCCTCGCGCGTCCACTTTTGCCAGCCGCCGTCCAGGACGGCGGCGTTGTCGAAGCCGAACACACGCAACAGCCACCACAGTCGCGTCGCCCACCACGGATTCGCGGTGCTATAGCTCACAACGCGGTTCGCGTCGCCCATTCCGAAACGACGCATTGCAGCGGCGAAGTCCTCCGGCGACTGACACATAAAGCGAAATCGGTGCGTGATGTCAGAAACATCGCGCAACATATCGATGAATTGCGCCCCTGGGATGTGGCCCTTTTCGAAATCCTCGCGCGCAGGAACCACCTCATAGGTGATCTTCGGATCAGGCAGCAAATGGGTCGTGCAGTCGAAGACCAGCAGGTCCGGATCGTGCAGATGCTCCGCCAGCCAGCTGGTCGTGACGAGGTGCTCCGGATGCACGAAGTCAGTCATGGTCGCTCCTCCCAAGCGTCGATCATGCTCGCTCATGTGTTTGCAATGGCGTTGTCGTCGTGCCCGCCCCCTTTGCGGAAACTCGCGCCGCTCCAGCAACCTGTGGATCGAAATCACCCAGCTGCAGCGCGTGCTCCGGTAGCCGGAAGCGCAAGCTGCGGAAGACCGTAGGCTCCCCCGCGGAAAACGCGGCGTTGGGCCGTCGCTCTTGCTCCTGCGCCTGCAAAACGTTCGTGCCGGATCACGCTATTTCTGTCCCCGCGCGGAAAGCTGCACCAGTCGCTGCCGGTTGTCGACCTCGTCCACGGTGATGCCCACCAATCTGTGGCGATCCAGATCGGTCAGTGCACGAACGCTCGTGCCTGATTTCGGGGCACAGACGCCGGCTAGTTTGCCTACCCGCGCGAGGCAAAGTAAATTGAGGGTCTACACGCGTACTGGTTAGTCGGACCCATGCTAGAAAACCGCCCGTTAGCCAAGCGAGCGCAACGCCGACTAGGTAATGGGCGGAGCTGGTTCCAGTCGCAAGATAAACGTTTATTCGAGGCTGACGCCGACCCAGTCTCACATTAACGCACCAGAATGACGGCCAGCTTGACCAGGGTCTCACAATTAGCGTTCACGTGACATCAGCGTCTGAGCTGGGTGCAGCAACTGATGGTCGTGGCACAAGGGCAGAACCACGCTATTCACCGTCAACCCTGCTGATGCGGTGCGTGCTGTTGTATCAATGAATGGCAGCTCGGAAAATCATGGACCTGCTCCTGGCGCTTCGCACCTTTATCCGCGTGATCGAGACCGGCTCCTTTGCCGCGGTCGCGCGCGAGACCAACACCAATCACTCCTCGGTAACGCGCCATGTTGGTGCTCTGGAGGAGCACTTCGGCGCACGTCTGTTCCAGCGGACCACCCGCCGCCTGAGCCTAACCGAGGATGGCCAGGAACTGCTGCAATACGCACAACGCATGATCCAGCTCGAGCAGGAGCTAGAAGGCGCCCTGGGTCGGCAGCGCACCTCTCCGAGCGGCCTGGTCCGTATCGGCGTCACGACCGCGGGGGCCATCCTGATGACCCCTCGGCTGCGCGGCCTAATCGACGACTATCCCGCGCTGTCCATCGAGCTCGTCGTGCGGGACCAATTGGGTGACCTCATCGAGGAGCGGCTGGACGTCGCGTTGCATGTCGGTCAACCGCCGGATTCGTCGCTGCTGGCACGTCGGGTGGGCGCTTTTGGCCGCGTCTTGGTCGCCACCCCCGCCTATCTCGAAAAACGAGGCGCACCGCTGCGACCAGCCGACCTGGCGGACCATGATTGCGTCATTCACGAATACGGGCCCGAGAGCACCCAATGGCACTTCAAGGGCCCCGATGGCCCGGAGACGATCCGGGTCCAGGGCCGCTTCCACGCCAACAACGCCGCGGTCGTGCGGCGCGCCGTGCTGGATGGGTTTGGCGTCGCCATGGTCCCGGAAGCGCTGATCGTGGACGACGTGCGGTTGGCACGGCTGTATCGGCTCCTGCCTGACTACCAGACGGAACGCCTTCCGGCCTTTCTGCTGTACCCCTCGCGGCAGCACCTGCCACCCCGCACGCGGGTCGTCATTGAGGCGATCGCGCGAGAAACGGCGAAGATCGCCACACGACTGGCTGACGACGACGTTTGGGGCAGCAGCAGCGACTGGGTGTGGTTGGTCTGATGGATCTGGTTCACCCTCGTTAGGTCCGGGTCATGCTGCATGACGTTCGGATCGGTCCGAGCCGGTAGGTTTCACCGCGTAGCAAACCGACCATCGGCACAGAGGGCCTAGAGGAAAGGGCCGGCTTGAACCTGACTTTAGCGACCGGTCTAGGGTCGCCGGAGGCCCAACGCCGGTCCGCGGCCGCAGGTCGGCAGCGTGCGCACCGTGCTCGGCTGCCTGACAAGGCATGCTTGGCGTTGCTGTTCACGGGCGCGTCGCAGTGGCGTCGCCGGGCCGCCGCCCACGCAGTCTTGCGCTGGCTTGCTCCACCTCCCGGGGTCGAGGTGACGCAAAAAAATGGCGGCGCCAATGCGCCGCCAAGTTTAGGGAGGAAACGTCCAAGAAAGCAGACATCGCGGTGTGAAACCGCGTTGCTGCGCCGCACAATGTAGCTGTCTGATCGTTCGTGTTCAAGCAAAATACTGCACTGCAGCAATGCCAAATCCGCTGGACAGCCGCGCGAGCGCCCGGTAGGAGGCTCGGCAGCTGAGTTTAGGTGTGAGGAAACCGCGCTACGCCCTGCCATTTTTGGCGGGGCGTTGACGTTTTGAGGGCAGAGTGGCCCGCGACTGCTGGATCGCAAGCAGATTAGCCTCACCCTGGCCGGCTGGGGACGCCCAGACCACCGTGCGCGCACTTTTCCACTCACCATTGGTCCCGGCGCTGGATGATAGGAGGAGGCAGTACCGAGGGCTGTCCGGAAATTCCGAAGCGGCCGCCAATGAACACAATAGGCCCCGGCCCGTGCCGCCCGGCGGGAATCGGACTATGGTCTGCGCGATGTCCGAAACTGCCCATCACCTGAGCAAGGCCCAAGCGAGAGCCCTCTGGCTGCGTGCCCAGCGCCTCGATTGCTCCGACCCATTCGGCGCGGGACCGGCGGCGACAGCCGCCGCGGTCGCGCAGCTGGGCTATGTGCAAATCGACACGATCAACGTGATCGAACGCTGCCACCACCACATCCTGTGGGCGCGCATTCCGGCCTATCGGCGTGCCGACCTGCGGCAGGCGCAGTCCGTCGACAAGAGCGTGTTCGAGTACTGGACGCACGCGCTGTCCTACATCCCAACCGCGGACATGCGCTTCTTCATTGGTGCGATGAAGCGCCACCAGGCCGAACCGCGCACATCGTTTGCATCCGTCACGACGGCCGAGATGAGGAAAGTCCTACGCCTGGTTCGGGAGAACGGTGGGCTGACGATCCGCGACATCGACGACGACGTGCTGGTCGAGAAAGAGCATCTATGGGCGAGTCGCAAGCCCTCGAAGCGCGCGTTGCAAATGGCATTCTACAGCGGAGTGCTGACGATTAGCGAGCGCAACGGCATGCTGAAGACCTACGCATTGATGGA
>Ga0123355_10022451_pt1 | contig 10117 bp, 6 predicted proteins | sample TergutEmb28metaG_3_FD_89872 | JGI IMG/M metagenome (GOLD analysis project Ga0123355, IMG submission 89872) | Embiratermes neotenicus P1 segment gut microbial communities from Petit-Saut dam, French Guiana - Emb289 P1 | ecosystem: Host-associated > Arthropoda: Insects > Digestive system > Gut ...
GACTCCCGAAATACGCCCTCACCTACAAACCCCGGGGAAGAAGGGATCGCGGACGCCCCAGGAAACGATGGCAACGCGTCGATGCCGGAACAGGTCAAACGACCTAATCCATGGAGAAAGATGTTGATGATGAACTAGAAGTTAAGGTTCGAAATGTTTATGTCTGGTGGATGAACAACATAAAATATGGGGAAAAGAGTTCAGTATCCGAATGTGAATTTTTCTCTCAGATTCACGCTGTACGTAAGAGTTAATTTTCCGATATTGAAGAAGGATTATGGCAATGATGAATATGACAACAATGATGACATTGGATCCAAGTCTAAGATGCTTAAACAAACGTATTTATTACGTACTTACGTAGAGTAGCACGCGTTCGGTTCCCGGTGCATACGTCATACTGCTGTTTGTCAGTAGAGTGCCGCAGTTTATTCCAAAATTGCGACATACTGCTGTTTGTCAGTAGAGTGCCGCAGTTTATTCCAAAATTGCGACGGGTATCATGTTCTTAGACTACTGTGTGTCTTCATTTATTGACTCGTGTCTGTAATCACGAAACTGAACTCATCGCATAAACTTTCTGCAGTGAAGTTCCGAAAATCTTTAACACAGTGTCCTGCCGGAGAACTGATCTTTCGAAGTCTTTCTATAATTTTAGTATCCAAACGGAACAATGGAATCAGACAACCGGGGAATTTTTGTTCGACTTCCTGCAAAGTACAGGGAGGTTTCTTCTCCATATCCAGACTGGCTCTGAAGCCCAACTAGTTTACCATCCACTCGGTGAAAGAGAGCTTTACTACCGGGGTTAAGGCTGCTGAGGCGTGAGGTTGACCGGTGCAGGGGTCAAACATGCTATGCTTCCGTGGCACAATGCTTCATTAAACACAGGGCAGAGTCAATGTTACGTCATATTGCGGAACACGTCATCGGTGTACGTATTAGGCACGATGATGTGCAGAACACCTGCAAAGCCTAGTGTGGACTGCCCTGTATTTTGCATCAGCAAGACGCTATGAAATTTTTATTTACTTCCGTGTCGCGTTAATGTCATTTCATAAAGTACATAGTTACTTCCCGTTAAGTAAGGTAACATAATTATGTTCATTGAAATGTTAGTGACTGGCGGTGTCAGAGATGTGTTTATAGTTGATTCATTTTAAATTTAGATTTCTGTTTTCTGATTTCAACATTCTGCGAATTTTACTCGTATGTTGTATTACATGATATTCCAGGGCAGACGGTAATGCAGCTGGTTGAAGCACTGCGCTACAAGTCGGAAAGTAGCGGGTTTGATGTTGTCACTGGAATTTTTCATTGACATAATCCTTCCGGCCACACTACGGCCCTGGTGTCGACTCAGCCTGTAACAGAAATTAGTATCAGGTATGTTTCCTGGGGGTTAAGGCGCCCGGTGCATAAGAATAACGACCTTATCACCTTCCACTTTCACGTGCCAACTCTCTGGAAATCTTGGAGCCTCCACCTCCTGGAACCCTCAGGGCCTATCCAGGGCTGCACAGGGATTGTTTTACCTTTACCGCTGCATAATATTCAGTTTTTCTTTTCAACTACAAGGGGGTGCTGATAAGTCCTCAGCCCAACATACTTCCCGATGTCGTAGGACAGAATTAATAGTGTCTTTGGAAAGAGGGGTCTGTTCATGTGCCGAACTGCAAGTTCTTTTCCTTGTTACAGAGGCTGAAAGGAAGCATGTCAGGTGGCGCGCGCGATTTCGACAACATTGAGACGCGAGCTGTCATTAAGTTTTTCCTGCAAGACAAGGCGCCGAAGGAAATTAACGCCATTCTGATAGAAATATTAGGGGAATATACACCATTGTATGCCACCGTCAAAAACTGGGTGGCCCAGTTTAAACGTGGTGATTTTTCCACCTGTGATGCGTCCCGTCCTGGACGAAACAAAACAGTCACCACACCTGATATTATTGATTAAATTCACGAACTAATCTTGGGAGACCGCCGTATTTCGGCTAAATCAATAGCTGACCAACTGAGCATCTCACGTGAGCGGGTTGGTTCCACCATTTCTGAAGATTTGGACATGCGGAAGCTCTCCGCGAAGTGGGTCCCGAAATGCCTGAACGCGGATCAAAACGTAAGCAGTGCCAGTCGTCTGAGCAAATTTGGAATTTTTTCGGCGCGTTCCAAATGGTTTCCTCTCGCGATTGGTGACCATGAACGAAACCTGGTTATATCACTATGACCCGGAGACAAAGCAACAATAAATGGGGTGTCGGCATGGCGGCTCACCCCGCCCTCCAAAATTCAGAGCGCTAAAATCCGGTGGAAAAGTTCTCGCCTCGTGTTTTTGAGGTCAAGACGGCATCCTCCTCAATGATTATCTTCCAAAGGGCCAAACTATCAACGCGGTGTATTACTTATTTCTCCTGGTGCAACTGAATGACATTTTGAAGGAAAAACGTCGTGGGAAGTTCACAAAGGGGATCTTTTTCTTGCACGACATTGCCCCGGCTCACCAGACATTTGCAACCAAGAAGAAACTGACCTACCTGGGCTTCCACTGTCTTGATTACACACTCTATTCTCCGGATATGGTCCCTTCGGACTACCATCTTTTCCCTGGACTGAAAAAACAATTGAAAGGTCACCATATTTCGTCCGACGCGGAGGTCATTGCTGCCGCGGAGACCTGGTTGGACGGACAAATTTCTGAACTACTTTTAGTCGCTTGCAAAAGTTAGAGAAACGGGCTAAAAAGCTTATTGAGCTTCGTGGGGAGTATGTTCAATAAATCCCGAGTTTGGTCGCTGTAGCTTGTTTCCTTACTTGTAGGGCTAAGTACTTATCAGCACCCGCACGTACTTCTGCATCTTAACATCAATTTTATAACTTTGGGCTGCGACATGAATTATGCCTGCTGTCTCGTACTAAGGTACAGCTACAGTGTCTCGAAATTCACGGTCTTGGATTCATTCCTTCTCACGAGGTGAACCGGTAAATCCATGACCGCTTCTTGCCTCTGAAGTCTCTGTTCATAACATTACCTGCCACGATACCGCAGTCCTTGGCTTCTAACCTTAAGCTATATTGCGTCACTGGACTTCCATGTACCTGTGTAGCTGGAAGCTTTACAACGTACATGACTGCTACAGGTTCACGAGAATTCCAAACTGAGTGGTTCTTACTGTAATGTATGGACAGGAAACCTGCTTGAGAAGCTAAACTTTGCAAGGTTCGACGTTCTCAGAACAGTGTCGGTGAAGTTACAATTCGTCTACGTCACTATGCCCACATTTATGGAACCCGAAAATACATTGCTGTGTCTATACCCAGCCACTGGTTCCTGTCCTCACCCATTGGGTCCATAATACAGCTTTAATCCTGTAGAAGATCCATGTTAATACTATCCTCACATTAATTTTGCGTCTTCCAAGCCCTACTCTTTCCTTCAGGGTCTCCCACCTGTCTCTCTAAGAATGTATTTTTTGTCGCATGCGTGTCACGTGCATAGCCACCCTGTTCGGGGTAAAAGAATAAGACAGCAAGTTTTCCCGAAATATTGGAAAGAGTCTACTAAGTTTCACTGCCACTTGTACCAGATAATTGTAATCCTCAAATCCATATGTTATGAACACTTTGTCCTCCATTATCAGGCAGTAACAAAGAGCTGTGCTGATTTCAGTGTCCACACGCTCTAACGCGTGGGTCTGCGGCCACTCGTTTGCTGGGATTTTGGCTTAGAATCTCACCGGTGGCATGGATGTCTGTCTGAGTGTTGTGTGCCGTCAGGTAGAGTTCTCTGCGTCTCTCTCCAGAGGAGTCCCACCGAGTGTGTGTGTATGTGTGTTGCCCCATGTGGGAAATAAACAAAGGGCTGTTTGTTTTTCAAAGGACAATCCGACGGGCCCCAAATTGACTACCTTTCTGCAATTATTTTGTCCAAGTAATTATTCTTAGATGGTACAATTTTAGCTTACGTGTAATTATATGACATGAAGTTAATGGTAAACAGAGAAATGTGTTACTACTTTTGGAATAGTTGATGCCTAAACCTTCATCTTTTGTGTGTTTGTAACTTGATGCACATTCACTAAACCCCATGGTTGAACGCGTGTAAATGTATGTGTCAATAGGCCACTTACTACCATTGCACAAATTCTCTTTGTTCGTTATAACGCCAACCATTATCATGCTGTGGGTAGAGGGGGTGCAATTTTCAAGCTTCCTGTACCCTACGAACAGTGGGACAATGCAGACCTGTTCGCCTGTGAAGTGTATCCCCTGTTAATTCTACATTACATGTGGTATGAAGTCTGTAAATTCCACTCCTCTCTGAGGTTCATTAATCGGGCATGGGATAGTCTATATTTACTGAGGTTTCCGTCGTATTCCTCAGCCTCACCAGACACATTCCAGACCGGAAGTCACAAATAATCTCGGCCTTTTTTCTCATATCAGAGACATACACTTCGAATTAATCTACATCGAAACGTGCCGGAAATATATCTTACGTTTTAAAATACGTCTGGAATTACAATGTGTATCGAGCTTCACATGGAGGGTTAAAGTAATTGACAAAATTTCACATTTCAAAAAACTAAATAAAAGAATAAAGTAAAAATCCCATACGAAAACTTCGGCAGTTTTTTATTTCGCCAAATTGTAATCTTATCATTATGTAGAACCTGTATTTGTCGTCGTGAATTTAAAGCTGTATTACTTAGGAACAAAATAATTAAAGTAAGTCAATAGACAAACTGAAGTGAATTAAGAACAACCTGGAGTTTCAGATGTCATTTTTTTCTTCTAATTTTTCAAAGTCAGCTTTCAGCACCGGATAGAGTGAACCGATCCCTGCCCATCATTCAGTCAGTACAAGCTTACACAGTGCATCGACAGAAGCCACGTATGTTTGTCAGCAAGTCGTTAAACCTTTTTGGACGCTTCTTTTGGTTGGTGATGTGGAATCGAATCCGTGGCCAACAATCACACAGTTCTATCTTCTGCCCGATTCATGGTTTTGTCATAAAGCTCACTTGATACTTAACTTCCTTTTCCTTTATTGGATGACTAATTTTTCATTTACTCTCCTTATGTTTGTTTTAAATTGATTGTTCCTTTCTTGCCAAATTCTTGAAAGGTCTTGAGACAGGTATTGTCTCTCTTTCTTTAAGGCAGTTTTCCTTCCTTTCACCAGCAAATGGTGATAATTCCTTCAGTTCTTCCGCCGTGTCTGTTACACTGCTTGTGGACGGGGCGTGAACAACTGTCATTTTACCTTCAGTAGTTCTGGTGCCTTAAATCTGAGGAATGTCCTTTAGTTGAGAAGACAGCTACGGTCCTTAAACTTGTGGTTTATGTAATTCAGAAACGTGACTAAGGATATGTGCTTAAAAACTAAAAATCAGAGTAACATCCAGGAGACCTGTGTTTACTGTGTACCCGAAGACGGACAAGTACATCTTCGACCAAGCCATGTGGCAAAGTAACCATCTCCTATCTTGACAAAGATATTAAATATCTAATTCTTTAACATAACTGATCGGTTTGTCTTTATCTCTTCCGACAAGGCCACTTCAGGTCTGTTGGAATATAATTTCAGTTTTCTTCAGTTACATTTCCTGTTCTTGTTAACCTATACGGAAGTGAACTTTTCGGCACAGTAATAAGTTGGGCCACTGCCCACACACATTTTTCGTTTGATACCAAAGTTTGTAAGGATGCGTTGTCCCCCGCCGTACATGCGCCCCTTCCTTCTTATCCTTGAATTTCCTCCTTAAAAGATGTTCATGTAATGTGAAATGTGATCAATCGTGTAAGGTCTTCGGATCTGCCGGCAGTATGAATGTTCCAGGGTACCGGACTAGCAAACACAATGAATGTTCTCTTTCTTTACAAAGGGAGCATTTGAAATACATCGAGAAGTTTTACTTACTTTTTAAATATTTATCTAACTCATATTATACAGAACACTTCACGGTGTGAACATATTTCGAATTAGTATGATTCTGAATATTTTAATAGTTATTTTCAAAACACAACTGAATTTTTTTTTGTTGACCGCGCTTTTCGATATAATCGTGTAAAGAAAGACCAACTTGATGCATAAATTATTCTTAGTATATTTCGTCAACCTCTATATGTTTCGGGCATAGGCCTCTCATCAGGAGGTACAACCGTATGTAAACAACAATTGGTACTTATTATTCTTTTTAGTTGACTGTAATCCAATCTAACCAGCACAACAGACAAGCATATAAAATTCCAATCCAAGCAGCACAACAGACAGTCGTCTAAAAAGAATAATAAGTACCAATTGTTGCATACGTACGGTTGTGTCTCCTGATGATGGACTTGGATATGCCCGAAACATGTAGAGGTTGACGAAATAAACTAAGAATAAGTTGTGCATCAAGTTAGGTTTTCTTTACAAGATTATAACTGAAATTTATAACCATCGTTGGCTTTCAGATTTATACTGATTAAACTGTGACTAACACACAGTTTTCTGTCACGTACTGCGAATGATTCATTTAAGAAATTCTTTCTGACCAGCGGCGAAATCTTAATTTCAGAATTGTCCGAGTTACCGGATTTTGAGCCCTGAAGGACGTGTCCCAACCTAACAATATTTTTATCCAAGTACATGAAAATAAATTACGATTGTTAAATATATAACTGACTCCCACTGATATGCATAACCTGTGACATTTCTTATTTAAAACCTTCCTTAGCTAAGCACAACATCTCTTTTGCAAGTTTCATTTTTGTGAATAAATTTCTATCTTACAAACACGGCGTAATGTAGTAAATTGGACCAAACGGACTGAACTGCAGTCTAAAGTATACAGATAGTAAGAAGTGGAGATTTCATAGGAGGAAAAGAAAGAAATAGATACAGGCGTAGGCAACATGCCACGTGTTCCAGGGACAAAAATTAAATGAATAAGAACTTATAATTTGCTTTGACAATCCAATCAAATATATCAAGTAAAAAGTGTACTCAGTCTTGGGAAACTGGAATACGTTTTTAATCATACGATCAGTCCATTCCATAAACCTACAGTTTTCTCATAACCCCCCTTCCCACCAGCTACCCCCTGAAGTTCATCAGGCCCTGCGTGTCACATTGTTTAACTTTAGCAAATTTTATTTTCCCCTACGTTATAAACAAAATGATATTCTAAATGGGATCGACGGCAGCTGGAAATATTTAGAAATTGTGAACTTGTAGTGCCATGGGGACTTCAAACTACATCGTTTTGAAGCGGCCCTAAATTTAATTGGAGACAGTTGAGTAAAGAGAGACCAACTTCATGTCACTTTATGGATTGTGTCTGGTTCGATGTGTGTTGGTGTTACGTTGCAGTGTGGCTATGGTGGTGTGGTATCCGTATGCAGGCTGAGGCAGTGCTTCAGCATGCATACGGATACCACACCACCACAGCCATACCACAAAGTAACACCAACACACATCGAACCAGAGCAATACAACTCATTAAATAACTCAACAAATAAGTCGCAAACTCCTGAGGATGGATGTATTAACATCCGAAACATGTTGGGCATTAAATAAAGAAATAATAAAGGAAGTGACATCAAGTTGGTCTCTCTTGACTCAACTATCAAGATGATGCACCGTCCAATAAGCATAAGTAATTGGAGACCTTAAACAAATGGATGACTTAATATATGTCGTTTATTTTGGCTGTTTTTGCAGTACGTAAAGCCAATTATGTAGTCCGTACTGTTATCAAAAAGATAGAAAACCAGTATTCCTTAGATGTAGGAATTAAGCAAAAGAACACGTTACTACAAACAAGTGTGTATTTCATAATTGATCTCAACATGAAACTGTTTGATTTACGGGATATTTATCACATTTTGAGGGTTTTTTTTTCATTTCTGTGGAAACCAGGTTGAATTAAAAGTTACGACAACCAGACAACAGGAATACAGGACATTGGAATGCGAATTTTAGTTGGCAGTATTTTGTCGAAATTTGCCGGCACAAATTTACTTCAAGGTCACATAACCAACACAGCGTACTCCTGCAACATGTCTTCACATAACCTTAACGTACCAATTTTTTTAAACATTTGGTGGGCAACATAAAACAAAGTCTTATCAGAAGGCAATAAAGACAAAACAAATAATTCTTTACAAAGGTAGAGGACCCATATACTGCTTTTATTGTATCTATTTTGTCAAGCTGCCTTCCAGGAATATTCAGATTTACAGCATCCATAGTCAATGAAATCACCATATCAAAAAGATCTTCATAAGCAATATGTATATGTATACGTGAGTGCGTCAGTCAAATGTTGCATATGGAAATGGGATGTCACTTTCCCTTTTACGTTTATAACGAAAATTCAGATTTTGCATATACTGGACGAGGATGTTTAACTTAACATTTAAGCTAAGTTTTCAAGCGTTAATCTGAAAGTAAATTAATTTCTCCCTAAATATTTCATAGGAAATCTTTGTCTATATGCTTCCCTGTAATCGTGTACCTTACTGCAGTGAGCCCCAAAAACAATTGCTTCGCCTTATTCCGTATTACAAGCACCATATACAGTCAAGCAGAATCACATCTATTGTTGTATAAACCCTAATCTTCTGTAATAAGTACTGCTGTACATGCTAAAACTACTGTACCTATTTTTTTAAGTGGAAAGTATGCATATTCATGAGTCACAATTCCTTAATTAAAACACAAATCCCAATGGAAGGGCACTCGTAACGTGAGGTAGTCACCGCCACTTGCTAGAAAAGAGCGGAATGTCCTTTGGGACGGATGTGGCTGTTTTTATAACACAAGCCATTATTTTGTTTCCAACACTTTGAGGAAGCGAGAATGTTCTTTTTTGTGCATCTGTTCGCCGACACGACGACTTCACACGATTCATTAAGCTTAGAACAATATTTTTTATGTAAAAGGGGCAGTTTAAATTAGCCCAATGCTTGTTTTAAAATAATACACAGCGTAAAGCATGGACTCAGAGATTTGTTTGTGATTTGCTTCACGACTTCACTGTGTATGTCTTACGTGTGTAAATCGGTTCCAAAGAATATTGGGCACAAAATGGACCAGAAAATTATTTGATAAACCGAAATTTTCTACTGTGAAAACGTCCATGTAGGTATAAAATAAAGATTTAATTTAGAACTGGTTGAAAAAGCCCATGGATGAAAAATTCAATAGAACATATGTTCTATTCGGTGCCATCTGTCGCTTGACGCTATTTGTCAGACACTAAGATTGTTGACAGATACCGTGTATGCATGTGAAATTCTTTACTCAAGAGAATGCAGATGACTGCATAGCGTGGGTACAGTCCCTTAAAACTCGCGGAGATAAACGTACAGATCCTGTTAAAAAACGTGGGTCTCTGTCGTTGTATAACTTAGTGCATTTAACAAATACTGATTCGCCATTTGTTAGGTGTTTCGTTTGTAACAAGCCTGAAGTAAAATTGTGCACTGCTCTAACAACACACAATAATATGGCAAATAACTATTTCGTCTCACACGCACAAAACACAACTTCACTTCACTCTGACGTATTTCTAACTGGAATATATCGGTTAGCGATCAAAAATCAAGGAAGGATCGGCTGACACAACGCAAACCACTACTAAGGTCAAATTCAAACTCCGCGGTCCGTAACAGTATGTATGCACGTAAAGTTTGCACCGTCTGATGATTGATGTCATCACGGAGAGTAACTGTTCATTTGAGCAGTTATCATGAACTGTCACCTGTAACATAGGATGTATGATAACATCAGAATATTAGGCTTGAGATCATTCCTAGTCAGAAATATCACAAAACCTTTCGTCGTATTTTGAAATATAATATGATATATGATAAGATATATATGATAATGATATGATATATGATATGATATATATGATATGATATATGATATGATATCTCTCCGTGGCTTTAGTCCGCGAGCGAACCATACCGACAGAGCGGCCGCCGCCGGTAGGCGAGGTTAGTGTCAACTTTTTGCGGATAGAGGGGTGTCACGTGGTTAGCGCAACGGTTCCCCACGGCCGTTAATCTCTGTTTTCTGAACCTGGAGCCGCTACTTTTTTATTCAAGTAGCTCCTCAGTTTGACCTC
>Ga0123355_10022452_pt1 | contig 10117 bp, 11 predicted proteins | sample TergutEmb28metaG_3_FD_89872 | JGI IMG/M metagenome (GOLD analysis project Ga0123355, IMG submission 89872) | Embiratermes neotenicus P1 segment gut microbial communities from Petit-Saut dam, French Guiana - Emb289 P1 | ecosystem: Host-associated > Arthropoda: Insects > Digestive system > Gut ...
CGGGTACAGTTTTTAATACTCCTGATGATGGGTGCTGTGACACCCGAAACATGTAGAGTAGCTTTGCAGTAAATAAATATCTGCATACTGTTGCATCTGTTGGATTTTTATTCACATTATATTTATTTAGATTCTGTCTATTAAACATTCCCAAGTGTAACTGTAATATTTCTTTCCTTCAATCACCCTGCTGTGTTGTTGGTATGACCCTGCACGGTGTGCAGCGTTTACAGTAGTATCAAATTTTACTGACAATTGTATCTGCAGTGTATTAGACAACATGACGCTAATTTTAAAGTCTTCCTTCAAACAAAAGTCACTGTTAACGATGACACAGTGGGACTGAATGAGACATGTAAGTGATAATAATTCAAGCTTTTGGAGATGTGACACCACGTCATTGGGTAGGTAGTGCACAATGCTCTGAGGCATAGCAACTTCAGCAGCATCATGCAAGAACATCAAAACTTGCATACTGAATATTTTAAAAGGATTAATGCGACTCTGTTAATTTGGAAATGGTGTATTACACTGTTTATATTTGAAAATTACACTGGTAATGCATTATCTTCCTCCCTTCCCCCTCCTTCACACTCCACTAACCCTATTGGCTAGCACCACGTGATCTGAGAACCACTCACTGCCCACACCATTGCCTATATAAGTGGGTGTGTACATGTTCCTGGTATTATTCTTGGACAATGACCCTTGAAGAGTGGCCTGAAATGTTGTCCCACAGTGTCACTAACCAACTACCAATCTGCAGTGTGTATAATCTCAGAAGAACAAAGATTTCAACTACACTGGTAATGTTCTCAAATGCAAAGATAATTCACAATACTATATCCACAATAGAGAGATAAACTATTTCAAGGAAATATAAGTGATGAGCAGAAAGCATTTTAACAAGCATCCATGTTATTAACAATGAAGTAAATGACATAATGGCTAATTAAATTATACAAAATAAAACTGAAATAAAACATACACCCTACTTTCTTATTTTGTGTTTAAACTAACTCATGTCATTTTGCAATGGCTCGTTCCCCTCAGTTTAAATGTGAATTACTTCACATGTATATTCAGTGTGTAGGAACAATGCTGCCATCAGAGAACAGTAATGAAAATGGTAAATTCCTCATACCACGTCCAACTGTCAGAATGATTTCTGCACACATAGATTTTAACATATTCAAATGCAAGTCATGCACAACCTGAATGTATTTAGGTACCTTCAGTAGCATATTGTTGTTGTTTGTGGAGACTTTGGGAGCGTTTGCAGAAGATGCACTGCGTGTCCCCATATGCCTGGAGCCTGGGCTAGATCTCATGGTTGTTGAGTCATCTCCTCGTGCCTCATCCTTGTCATCTTGGTTTAAAAGTCCCTTCAGGATACGGTTTTCATTTTGAGTATCTGACCCATCACCTAATCCTGTATGATCCATGGGCTCATTGCCTTCTTCTCCTCCTGTGCTTGGACGCTTGTTGGTCAGGAGATTGCGCAGGCGTGTGTTAGATGAACCGTCCCCAACATTCACACCATTCCCCACATCCACAATCCCAACCTTGCTGTCCTTGTTGTCATCTAGGCTGAAGCCAGAACTAGGGCCCTGGTCCTGCAGGGGACTAAATGAAAACGAGTTACCAAATGGATTAGCAGGTGTGGTGGCCCTGTTTGTTCCAGCAGGACTTGGTTGCATAGTAGCTGAGTAGGGGTTGAGGGGACTGGAGCACATGGCACCGACTGGGCTGTAGCTTGGCACACTTGGGGGTCGTGGTGTGGGCACTGGCGTGACACTCTGGCGGGAGTCAGGTCGATCGCCCCATCCCGAAGGGGTCTGGGGCGCTCCTGTACGGTCTAAACTATTTTCACTGGTCCCCAAGTCCCAAGTTGAGGAGGGAAAGAAGTCAAAGTCATTGAGAGTAAGATCACTGTTCAATGAAGAATAGGTTGTGTAGGATGAGCTGGTGTTGAGGGTTAACGTGTTACTTGCATCACTGCCCGAACTGCTGCCAAGGTGCACGAACCCACTCGAACTCACACGGTTGCCACTACTGGAGTTGTTGCCAATGCTGGGCTGACCATTCACAGTACCCCCCATAAGTGGGCCACCTAAAGAATTGCTATTGCCATTACTGGAGGGCCCAGATCCCACTGAACCTGCTGAACTCTGGCCCATAGACAACATGGTGCCTCCTCGTGGTGAGTTGGTCTGGGAGTTGGGCAGATGGCCACACTCGGCGGGAGCAATCTCATTATCGCTGCGGATGTTCGGACGGGCAGGCAGACAGTCAGATGGTCCAGACAGGAGCAGAGCGAAGGACACGACACACACATGGGAAGGAAAGAGAGAGAAAATATATCAATAGAACTGTGTACAATATAAACATGTTACAATGCCAATCTGAATTTGTTAGAAGAGACAGAAAGCTCTGATCATGCAAGATAACTTCTACACTGTGATATTGATTATTATAATGAAATTTAAAAGAGGAAAAGATCTGAGAATTACTGCAAGGCAGAGAAACAAGTGCAACATGCCATGTACACAAGGGGAAACAGTGCGACATGAAAAATAAACGTGGCCGTCTCTCCAACACCCAGATGCGCACGGTGCATGCACCACCACCTTGTACTCAACCCCCCACCCCACTACTGTGAAATGCCAACCGGAACAAACAAGACAGAACCAACACCATACTCAATACAGCAATGTAATGCAGTTAAGCCAGTAAAACTTTCAATGCAACATAACATGTTAATATGCTGAGGTTCAGAGAAGGCTGTGTAACTAAGAAAAATGTGTAATACAACAGAATTCTAGGAGAAATGACAACACTTATGCACCACTGTGCCTACAGTGGCTGTGGTAATCAATATTCAAGAAAGGGCCAGTACTCCACTTTCATCTCTGTGTTAACATTCACTTTACCAGACAAGACTCAAACATACAAAAATAAAATGTAATCATGCAAAATATATTATGACCTATTATAAATCAAGAACATCTATAGCCTTTCCAGCTGTAACAATGAAATCATTTGTATCAACCATCTGACAATGTCATAATTGATCACGTGATATGTAGTATATGATATATGTTGGTTACTGCCTCAAGTTGAATTGCATTCCAACACACCATCCTAACCAGCGCATGGCAGTGTCTATATGGATGTAATTAGAAACACAATGTGATTCAAAGTGCTAATCAGTGCTGACATCTATCATATTACCATTACTTGTTTTGCACTTCATTAATTTTCAATAGTTTTGATTACATAGCATCAAATAAATATGATAAACAAGAAACAAATGGGAATGTCTGTGAAATGAAGTGCTTATAGCCTAATTGTGGCACCACTCTTGCAATTCCATGGAGGAAATTAGGAAGACCATGGAACACATCACTCAAGACAAAAATCTGAGCCAGTGACTGCCCAACTTAACTGCAAATTTCAATGACACAGATCTGATTGTGGTACACTCCCTCATTAACCTCATTGCAGACACCCATCAAAACATAACTGTTCATTGTAAGATGCAGAGTGAATGTACTATCTACCTCACTAAATTTCCAGAACACATCACAAAAAGATATGCAATGCCTACATAATAACCATCAAATACGGTAAATACATGCAGGTAATTTTCAAAGTTCTGTCTTACAATCACATATAATGAACTGTTGTTTGTGACATCATGATCTACTAAACTACCAATCTAATCTTTTCAAGGCAGACATTTTTAGAAACCTATGATTTGGTGATGATGGCAATCTCCTTTGTTTTTATCAGTTTCTTCTCAAAAAATTGTTTTAGCAAAACAAGTTAACTTTAAACATCGGAAGTGCTTAGCCAAGTGGTGGCCAAGGGAAGTTGGCCTTTAAATATGGCAGGAAGCTTTTGTTTCTTATCTACAAGTTGCTTCTGACCTGCTGACCTCCAAAAAAGAAATTAACCAGCATCAAGAACCAGTAAAGAAAATCTTTATTGTTAATTAACATTATAACATGCTGCAATTTTTGCTGAATAAATATTTTACTGTTTCTACATGTCCAGTATTTGCAGGGGTAAAACTAATATAAAAATATTATGCTATCAGGCAGTAATTTATAAAACAGATGACTTCGAGCGGGTATTACACACATCAAATATTAATTTTAAAATGTCTACTGTCAAAATAAAAGTCATGGGCTATTACTGACAACAAAGTAATTTAACACATAAAAGAACTGAGCCACTCAGGATACAGCATACTGTATATAAAAAATAATGACATATATAAGAAGCCGCAGAACTCTGAATATGCATTTGGAAAAATTATACGAACATTTACAACAATTAAAATGGAAACAATGCTGAAATTACAGAAGATAACGGTAGTAACAACACTCCATATATAGTGTGAGAATTGGACTTCAAATGGATTGACAGAGATAAAGAAGAAAAAAATTTTTAGGTCTGCTGTAGGATATGATCATATGATCATAAAACAAATTAACTAATATGGGCAATTTGAACAAAACTACTGTTGACTGCAGATGCAGGCTCACAGAACATTAATCAAGAATGGACAAAGCACACATTTCCAGAGTAACAGAATGTGCACGTTCCAAGTGCCGGAAGGAACACGGGTTGAGCAATGAAAATAACTGGTACCAGAATACAAGAGAATTCAAAAAAAATTTATATCTTCAAAATCACAGTTCAGCATATGTTTAGACCACTAATTAACAGTAATGTGTGTGGATATGGACCATAAAGCACTTAGCACTATAAGAATGTTGACCGACAGCACATTATATTCTGCATCTTCAGCTGCAACACTTCCATTTGTACACAGCATGACTGTTCTATATAACTACACACAATATATCCCTTGGCTCAGTTTGAGAATTCGTGTAGCCCACAGTGATTTATCTGGGCTAATGCCTGTATCTCAGCCTATAAACAGAAAAATATACAATGACTTCTGAGAGTATTTGGAAATATTCATGGCCTAATTCATCTAATCTGGAATTTGCATCGAAGGGTTGAGATTAACCATGATAAAGTTTAATTAGGATAGTTGGGGCTCCAGCTAAGATTCAAAATGGATACCTCCTGAATAAATTCTTAAGTATTGAACACCTGTGTGAAGCAGGGAGTCCAACAGATGTTGTAGGTTAAGATGCAATGGGCAAGAACTAATTACCAGACAAAAACAAACTGACTGGTTGACTGTGGTACATATTATACACGGCAGTATTTACTATACTAACAAGGTTCTCAAACATGCGTAATTTGTCCAAGTAGTGGACTGTCAGGGTTCTAGAGTGAATCACAAAAATGCAGTGTCCTTCTCATTCACAGAAATGGAAGTAAATTTTGAAAATCAATAACACCTCTGTCATGAATAAAAAAATACAGAAGCAAGAAGAATCATGCACTCATGCATACCATCAAATGCTAAACCTGCTAAATTACTCTTTGGAATCAGATACACTCATGCTAAAAATTAGGTATTGAAAGGAAATGATTTTATAATATAAACATAAATACTTACGATAAACTGTATCTGTAAAATAAATACATATTTAAATACAATAACCTACAAGAACATACAGGTGTGTTTCAAATGCCTAGCACTACATACGCTAAACAGTATGTAATGAAGCCTCCAATAATGACAATTTCATCACACAAACACTAACAAAGATTAAGCAAGTTAAATGTAAACGCTTACATTTGTATAAATTCATTATGTAACCCTTTCACAAACAAGGCAACTAAATTAGTGTGTCATTCTGCAAATGCCTGTGCTGTTAGCATACCTACAGCAGGGCCCAGCAATGGCCTCGCCTCTCACACATTGAATGACAATGCAAACACAAGAAGAGTTACCAAACAGCAAGGCTTCCCATTATTAAAGGGCTGAGCGCCATATAAAAAAATGAATAAAATAAAATTTCTGACATCTGAGGTTCTCACGGCAGTGACTACCAAAATAATGTCTTCCTAGATGGAATAATCCCTGAAGACATTAGGCACAAGGTTCCTCTGTATCATCAGTAAATTTCTGTGAGATAAGGTGCCACACCCCAGAAGACAATATTTTCAGGCATGTTCAAAGAATTGCGAAAAGAGACTATTGGCTTCGTCATGTCTGTCCGTCTGTCCACGTGGAATAACGCAGCTCTCACTGGATGGATTTTTATGAAATTTGGTATGTATTTTTCGAAAATTTGTCATGAGAACTCAAGTTTGATTAAAATATGACAACAGTAATGGTTACTTTACACGAAGACCAATGCACATTTATGATCATTATCTTGGTCAGTGCTTCGTAGAATGAGAAATGTTAAGGCAAAAGTTGTAGAGAAAATCACAACACACACTTTATGTTTGATAACTTTTTCCCCAGAATCGTGCCGTTTACGAGATAAAGTGAAAAAATATGGAAGAGCCAGACAAGCCACAGACGACATAACACGCCACATTTCCTTTGCATGATGGATAACTGAGGCTATAGACACACAGATTCAGAATATGTAATATTTGATGCTTTTCCATGGCAACAATGGCTATGTGAATATGTTATGTCATGTTGCACATAAACTGCTATGTCAATACGTTATGTCATGTTATACATAAACTGCTATGTCAATATGTTATGTCATGTTACAAATAAACTGCTATGTCAATACGTTATGTCATGTTACACATAAACTGCTATGTCAATACATTATGTCATATTACACATAAACTGCTATGTCAATACGTTATGTCATGTTACAAATAAACTGCTATGTCAATACATTATGTCATGTTACACATAAACTGCTATGTAAATACATTATGTCATGTTACACATAAACTGCTATGTCAATACGTTATGTCATGTTACACATAAACTGCTATGTCAATATGTTATGTCATGTTACACATAAACTGCTATGTCAATACGTTATGTCATGTTACACATAAACTGCTATGTCAATACGTTATGTCATGTTACACATAAACTGCTATGTCAATACATTATGTCATACTACACATAAACTGCTATGTCAATACGTTATGTCATGTTACACATAAACTGCTATGTCAATATGTTATGTCATGTTACACATAAACTGCTATGTCAATACATTATGTCAAGTTACACATAAACTGCTATGTCAATATGTTATGTCATGTTACACATAAACTGCCTCTCTTGTTTTCATAATATTTTTGTCCAAGCAGCACAAAAATATTCCACTCTTTACCCCATCAAATGCAATGCAAGTCACGTTATATATCGACTGGTACAGAAATCCTGCCACAATGCTATTTGCATTACAGGCGGTCCTAGACGTTGGATGTGTGATTTTTGCACAACCTGTACTTGTGTACATTATAAATTCTTGCCCCTTATATGTCTTTTGTACACCAAATTTGGACCTTTTATACCCAGCTGAAGAATGAACATTTCAAGCTATGAGTGGGTTTATGGAACAGTTTTGCAGGATTGTTTCGGTCTTCAATTTGTTCCAGATGTTAAGCAACACTGCAGAAGCAATCATTTATCATTGAAAACAATATTAGTTTGGACAATGCTCCTGAACACCCACAATCATTAAAGGGCTTTTATCCACTAATTTAAGCCGTCTTTCTGCCTCCTAATATGACAAGCAAAATACATCCTATGATCCTGTCTGTCATAGCTACCTTCCAGCGGTAGCATCTGACAAGATTAATCAGCAAGGCCAAAGGGTGACTAACACAGCTGGCTGTGTACTGCAGTATCAAGAAAGAAGAAGGCTGGTGGTCAACTTTCTCTTGACCAGTTCTTCAACAAAGATGATCATATGCCATCAACAAGTACTTCTCAGCATTAAAATCAGCTTTGGTTGAATTCACGTATAAAAATAAAATAATTTTTGATAGACCTGTAATTATTGTGGCCCACAAATTGGGACTTTTATGCATGCTTCAGCAATGGGAACAAAGCCCCTCTTGTAACATGTCATGACTTCCATACATTTCATCTTTCATACACGTTGTCAGGGATGTTGCATGTGTGAAAGTCAGGGATTGCATGTACATTTGTGACACCAAAGAATCCTTCCCACTGGTGCTATTCATCCAGTATCACAAAATCATTACCTCAACATCACTGACATTATAAATTACATTAAACATCACATACCACACTATGCTCACAACAATGCTATTCACATTCTATATCTGACACCACAGTTACCACAAAGCTATTCATATTGTACACCTCACATCACAGTCTCACTCACCACGACTCCGTCCCCATTAGATATCAGATACCATAACATCCTCACCACAATGCTACTAGCATTATACATCAGATATCACACGAGCACAATCTCAACACCACGAAAATTATGCATCAACACCATCACTCATTCACCCATTTGTTCCACTGGCATGTGCTGAATGCGACGATTCCTTTCCGTTCTCAGGAGCTTCTTCCATTCCACTCCGTTATGTACTTTTCCCTGCCACTCTTCTCCAACAACTATTCTTCCATCTTTTCTCGCCTGATTCTGCCATCTATTTCTTGGTCTACCTCTCAATCTTGTTGTTCCCAAATTCATATATAATACGCGTTTGGGAATTCTATTTTCTTCCATTCTCTGTACATGCCCAAATCAATGCAATCTAACCTTATTCTCTCTAATATAATAAGTATTTTAACACTTGCATATATTTCTTTATTTGTTAATACAATCCAATTTTCTTTTTTCATTGTCATATACTGGGCCCAGAATTCTTCTATACACTTTCCTTTCAAAAATGTTCAATTGCTTTCTATCTCTCTTTGTTAGTGTCCAAGTTTCTGACGCATATGTTAACATTTTGTCTATTGTTGTGTTCTTTAGTCTTAATTTCATTTTCTTTGATGTGTTTTTATTTTTGAAAAATGCTATTCACATTATACATTAAACACCACAGTTCCCACAGTGCTATATGCATTTACAGTCAAACACCACAGACTTGCTCACTATGAAGCTATCCACATTATACGTCAGATACCACAACCTCAAAGCCATTCACACACACATCTGACACCACAGTATTCTTACCACATGTTGCAAGTCTGCCCAGCTGTAATAGTAATAATAATAGGCATCTTACCATCTCCGATGTAGTGAAACTGGGGCCACAAATATATGTGAATATAGTAATTTCATGACCAAATATGCACAAATACGATGAAATTATCTGATCGTTGCAAACAAAACACATATGATATGTGGACATGGCACCATATCTTTGAAGATACAGCAATGACTGATAAGCTGAACACTTTATCACATGCTGTGTTACAACTTTCAAACTTCTCAACATGCAAGTACAAATACAACACTTTAAACTGTGTCAGCCAAAATGCTGCAATGCTGTTTCTTGCTAACGTAATGTGGTGATTACACATGACATTCTCAGGCTTGAAATGAGTTCAGGTATGTCCCTGTAATCAAGGGTGCCACTGCCAATACAGATCTCTGAAGCAGACAGTCCACAACAACCAAAATGCATCAACCCTGTAGATGAACACTTTTGGTACATCTGTTAATCAAGTAAAAGGATTGCTAGCTCTCAGCTGCTGGTGGTCTGTCATAAATTTCACTGTAAACATCCATTCAAGAAACTTCTAATGGAAGGGACGAACGAATGTTCTAGAGATCTTTGAATTCAAAACCCTGCGAGCAGCAGAGAAAGAAAAATGAAGTCTGTTTAGCTGATCCCTGAAGGGTGTGGGGAACATGAAGTATTCACAATGTAACATACAACGAAGGGTAACAGCCTAAAACAAGCAAACCTTCAACTGAAGACAAAAAATAAACTAACAGAAAGAAATTTTCACTCTGACCAAGAGGGCTGAATGTTGGCAGTCAAGTAAACAAGCTGTGTAGGTGAGGTTGCTCATAGTGAGGTCACCTAAAGCATAGAAATAGTTCTTGAGTGAAGTGACTGTTGGTTTCTAGTATATGATTTTTGAGTTTGAGTGAAAGCAGGAGGTTGCACGATTGGTAGTTGAGTAACTGGACAAGTACACTTCCCCCCCCCCCCCCCCCCCCCCCCCCCCCCCCCCCCCCCCCCCCCCCCCCCCCCCCCC
>Ga0123355_10022453_pt1 | contig 10116 bp, 7 predicted proteins | sample TergutEmb28metaG_3_FD_89872 | JGI IMG/M metagenome (GOLD analysis project Ga0123355, IMG submission 89872) | Embiratermes neotenicus P1 segment gut microbial communities from Petit-Saut dam, French Guiana - Emb289 P1 | ecosystem: Host-associated > Arthropoda: Insects > Digestive system > Gut ...
AACGATACGGAACTTATGCGCGTGGTTTTTGGCGATCCTGATCGCGCTTGTCATATCATCGGCGATAACGACACGCCCGAGAAGGCTTTGGTAAACCCCCGCGTATTTGGGGTCATACTGGACAAGATTTATGGCGACACCCTCAAATCCAGGGTCGCTTTCAACGCTCTTTTCACTCAAAACGTTGCCTTTTACCGTCGAAAGCGGCAAAAATGTGGCCCTACCGCCGTCACGGCGTTTTAGGTGATTTATTGCCGTTTTGCCGTCGTCCTCCGTGTTTACGATAATGTGCTGCGCCGTGTAGCCCAGCGCGGTCTCGATCGCGACGGCGTACTTATCTTCGGTTTTTATTAGCCCCGCCGCGGTCCCGTGGATATTCTTCAGCGTCCCACGCGCAGACTCCTGCATGACGAGTTTTACGGCCTTGGAATAACCCTGAAAGTCCCGTTCCATCTCCGCGAGCAGATTTCTTCGAGATTCCAGCGTTTTAATCTCCAACGACATCCGGTTGAGTTTTTCCTCAGAGGTTTCCGCCCTCTTCGCCCGGCTTTCGGCTTTGAGCGTAAGGCCGCTTACGACATTTCCAAGCGACTCGACTTCCTGCCTCGTTTTCTCCAGATGCGCGGCGCTTTTCTCATGCTCCTCAGTTGTTTCCGCCAGTTTGTCTGACCGCTGCGCGATATCTCTGTTCACGGCGCTTTCCCTGTCGTACAGTTCCTGCGCCTGTGACGCCAGCGCCGACAGCGCGGATTTTTTATCGAAAATTTCCTTTTGAAGCTCATTGTCTTGCTTGTTTAAATCGCCCAGTTCACCCGACGATTTGCCAGATGAATTGATAATGTCATCCAGCTCACTCAAAAGCTTATCTGTGCGCTCGTCAAGTTCTGTTTTGGCTGTAGAAATCTCGCCAAGCCGTCGCTCGCGCTCACCTATCTGCGCGCCGACGCCGCCTTGACGGTCGTCTTGACTTTGCAGCTCGCTACTAAGCCGGTCGATCTGTCCAACGTTGCCCTCTATTTGAGATTTGAGTACCGCGACGGCACTCTCAATCTCACCCAAACGCTTCTCCGCGGATGAGCGCAGCTCCCGAACTGATTCCGAATCAACGTCGCACCGTTGCATTTTCTCGGTTGTATGCTCAGATTTCGCAAAACACTTATCCAGCTCGCTCGTGGCATTATCCAAGTCCCGCTTCGCCGACAAGTGGTCATTTTCGGCCTTTTGCTCTTTTTCACGCAAAACGTCAAGTTCACGAAGCCAAACCGATATCTCAAGCCCGCGCAGCTCATCTCTGAGCAGCAGGTACTTCTTCGCGACCTCCGCCTGTTCGCGCAATGGGTCTACCTGAAGCTCAAGTTCTGCTATTTTATCGTTTATCCTGACAAGGTTTTCATCCGTCTGACGAAGTTTGCGCTCCGACTCCTCTTTTCTGTGCCTATAGCGCGATATGCCGGATGCTTCCTCAAATATATCGCGCCTGTCGCGGCTTTTAGTGGACAATATCTCGTCTATTTTCCCCTGGCCGATAATGCTATAACCCTCACGACCAAGCCCCGTGTCCATCAGCAGTTCATTGACATCACGCAGACGCACAAGCGCGCGGTTTATGTAATACTCGCTCTCGCCGCTGCGGTAATACCGTCTTGTTATCATGACCTCAGTGCTGTCAAGTTTCAAAAGCCCGTCGGAATTGTCCAATATGAGCGACACTTCGGCAAAGCCCATCTGCGGACGCCGCTGTGTCCCTCCGAATATGACGTCTTCCATCTTCCCGCCGCGCAGGGTTTTGGTAGACTGCTCGCCCATGACCCATAAAATAGCGTCGGATATATTGGATTTCCCGCTTCCATTCGGGCCAACGATCCCGGTGACCGGTTTTTCAAACGCAAGTCTTGTTTTTTCTGGAAATGACTTAAAACCCTGTATCTCCAGGGATTTTAACTGCAAAACAAATCACCGCCCTTTCGTAATAGTCGCTCAAAAATCAGTATCGAACTATTATACACTTTTACTCGCGTTATTTCAACGTTATTTTTATCATCCCCGGCTCAAGGTCGTCCTCAACTACTTTTAGCGAGCGCAATGCAAATCTTTGGGTCAAAGCGTCGATATTCCCCCGCCGGTGGCCGATCATCATCCCGGCGCGGCCTTTTGCAACGCTCACAACCACGTCAGACCCAGGCGGCGCTCCATTCAGCGCTTTTATGGCCTTGTTCAAATACATTCTCCCATACACAAGCTCCCCAAGCGCCGGGTGATACGCGCCCGCGGCGGCATATCCCTTTGATAGCCGCTCGGTCGGGTTTAGCCCAAGCCTGATTACCGGAATTTGCGCATCCTCAAACATTTCGCACAGCTCCGCGCAAAGTGAAACCGCGTCTTCAACCGTATGTTCCCCATAGTCGCCGCGCCGCCACATTTCAAACAGCTCCGTCTCCCGCACGACGACCGCCGGGTATATCCTCACGCCGTCTGGGGCAAGTCCAATAAATCTCTCGGTCGTTTGCCGAGATTTTTCGCACGTGTCGCCGGGCAACCCAGTCATCATCTGCAAAATAAGCGACAATCCCGCGTTTTTTATAATCGCCGCGGCGCACAAAACATCAGACGCGGTATGCCCGCGCCTGGATTTTATAAGCACATCGTCACACATCGACTGCGCGCCAAGTTCAACGGTCGCAACGCCGTGATTTTTGAGACTTGCGACGGTTGCCTCGTCGATACAGTCCGGCCTTGTGGATATCCTGATTGAGTTCTGCGGGTTCTTTTCCAAAAACGGCCGCGCCGCGAGCAGTAGTTCATTTTGTTCGATGACCGGCAACGCGGTAAAACTGCCGCCGTAGAGCGCAAGCTCAGTGGGATGCGAGTTATCCGCCAACGCCGCGGCCGCGTGTATATCTTCCGGCTCGGCTACCGCCGCCGCTCCTGAAATATGCCGTTGGTCGCAGAATACGCAATTATGCGTACAACCTGCGTGCGGAATGAATACTGGTATGATTCGACGCTTCGGGTTCATCGGTTTTCCAACGCGGATTTTGCGGCCATCTGCTCGGCCTCTTTTTTGCTTTTCCCGGCGCCGCTCCCAAGAACTTCATCGCCCAGCCGCACCTCAACCGCAAACGATTTCATGTGGTCGGGGCCGCTCTCGTCGATCGTGTGATAGCTCAGGGTTTGTTCCATCTGCCCGCCTTTTTCCTGGATCACTTCCTGCAGCGCCGTTTTATAGTCAAAGTTCTCAATCTGCATCCGCTCGGCCTGAGACGTTAAATGTTCCGCTATCAGTCTTGCGACAGGCTCAAATCCGCCGTCGAGATAAATCGCCGCAAGAACGGCCTCAAAGGCGTCAGCAAGAATCGACGGCCGTGTGCGCCCCCCGCCCTTTTCCTCTCCGCGTCCCAAGATTAAGCACTCACCCAAACCGAAAGTCACCGCAAGCGCGGCCAGGCTTTTCTCGCACACAAGTTCCGCACGCAGACGCGTCATCTGCCCCTCCGGCATATCCTGCTTGCTTTTATATATAAGCGCAGACACTGTCATGCCGAGAACCGAGTCGCCCAGAAACTCAAGCCTCTCATTGCTGACCATTCCGCTTTTTCTGTTCTCGTTCGCGTAAGAACTATGTGTCAGCGCCGCTTTAAGCAACGCCGGGTCGTTGAATTTATAATCCAGCTTTTTTTCGAGTTCGTTCATTTGCATAACCTCATTTCGTCGTCGCGGATTTCGCGAAGCTTGTATTTGCCTTGCGGGTTCGGTTGTGCTGTTCATAATTCCGACCATCACGCATTAGGGCAGGAGTGGGCCTGACTGAAGAGTTTGCTTATTCGGTGCATGCTGTTACCTCAACAAAATCAAGACTTTTTATTACGACTTCATAGTCGTCTACTTTTATAGTGTAGTCATATATTACTCCAACTTTCTCAAAGCTGAAACCTATAAGAGTTCGATGGGTCATTATATCTATAGCGTTATCAGAATCGTCAAAAAAATCTGCCAACATTGAAAGGCTGATAACTCTCCTGAAATTCAATTGTTTTTGTTGTCCTGTAGCACTATTCTCAAACACTATGCTTATCTTATCAAAATCTAATGTGAACTTGCGGATAATCTGCATTTTTCCCTCGGTGATGATATGTTCATAAGAAAAATCCTGCGGCATAAGACATCACCTCTTTCACAGTTTATAAAATTCCTACGTCACCCGCCGAAAAACATAAAACGAGCAAAGTAATTTTACCACACCCTAAGTTAAAAGTCCACACCGCCATACCGTCCTGCTTTGTAACAGCATGACGGCAAATTTTATCCCTTGTCGAAAATTGAAAAATCTTGACGATAATTTGAAAATTCAGTATAATTTAGACAAATTGAGGAAGGGGTAATTTTCTTGAAAAAAGCAATGCGTTTTGAAATGTTTTTACTTGTGTTTGTACTGGTTTTGCAAACCGTGAGTACATCTATCGCACAAACAAGTGTGGAACCCACTCCTGAGCCGACAAGGCACAATATCCCCTGGTCATTTCTCGTATATGCGGCCCCAGATTTTCGGTCAGAAGCGAAAGGCTCTTTCAGCTCGCAATCGGTCAATATTATTCAAATGAACGACGACGGCTGGGCGCTGATACGCACATATAGCGGCAACTGGTGGGTCTATACGAGTACCCACACGCGCTTTTTGCATCAACCCACGACAATTTATGAAACCAGGGGCGGAACCCCGGTTGCAAGCATTGCGCCGCAGACAATAAGAATCCTTGCACAGGAAGGAAATTGGCTTCAAATTTCAACATGGCTCGGCCCTAGATGGCTCTATTGGCACACGGCTCAGCAGCAGCCCGGCCGGCATCACATCTCGTGGCAGTTTGTTACATATTTAGAGCCGGATTTCAGAGCGAGACAGCAGGAGACGCTTCCACCGCAGACCGTGGATGTGGTTCAGGTCAGAGACGATGGCTGGGCGCTGATCAAAACTCCGAGGGGCGACCGATGGGTCTACTGGCAGGATAATATGCGTTATATTGAGAACACGGTTTCTCTGTATGACGCTGTTGGCGGAAACCCGGTCGCAGAACTTGAGCCGCAGGTTGTCGCTATCCTTGCACAGGATGGGGATTGGTTACAAATTTCGACGGACGCTGGCCCGCGATGGATTCATATGCCACCCGCGCGTCAGCCCGACGAGAGACTGATTGCGCTGACTTTTGATGATGGGCCAAGCGGTTATACAAAACAGCTGCTTGACGCACTGGCGTACCGCGGTGTCACAGCTACCTTTTTCGTCCTCGGCCAGCGCGTGACTGCCAATCCAGAAATTGCGAAACGAATTGTAGAGGAAGGACATGAGATTGCGTCCCATTCTTACGGACACCCTAATTTTGCCAATATGAGCGCCGCCGGAATCAGGGGTGAACTCACTAGAACTAACGATGCCATTTACCAGGCCACCGGCACGATGCCAGCAGTACTGCGCCCGCCTTACGGGTCGTATAATGCAACGACACGATCAGTCGCAGCTGAGTTCGGCTTTCCTCTTATCATGTGGTCGGTTGACACACGGGATTGGGAATCGAGAAATGTTAGCGCTATTATGGGTCATTTCGCAAACAGCGACGGAGTGAGAATCAGAAACGGAGACATTATTCTCATGCACGATATCTACAGTACCACGATAGACGCCGCCATTCGCGCGGTTGACTTACTGTTAGCGGAAGGGTTTACTTTTGTAACGGTTTCTGAGCTGCTTTACGAGCGGCATGGACAGCCCACACCCGGCGGAGTTTATAACAGATAGTAGGGCGCGACGACCTCGGCGCGCCGCAATGTACAACAGTAGGGGCGACCGACCCCGGTCGCCCGCGGGCGGCTAATAGCCGCCCCTACGAAGCTGTTGTACATTGTTAAACGCCATCCGCATCGTCCCCTCTGACAATCTGCACAATATCGTCCACTCCCATAGCTAAAAAGTGCTTTACGAACCTGATTTCCCTATGGTATAATCACTGCATTGAAATTAAAATGAATTATAGGAGGCTACTTAAACATGGGCAAATTTAGCGGTTATATTGGAAAGTACGCTGTCATCGACCTTACCAAGCGCACGACAGAGGTACACGATTTTGACGCGGACACGCTGAAAAACTTCGTCGGCGGACCGGCGCTCGGCGCGAAGATGCTGTACGACGTGATGCCGGCCAAAACCCCGTGGGATTCCGCGGAAAGCGTTCTCGGATTCGTATCCAGCCCGACGAACGGGACTGGCCCATTGATGGGCGGCCGTTACACTGTCGTCTGCAAATCGCCGGTCACAAACATGTGGAACGACGCGAACAGCGGCGGCAACTTTGGCCCGATGCTCCGCAAATCCGGGTACGATGCGGTGTTCGTCAAGGGCATTTCGGAAAAGCCGGTATACATTCTGATCGACGAAGGCAATGTCACATTCCACGACGCGTCTCACCTCTGGGGCAAAAAGACCGAAGACACCGAACACGCAATCAAAGAAGAACTCTCGGACAAAAAAGTCGGCATCGCGCTTATCGGCCCGGGTGGAGAGCGCAAATCGCTGATGTCGGCCATTATGAACGACACTCACCGTGCGGCTGGTCGCGGCGGGCTCGGCGCCGTTATGGGTTCTAAAAACCTCAAAGCGCTTGTATGCCGCGGCAGCGCCAAGATAGACGTTCACAGCAAAGACGATGTCATCGCATTAAATAAAGAAATGAAAGACTGGGCGCAAAACGGCCCTATTTCGCAGAATATGATTCCGCTCTTCTACAACCACGGTTCGGGCGGCACATATGAAGGTGCGGTTATCACCAGTGACGCCGGCATCAAAAACTGGGGCGGCGTACCAAGCGATCTTACTGAAGAGCAAGTGAAATCTATCACCTCGCAAGAGATGGATAAACACTATAAGACCAAAAAATTCGCCTGTAACACCTGTTCGCTTGGCTGCGGCGCAATTTACGAAATCAAAGGCGGCAAGTACCCAATCAAGGAAACTGGGCGTCCTGAGTATGAAACCATGGCGGCGTTCGGCTCCGTCCTCGGCTCGGGTGACCCGGAAGTCGTCAACTGGTGCAACTTCCTGTGCAACGAGTATGGTTATGACACGATTTCGTTCGGCGGCGTCCTCGCTTGGGCGATCGAGTGTTTCGAGAACGGCGTGTTCTCGCTTGACGAAACCGGCGGGCTTGAACTCACATGGGGTAACAACGACGCAATTGTAAAGCTGTCCGAGGCGATCTGCAAAGCGGACACCGAAATGGGCAAAATCCTCAATTTGGGTACCGAAGCCGCCGCGAAACATTATAACCGCGGTTTTGAATATCTGACAAACGCGGGCGGAATCGAAACTCCGCACCATGACCCGCGCCGCTCCCCGGGCCTCGCGCGCACGTATCAGTACGATCCGACCCCGGGCCGTCACGTCAAAGGCGGACAAGGATTCCTCGCCGCGGCGATGCTACCGCCAGAAGTGAAGTACAATTTCGATGATCCGGCAAATGCTGAGCGCGATGTCGAAGGCGTAATTGAAATCGAGCTTCTGAACGCGACGGGATTCTGCGCGTTTGACGTCTCCTTCCCGCCCGAAATCAAGTCAAAATTCCTGTCCGCATTGACCGGGATTGACTACACCGGCGAGAACGAGAAGAAATTCGGCCTGCGTTCATACACAATGCGCCACGCGTTTAACCTGCGCGAGGGCATAACTCGCGAAGACAACACAATCGCCGGTCGCGTTATCGGAAAACCCGCACTGACAGACGGTCCGAACGAAGGAGTCACGATAAATAACGAGAAACTCGCGGACCTCTTCTTCAGAGCGATGGATTGGGATATAAACACGATGGTCCCGTCGAAAGCCGCGCTTGAAAAACTCGGCGGACTTGAGAATGTTATCGCAGACCTGTACGGAGGCTGATAAATGCTTACGGTTGATGTAAAATGTGTCGCAAGCGAACTCACTCCCGGGCTTGTTGATGGCGAGTATAACATCGAAGACGGCGCAACCGTCCGCGACTTGATCGCGCTGTGCGCGGAAAAATGCGGCGTTGTACCGGTGCCGCCGGAGAATTTTGCGTTTATGTTTCCCCTTTTTAACGGAAAACCACTGACTGTTGACGGCGCAATCACAAAAGACGGCATACTGCACATCTGCCGTATCGTACTAGGCGGCTAAATTAGATTAGCAAAACTCCCGCGTTGTTTTCACAACGCGGGAGTTTTGCTATTGTAGGGGCAGCCCTATGTGGCCGCCCTGCACGTCCTTGTAGGGCGCGACGACCCCGGCGCGCCGCATAATGACAAAACAACACGTAGGGGCAGCAAACAGCCGCTCTCTGCAATACAAAGAGCGGCTGTTTTTTACGGATTAATGGCCTAGTTCTTGCTGTTGACCCCTATGTTGAGGAATGCAAGCACAGCGGCCGCAATAACTGCCGTCGGGAAAAGTTCTATGCTAAACGAATCCATCAGCCAGCCAGCCAGCCACAGTGCGCCAATGTTAACTGCCAGCGAAATGATAAAGAGCGGCAGGGCCTTTTGTGTTTTGAATAAAAACTTCATAATCGGCGCGATAATGGCATTAATCAAGCCAAGCACCAGAGCCACAATGAGTATGGTCAGCCAGCGGCCGTGACCCATAAATCTGTCGAAGACGATGTGCATGAAAGGTATAAGCGACATAAGCCACAAAAGAAATCCACCGAAGATCCAGGTTAATATTGCTGATATCATAAAAATTCTCCTTGTTTTTCTATAATTTATAGTCTCGGCAAATAGCCGTAATTAATAAGCAGTGTAACAAAAACGAGTTCAAATGTCAAGAATTATTTCCCATGCAGACGCCCAGGCCGCGGGGTCACGCGCCGTAGTACAAAACTTGCAATAATATAAAGTTGACGATTCCCATAACAAGGGCGATTACAAGCACCATGCCGGTTATTTTTTTGAAAATGAGCGACTCCTTGCCGTCGAGGTCAGTCGCGGCCGTACCCATCAGCACATGCGTCAGACCAATGCTAACACCGACAGCGGCCGCCATAGTCTGCACCGCCGACATTACGGCGCCTGAAACGCCCAACTGCTGCGCTATCGCGTACTGGAAACTGCCGAACAGTAAGTTCGAATTGGAGTTGTTGCCGGTCATAAAGCTCCCAAGTACCCCGAAGAACGGAGAGACAATCGGAAAAAATCTGCCCGTCAGTTCTGCAATCCGGTACGCAAGATAAGCCGTCATACCGGAGTCTTGCATAATAAGCGACATGCAACCCAGATATATCAGGGCAAGCGTAGCGGGAGTGGCTTTTTTTACCGTCTTTTTAAGGGAAATATTAAGGGTGTTGCGGTTATATATCCCCGCTTGTTTATATATAATCAAGGCGATAGCAGACGCGGCAAGCAAGATTGGCGCGGGATGCCCGAACAACCGCATTCTGGCGTAATATGTCTCCGCCGGAACTATAAAGCCCCGCGCCGTTTCAAATCCAGGGAATGTGAAATGCAATGAAATATTCCGCAGCCAGTCAGGGAAAAATTGAAACAGAATCGAAAATATCAGGATTGACGCATAAGGCAGCAAAGCCTGTACAAGGTTGAGTTCAGTACGGTAGAATCCACTTTTAGGCTTTGATTTTGATCTCGACCGCAGTTTATACAGCACAAACATCGACACAAGGCCGATTAACGCGGGATTTATTGACGCGAGCGAATACATGCCGAAACGTATTGTGAAAAATTGCACAACTACCATAATCGCGGAGACCGGTAATATATATGTTAAACCTTTGCGGACGCTTTTCATCCCGTCGTGCAGCCAGCAAACACCGAATCCGGTGAGTACAAGTGAAATCGTGTTGAATATCCACATCGGCATGTTGAGGTCTTCGTAAGGGATTCCGGTAATCATCTGAATAAGGTAAAACGCCGCGCCCATAGATCCAAATGTGACGGCCCAAGAGTGTCCCAAGAGCGCTGCGGCAAGGGACTTTACAGGGCTAAACCCAAGCGCGATCAGAATCGGCGCGACTATAACGGCAGGTATGCCGAAACCCGCCATGCCTTGCAGTAATCCGGTAAAGAGCCAGGCGAGCAGCACAAACTCTACAAACTTATCTT
>Ga0123355_10022454_pt1 | contig 10115 bp, 9 predicted proteins | sample TergutEmb28metaG_3_FD_89872 | JGI IMG/M metagenome (GOLD analysis project Ga0123355, IMG submission 89872) | Embiratermes neotenicus P1 segment gut microbial communities from Petit-Saut dam, French Guiana - Emb289 P1 | ecosystem: Host-associated > Arthropoda: Insects > Digestive system > Gut ...
ATTGTCTGCCACTTATTGCACTCGTCTACAAACCATGCATCGAGTTGAATTGACAGGTATGTCTGTATTGATGCAATATCGCCACAAATACAGAAAAAGCCCCTTGTGCGAATGGTATAAAAAGGGGCCTGAGAAATCGGATGCTCTCACTGATGGATTTGCATCATTATTAATTCATTTTTCAATGACGCATCACCCAGGATAAAATTGTGGCACGCCATGCAACCATATGTTGGGCTATTAATGCTTGTATAAGCAGTTGCCCACTCCACCATTCATTGCGCCCACTGCTATATTCACAAAATACAGGCACATAAAATGAAGCAATATAGATCTCATATCCATTTTTAATAGCATCTGCTAATGCCTGCATTAAAAGCGTATTCATGTAACAATATTCACTATCAACCCTTCTTTCTGCTGATTGCATTTCCTCCAATAGTTCGGCAGGGCACGCTCTTGTTAGCTCACCTTTCTCCAGACTAACATTATGCACATTATCAGTGTCATGTCTAAATGGTGATGTTGCCACTGTTTGCATTGTTGTGCTTAGTACCATCATAAATGCCAGTAGTATTGAAAAACACATTCTTCTTTTCATTTTCGTTCCTCCTTGTAAAATTTTGATTTGTCTGCTCCACATAGGGGTGTAATGGTTACAACATATCACTTGGCCAAAGTGGTTATGTGCTGACTGATTACGTGTGCCAGCGAGGAGATGATACCCCAAGTGAGTAAATAAAAAAGTATCGTTTGTGGAAAAATATTTTTTTCCACATGCGATACTTTCTTGATGGAATATGACGAATATAATCGCCTCAAATAAAAAAACGGAGGCGATATGAATGATTAGAAGTACATTGAGGAAAATTGTTGGCATTGGGCTGGCACTGTGTATTGTGGGGGCACTAGTGCTTTCTACGCCAGCTACCACCATGGCGGATGATAATGGTGCGGCACCTGTCCCTTCCAGTTTACAGCCCCCTTGCGAAGATGAATATGATTAAAACTCTACCCCAAGATGCTCTTTAACATAGCCATGAGTAATTCCCGCGTTTTTTTGCCTTCCCACAAGCTGTGAGCCATAATAGGACATAGCGAAATAGGGAAGGCAATTTTCTTTGTCGCCCAAACTTAACATGTTAACGGCCCGATTATCAGCAGATATAGGCAGTGTTCTTAACCTGCCGTGTTTTACATCAATATCTTCCCCGGCGATTGCGTTTTTTAAGGCATCATTGTAGCGTCTGGCCTGCCCCAAAAATGTTGAGTAATTGCGCATTACTGTGGTAAACATATTTATTTTTTCATGCTCGTCTACATAGTATCGGTTCATGCTATCAATTATGTCCTCAAAAAGTCGTAGACCTTCACGCATATTTCCACTCCCGCACAAACTGTTAGCCAGTTGGTTAAGCGCCGTAACCTCATGATAGGTTAGACGCATCCTTGCTACTAAGCCTATATCAAAATTTTTTCGGGTGATTTTAATTGCCTTTTGAATCATGGTTATGTGGTCAGCTGTATAACGGTTTTTATCGCCATATATTGTTGCTTTTGCCAACTCTACAAACTGCAAATTAGCGCCGTCTTGGAAGCTTTTCTTCGTTGCCAGTACCTCAAGCAAATTTTTCGCCTCATCATAATCCCTGCTCACCAGCAAAGCTTTAATCTCATCCCTCATACGCTTATTTTCAAACTCTTCCCTGGGTATAAAAGTATCAAAATAATGGTTTACATGCCGTCCAAGGCGTTGCATCAGGGATTCCAGCAGATATACCTTATCCAGGGGGAAGGGATTGCTTTCAATTTTACTTAAAGTACTTTCGTGGCAGAGTCCCTCACAAAGCGTGTTTAATGTTAAATTGGCTTCATATCGTAGCTTTGCTATCAACTCGCCTATATTACCGCACGGTATGTTTTTGCCATAGGCAAATATTGGCTCAGGCATAGGCTGGCGAATTGTTTCCATACCGTGGGTGTTAATGTTTATTTTGTTTTCATGTGCAAGATGTAATAGGTTATCGGCCTTGCTGTATCTACGAAGCAGGCAGTACCCGGCCAAAGTATGAAGTATCAGTAACGGAAGCTCATCTTTTTTGCCCAACAGCAACAGGCAGATTGCTTTAAGCTCCGCAAAATCAGGGGCATAGAAGCCGTTGTTGCGCTTTAAAGATATTTTAAGCCCACTGTTGCATACCGCCAAAGCCTCACTATAGTTTTTATCCTGCATATAGCACTGCACTAAAGTTAAAAGCATGGGGGCATACATCCGCTCTTTTTCCCTGTCGTCTTGTGGCAAAAGGTGTAGCCCGGTAAATATGTTCTTCAATATCGCTATTGATTGGGCCGTGTTGCCTTCATGCATATAGGTACGTGCCAAGTTATGAAGCAAGGGGCCTTCTTCAAAAATAAGCATATCCCCGCTAAATGGGTCTTTGGCAAGCTCCGGATATGTTATGTCCAAACCTTGTAAGATTAAATTTTTTATTTCCGCCGGGTCTTTGTGGGTGGCCTCCAGCAAAACGACCTCCTGGCTAATTAACTTCTGTCTGTTGATGCCCTGAGCGAAAACGGTATCGGTTTTCAATTTATTTAGCAAATCCTCCCCTTTTTGCTGGAAGAGAGTGTCCTCTTTCGCGTAAGTCACATAGTGGGTTAAAGCATCGTAATGTTGTAATAACTCCATCGTCTGATTTTCCAAACAAGGGCAGAAATATGCGTCTACCGGCATATCAAGGGTGCTCATTAATTTTTTAAAGCCTTTGACCCTAATATCTTGATGCCCTTTTTCCGCACGCAAGATTGTTAGCTGGGACAATATAGCATTCTCTTCCATGCCACTAAGGTACATGCTATCTTGCATGGCCATCAGGGTTATTCGTCTTCTTACGCGTACTTCTTTTACCATATTGCCTGGCAAGAAACTTGACACTATGCTCACCCTCCCAAAGTGCTAAAGCTGTTTTATAGGATTATATCCGATATGTTGCCGCATGTGAAGGCTTTATGCGGATGACGGCGGGCGTAAGAAGAGCCATCTTTTGATGGCCCCTTTGTTGATTTACTAAAACCAACAGAACCGACCACCTGTGATTGCCTCTTGTTTTGCCACGGAAATCATAAAGCAAGAAAGCCTTCGGCAAAATTGACAAAAATTATGTCACATGGGGAACTCCAGCCCGGAGAAGTCTGCCTGCATACTTCCTCTTAATTTTAGTAAAGTGCGGTATTCAAACTCCACATGGCCCATGGGGCTAATCTCTTCTTCACCTCTTAAGGAGTAAAATAAATCGATTTTGAAAGCCTCTTGGGCGGTAAAGATTAGCCTAAAAATAACAACCGAAGGGTTTTCTCTTCTGATTAAAGCCAGACAGTCATTTACAACAGATACCGCTATATCTTCATTGATAGGCAATGGCCCCTCGCTCATGGCCGGGCGTTTAATGGTCATTGGCCCCATATCACCGGCTTGGATAATTAAAGTACACATCTACATCACTCCTATATTAAAACTTGCTTTAATTGTGGGTGCGCCTTGGGCCACTTTTATTGTCTGCCACTTATTACATTCGTCTTCAGACCATGCAAAATCGTTGCCCACCATGGATATGGACTGTAAGAAATCCGCGGTCGTGCCCCATATCATATGGTCTTTGATGCTTTCGCATAACTCTCCGCTTCTTATACGGAAGCCTTTTTTAATTTCGCAACAAAAATCCCCGTTAACATCGCCGTAGCAGTTTCCGACTTCTGTAAGATAGTACCCGTCTTGTATGGAGGACAGTATCTCCAGTGGGTTGTCGTGCCAGGGTAGCAGTGCGGTATTGCGCATACGTACCATTGGGGCGTCGTTGTCGGAGGCGGCCCTGGCATTGCCTGTTAGTGGGAGGGCCATTTTCTCGGCTGTATATAGGTTGGTCATGTAGGATGCTCGTCTGCCCTCTTTGATTATGCATACATCTTCTGCCGTGGTGCCCTCATCGTCTGCATATATGGGAAGCGGGCAGGGTTTGCCAAAGGCTGTGTGGGCATAGTCCACTATTGTTATTTTTTTTGATAATGGCGGCAGGCACAAGTATGGTGATTGATGGGCGCATGAAAGGGCAAAATCAGCCTCGGCTATGTGGCCTATGGTCTCGTGGATTAGCATTGCGGCCGTTTTCGGGGAAAGAGCGCATACTTTGTGCGCGTCTTGGATGGTTTGGGAATCTAATGAGTACGTCAATTTATTGCCTCCTCTTGTACAGAAAAGTAGTATTTTAAAAGCTTAGGTTTGTGCTGGATTGCTTCGTCGCTTCGCTCCTCGCAACGACGACAGTGCTACAACCTTATCACAGCAGGCCTGCACCTGCGCGTCATGGGTAATGACTACGATAATTTTCTCCTTTTTAACGCGGTGCAGATAATTGATAAACCGTGCCGTGGTGCCTGCATCCAACGCCGAAGTAGGCTCGTCAAAAATCATAACGGAGGGATTTTTGTACAGCACCGCCAAAATGGCGATTTTCTGTTTTTCGCCGCCGGAGATATTGCTGTTGGTTTCGTTAATTTTAAAGTCTAAGCCGTGCTTGCGGAAGAATTCTGCCATGCCAAGGGTCTGGATACAGTCTTTAAGATGCGCGTCGTTTACGCGCTCGTGATTATTATCATACGTAAGGTTGTAGAGGATGCTGTCATTTACAAGCTCCGGCTCTTGCGCGGCATAACCTATATGATTCCTGCGTGCCGCGGTCATATCTATGTCGCGGATACCGGTATGGTTGTAGGCTATTTCTCCCGAAAACTCGTTGATATACAGCCCCATCATAAGGCTTATAAGCGTAGACTTGCCCGCGCCGTTGGCCCCTACAACGGCATACATATTGCCCTTGGTAAACGTTGAACTAAAATTATCGACCACCCGCTTGGCGTCTTCGCCGCCGTACGCAAAGCCTACGCCGTGTAAGGCAATACTGCTTATGTCATCCGGTACGGCTATGCCATATGTCTCGGGCTCTTGGCCGAGTATTTCCTGTATCCTGTCATACGCAACAACAGCATGTTGGTAAGCCGCACCCAGCCCGTAAAAATACCTGGCCGCACCCAGCATAAGGTTGAAATAGGCGGTAAATATCGTAAACATGCCTATTGTGAAATTGCCGCTTAGTATCTGCAACCCTCCTATCACAAACAAGACAATTTGCGCTATCGTGGAAATTATGCCGTCCATGCCGGTGTATAAGTAGTTTACCTTTTGATTATGAAGGGCGGCACGGTCTAGCGCGGTAAACTTCCCGTCTGCACGTTGGTTGATTTCTTTTTGGATGGCGTTGGTTTTTATCAGCTTGATATGCTTTAACTGCTCTAGCAGGCCCGAGAAGAAGCGGGCTTGGCTTTCCCGCAGAGCCAGTCCGGCCTCGTACAATAACTTCCTACACGCGAAGTACAGTAACAAATACACTACAAGGAAAATCAGCATCAGCGTCGTAATAAACCGGTTGAGTGTTAGCAGGATAATGAAGGGCACCACCAGCTTGATGGCATTGGTTAGTATCCGTTGTAATACGTTAATACAAAACCCAATAAGGCTGTTGGCGTCGGTATTTACGCGGTTGCTTATATAGGCAATGTCTTTGTTGTTGCAATATGACAGGGATACGCGCTGTATATGTTGCAGAACCGCCTTGTTTAAGCCGTACCCCATCTTGTTTTGCATTTTTATATATAGCAACGATGTGGCATAGCCCTTTACTATGCCAAGCAAGCTAAGGCCGCCAAAGATGAAACAAAAGCGTAGGATGGTGTTTACATCTGCGCCCTGTATGAGATTATCTATAAAGTCGCCTAATATATATGGGGATATGATGGCGATGATTACTGTGGTGAAGGTGAGGGAAATGTATATCGCCAAGGCATACTTGCTCGATAGCAGGTATGGTTTGCATAGTGTAAATATACGCATTGGGTGCTTTATGCCTCCTTCTTATGTAAGGAGCGTCCTTCTTCTATCATAGCCAGCACTGTCTCCAGCGCGTCCATGCCAGGGCGAGGGTGGTAGTGCGGTTGAATGCCGTAGCCATTCCATGGACGGCCGTATGGGTCGGTGTAGTATGCTATATCTAACCGCACAATTATGCCGGTGTTGGGTAGAGAGATTAATATTGTTGTAGGGTCAAAATCTGTAGCAAGTATGCCAAAAGTAGGCTCTCCCACTACTGTGGTTGAGTAGCCATATTTAAGCAATGCGGTAATCCCTTCGGCGCCGGAAGCGGTATGTTCGTCTATTAAAAGCCATAGTTCTCCATCAAAGTATCTCCGTCTTATGGCATTAAATCGGCGAGTTGGAGTAAACATGGATGTTCTGTACACATACACGAAATTAATTTGTGTATCCAAATATGGCAAAGGCTCGGCAAAGTTGACCGGTGTAGGGCGCGTAGTTGTATAATCCCAAAATAAATACCCAGTTCCCCAAAAGAAAGCTCTTCTATCGAAGATTTCTCTAGACATGGCGGCATATTCACCATCCATGTAAAACATATACGCGGGAAGCCTTGCCGTCCTGCTTACAAGCATCGGTAGGATGTAAGTTAGAAACATCCTTGTCTGCCCGCCGGGGTTCCCGCGGAAATCGAGAATTAGGTGATCGTATCCTTCTATGTCCCGCACAAAGTTATAAACTTGAAGTTCGTAATGCCACATATTTCGCGACTCTAAAAAAGTATCTTGCGTAATCATCCTGTTAACACGCATATGGGCAATCCGCCCAGCTTCTAGGCTATCAAACTCCTTTGCTGGTCCATATCTGCGTGTACGTGGTATGCCCCGCCCTTCTTCCCTGAGGCGAGTATAAAACAAGAGCGGCTCCAGCCTTGTAAATACATTGTGATAATGTAAGTTGCGGGTCAAGTAACGATGTATTTCATATTCACGTTCCCATTCAATCCCATGCCGTTGAAATTGAAGTTCACCAAAGAAAATTTCATCACACGGCAATGCCCATAAATGCCCTAATTGGCCTATAGGAACAAAAAAATGTATGCGTAGCAAATCGAGAAAGTCCAACGGACAATTAATGACGGTGGACGGGTCATCTAACATAGCGCGTACATTATCTGCAAGCTCATGCACATCCACGTTATTAGCACTAATGGAAACATTGAAAAAAGGCCAGTTTTCTTCCATTGCGGTCATAAGATATTCGAAGTCGTAGGCCATCCTGTCCCGGCTCATATTGACAAACCTGTGCATGGAAACACGTAGGTTGACCATTGCCACGCCAAATCTTATCAAGTTGCTGTTAAAGATGGCTATTATGGCGATGATGATAATTATCGTGGCTGTTTTATATAAGGTCTTAAAGCGTGATATGTGTGCCCTTTGCCTGAAAACGAAGTTGTCTAAGGCTATTTTTATTTTGGTCGATAACATGTTTTTCCCACCTCTTGGTTAGTATTTGTTAGGCGGTTAAGTTACGCTAAGGCCGCAGATGATAAAACAAAAGGGCTGTCTCGTTAAGCATTTTTAATGAATAATTATGCATTCAGCCCGTCATTGCGAGGAGCGAAGCGACGAAGCAATCCAAGCTTGGGTTGATTCGCTCCGCTCGAAAAGACGGTGACTTGCATATATATTCAATGATTTTGCTTAACGAAACAGCCCGCCTGTATATGATTGTCTTTATTGAGTATGGTTTGCGTAGGTAAATATGCGTATGGGTTAAGCGCCCACCTTTTGTTTGTGCTCGCGTTCGGCTTTGTAAAGCTTGGGTAGCAGGTCGTGGATTTGGTTTCTTATCGACGAGCATACCGGCTTGAAGTAGTCGGTTTTATCTTTTAAGCGTATAGCACAACCCCCGCCGCATAATAGTGAATATATGCACTCTTTACACTCAGTGATTTTATCAATGTTACGGTTTACAATGGCATTTTCTTTGTATTCGAGTTTGGGGTAGTACTTGCCAGAGGCTAAATGTTCCTTGCCTACTGTTACTAAGCAAGTAAAGATATTGCCGTATGGGTCTACCGTTAAAACATTTTCATGGGCATAGCAAAATGAGTACAGGGGTCTTATCGGTCTTCCGGCGACAATAGCATTAATAATTGGGCTCATAGTGCCCAGCGTGCGATTCTTTTTTACCCTTTCGGCATAATCATATTCAATAGTTGAACAAAACATTTCAGAAAACATCTCATTTTTCGTTTTATCTGTATATCCAAGCATGGGACATAGCTCAAAAGACAGTAACTTATTGTAATCGGAAAATCGCTCTGTTAAGTTGTCTTGCAACCGCTTGCTTTCATCTGTTTTTCCCTCAGGTACGTTCATCCTAACGCGCATGGTGATGCCGTTTTCCAGACATTTGGCAATGCCACCTAAGATTTTTTGGAAAGTAGGCTTCCCATTAGCTAAATAGCGTGTGCTGTTGTGATGTTCTTCCTCGCCATCCAATGTAACAGTGATGTAGTTAATTTTAATGGTGGTAAGTAAATCTAAAAATTCTTCCAGATAATATCCATTGGTGATTATATCGTATGATTTGTCTGGGATTTTCGAAATCATATATTCCAATGCAGGGCGAGTCTTAGGTAGCAACGGCTCACCACCAAATAATAAAACGGATTCTAAGCTATCAGAGGCTACGTCTAATGCGGCATCAATTAGCTCAGGGGTCATTACCGCTTTTTTAATATTGGCTTCCCCTTCAAAGCAGTAAGGACATCTAAAATTGCAATTGTATGTCATTATAAAGGTCATGCTCCGATATCTTTTCTTGCTATTTATGTGATTCCTGCGCAGGGTTTCCAATATCCTTTCCTTTTTTTCTGTTTCTTCAGCATCGTTTTCTACTAAGTACCCACGCTTATTGAGGTTGTCGTATAACTCCGTTTCCTCATCGGAGGCAGGGACAATATTGTCTAAACTTTGCCATACACACAATGTTTCATAAATGGGTGTGTTTATTTCATCCATAGTGCCGGCTAGAGAATTAATCATCAGCTTTGTTTCTGCATCTACGTCAGCAAAAATCATGTGTTTTTGTAGTTTCATACCTCATACCTCTTTTCTTGTGTTGGTTGTTGTGTTAGAAGTTTCCTTCCTCTATCATAGTCAGCACCGTCTCCAGCGCGTCCATGCCAGGGCGAGGGGGATAGTGGGGTTGTATGCCGTAGCCGTTCCAGGGGCGGCCGTATGGGTCGGTGTAGTATGCTACATCCATCCGCACAATAATGCCGGTGTTGGGTAGCGAAATTGCTATAGTCGTAGGGTCAAAATCTGTACCTAGTATGCCAAAAGTAGGCTCTCCCACCACGGTGATGGAATAACCATACTTAAGTAACGCGGTAACCCCTTCGGCTGCTGAAGCGGTTCGCTCGTCTATCAAAAGCCATATTTCCCCGCCAAAGTATCTCCGTCTTATGGCATTAAATCGGCGAGTTGGGGTAATCATGGACGTTCTATATGCGTATGCAAAATCAATTTGCGTATCTAAATATGGCAAAGGCTCGGCAAAGTTGACCGGTGTAGGGCGTGTAGTTGTGTAATCCCAAAATAAATAATCAGTTCCCTGAAAGAAATTTCTTCGGTCAAAAAATTCTCTTGATAAGGCGGCATATTCACCATCCAAGTAAAACATGTACGCATGAAGTCTTGCTGCCCTGCTCACAAGCATAGGCAAGATGTAAGTTAGAAACATCCTTGTCTGCCCGCCAGGGTTCCCTCGGAAATCTATTATAAGATGCTCATAATCATCAATATCACGTATAAAGTTATATACTTGAAGCTCATAATGTCACATATTGTGTAATCTTAAAAAGGTATCTTCCGTAATCATGCGGTTAAAGCGCATATAGGCAATCCGTCCGGACTCTAGGCTGTCAAATTCCTTTGCTGGCCCATCTCTGAGCGTTCGCGGTACGCCACGCCCTTTATTTCTAAGATGGGTGTAAAACAGGAGCACTTCAGGCCTTGTATATACATTACGATAATGAGCATGATGAGTTAACGGGCGGAGTATTTCATGTTCACGTTCCCATTCAAGCCAGTACCGATTATTGTGAAAATCACTAAAGAAAGCATCGTCACACCGTGTAGCCCGCAAGTGCCCTAATTGGCCTATAGGGCCAAAAAAG
>Ga0123355_10022455_pt1 | contig 10115 bp, 5 predicted proteins | sample TergutEmb28metaG_3_FD_89872 | JGI IMG/M metagenome (GOLD analysis project Ga0123355, IMG submission 89872) | Embiratermes neotenicus P1 segment gut microbial communities from Petit-Saut dam, French Guiana - Emb289 P1 | ecosystem: Host-associated > Arthropoda: Insects > Digestive system > Gut ...
TAATGTAAAACAATTGTGAACCTAGGTAGTTTTAGAATTTTACTGCCTTTTTTCCGAACATCTTGGGGTGTTGGCGTCCTAAATTCAGCAATTTTTAACAGTTTTCACAATCAGGTTGAGCTTGGCACGATTTTGGAGGGCCTTCGGAATTTCGGGGGGGGTGTTGAAACCCCCCCCCAACCCCCCCTCGGTACGCCACTGGAGCCAGGATGTTTGTCTAAAACTGCCCCCCCAAAGGTATCCCTACTTTGGGTAGTGGTGGGGTCATATGATGCCGACAGCTATGGTGGTGTTAGTGTATGCTAATTTTAGGGCCTCCCATGCCAGACAGGTCAAGGGTGATGTGGGATTAGTCGCCAATGAAGGCAAAACCAAATATATGGTAGCAGCTAACACCCAGAATTGCAGCAAAGCCTGCGCCATTGAAATAGGAAGATTCAACTTGGAAAGAGTTCGCAGAATATATGGTCCATTATGAAAGAGAGGGCAGTGGCAGAAGAGATACAATAGAGAAATAGAAGAGCTTTACAATGAACCAAACATAGTTAAAGTAATAAAATCCAGTAGACTCAGTTGGGCAGGCCATGTTGAGTGTATGGATGAAAACGAATACCAAGTAAGATAATATGGACAAACCCAGGAGGTCAACAAGGATGTGGCCAACTAAATGTAAGATGGATTGACAGGGTAGAAGAAGACACAAGGCAACTGGGTTGTAGAAATTGGCAGGCAGCTGCTAAGGACAGAGGTCACTGGCAACATTTGCTTGAGGAGGCCAAGGCCCACCCAGGGCTGTAAAGCCGATGATGATGATAATGATGATGATAAACACCTCCAGACTGGCTCTGGGGTCCCACCTGCCTCCTATTCAGTGGGTACTAGGGGTTCTTTCCCCAGGGGTAAAGCAGCCTGGGAATGAAGCTGACCATTCACCTCCATCCAATGCTGAGGCCAAGGGAATGAAACTGTGACTCTATACTGAACACTTCATAAAGAGGCCCAAAAATGACCTGATGTATGTGGTCATTCACCATTCCACTGGAAAAATGAGTCCTCGTGCCCTGTTCCCTGAATGAATGGAATGATTATACATGCCAGTTGGTGTAGGAATAACACTGCCCTGCAATGCATGCTGACCTATCTCTTCCCACTATGCTACTATTAATGTCAAAGGCACTAGCAGTTCATTCAAATGTCTGTATCAAATGTTCCATTGCAGACCTTGCTGGTGTCTGCCTCATGTTCAAGTTCTTCTTAAACCACTGGTTTTGTAAATGTGTTGGCAATAGACACATGCCCCATCTTGCATGCTGTGCACTACATGGACACTACCAACATTCCTGTATCTAGCCATATTACATTTCACATTACCTACAAGTCAATTCGTAGTGACAAGCATTTCAAACTTTTGTATGTTTCTCTGAATATTTTGTAGATAAAATTAAATATATGAGCATGATACAAAATAAAAATCAGAAATAGAGTCATAATGTATCTGCCAGTAAATAATGTGTCTTGAAAAACTTTTCAGGTTTTAGGCACAAAATAGTTTCATGATTATTTAATATTTCCCACTACTTAGTCTGAAAAAACTAACCAGTCCACCTGTCCTGCTTGACTTATGTCAGTCTAAAATATGTACCTATATATCATAATACCACTGCATTGCTTATGCCATATACCAGCCTATTCCTGTGATGGTTGTCAGAGATGATGTAAGGCTCCTGTCACTCATCTGCAGCTACTATTTGGATTTCTGCACAGTACATATATTGAATACAATTGATACAGGAAATGTCAATACAAATATGGAAGAAAATATCCAGATGTGCCAGTTTCACATAGGAAAGTAGTTTACACATAAGTGTAAACAATTTAAGCAACAGGTTCTGTATGGATGGTAAGAAAACACGCAGCAGATGCATTTTAAATGGGAAAAAACTGGTCAAAATTTGAGACATGACTTACACAGCAAGTGTGTTTGGTACCACTACAAAAAGCAACAGGACTGCTGCATTTACATGTGAGACAGCTGTAATTCAGCATATGCTGGACTAATAGAAACCATAATTTTTGTTTAGCAATGAACACTGGTTTCATCTCAGTGATATGTGAGCTCTCAGAATTACCATAAAATCCTACATTAATTGTCATTACATGATGTTAAGGTTCATATGTGGACAGTTAGGAGGGCAACCATGATTATTAGTAAATATACAATGATGTATCAGTCAAACACAACAGAACTTTACTATGCTTATTATTGTATTAGGGCAACATGTTTTGATTCTTGTAGAATCATCTTCAGGCCCTTCTAAGATACAGATCCTTACTTAGCAATGTTTAAAACATTTTAAACATTGCTAAGTAATGATCTGTATCTTAGAAGGGCCTGAAGATGATTCTATGAGAATCGAAACATGTTGCCCTAATACAATAATAAACATAACAAAGTTTTCTTGTGTTTGACTGATACATCATTGTATATTTATATATGTGTTAAGCATTTTGGGATGGCAAAAATTAAACATGATTATTAGCCCCATTTTTTTAGACACAATAAATTCGCATTGATATGCAACACACAATGTGACATCATTTTCTAAAAAAGAAACTGATTATGAGAGACATACCCCTTTTTTCAGCAAGAAAATTAATCATTTCACATCACAAACCATTTTCAGCACCCTTTTTAATTAAAATTTGATGTGTGTACATTTATCATTAACCCTTATCCTGCTAACGTGGAGAATATGGTGAGCTCCTATTAATGCCAGCAAATGGCAGAAAGGATTTAATTCAGCGTTTAAAGGGTTAATTGCAGTGAACTAAAATACATGGATCTCTCATTCGTGGTAAATTGGACTAGCAGCTCAGCATCATGTGAAACAGCCTGCAAAAAAATTATGATGGGGGCCTGTATTCTTTTTAAAAACAACTTTATTTCTTTCAAGGTTGCTCATCCTTCATTCGTGACTTGGAATTCATGATTCAAGAAAAGGTTCATGCGTGGTGGATACTGTCCTGGAAGTTCACAACACCAAGCACTTTGGTGGTGAGTAATACCACTTCCTGCTTCATCTCTTCCATAAGTAATTACAAGAAAATAAACTTCTTAGAAGCTCTGTACTATGCCATTGCATATCATTTGCATCACTGCTGTAAATACTGTGTTGAATTAGAGGTATTTTTGATGGACTAGAGATGTGTTGCTGAAACAAGTCACGTCATTCATTATGAAATATAAATACTAGACTAGTAGGTAATGATTTACATTTTGAGGGTATGATGGTATCTCATTCTGTTGTTGGTCTTTGACTACGATGAGAACATGTTTAAAAATATGGAATGTGTTTAATAGTGGTGCAGGCTATGTAGCACTTACAGGGCAAAATACATGCAAGGTTTGGGTGGAAAAATCTAAAGGAAAGAGACAACTTGCTACATCTAGGTTTAGATGGGAGAACGATATTAAAGTAGATCTTCAAGAACATTATGGGCTAGATTCATGTAGCTGAGGATATGGAAAATTGGTGGGATCTTGTGGAACATGGTAATGGTATATTTCATAAAATGTGGGGAATTTTACCAGCTCATGAACTGTTGGCTTCTCAAGAAGCATGCTGCTCCATGCCATTTAACACTTGTGGGAGTGAAGATATATGTTTATAGTATTTTTTGTTATCAGAGTATTAGAAACACTTTTTCTTAACATATTATAATTCTTATGTTTATTGGACCATGCATCATTGTGATAGTTGAAGAATAAAAGACCAACTTGATGTCACTTGCTATTTTATTTCACTTCTTATATGCTCAACATGTTTCAGACAATAATATATCCATCATCAGGAGCTTGCGACAATTCTGTTGAATTACCACATTGGTCGTATTGTTCTTGGTTCGATGTGTGTTGGAGTTTCGGTGTGGTTGGGTTGGAGTGGTATCCATGTTGCAGGCTGAAGCCTGATGATGGATATATTAATGTCCGAAACATGTTGAGCACATAAGAAGTGAAATAAAATAGCAAGTGACTACAAGTTGGTCTTTTATTCTTTAACTATATTATAATTCCTCCAGTTCCATACATAGCATGTATCATAGTATAGAGATAAGCAAGTATACTGGATATGTACTAATTTGTAACCTGGCATCAGCAGTCACATCCAAGGAAAAATCTACTTGAGACTCAGCAAATTAATATTTGAAACTGAATCATCCAATTCTGGCATTGGATCATGCTTTGTGCACTCATAACCTTTGTTTTTTGCAAACACACAAGGAGCTCATCTGCTTACAACAGTGCAGCTGAATGTGTAACCTTCCTAAGTGGCAAGAATCAAAGCCTGTAACGTACCCAAACACCCTAAATACAATTTATGCAGAATTATATTTACTTAATTCTGCATAGAAGGACAGGAGTACCCAATTCTAGTTACGTTAGTTTAGTGAGTCAGTAACTTGATGGACTTTCTCAGCATGTAAAACATGCATTCACTCACAGTGAAGGATCCATAATGAAAAGGGTGATTGCCAGAAATGTTGACATATGCCTGCTGCTGTCCCTGTCTGGGGCCAGACATGCTCTCTCTCAAAGATGTGACATCTGCTTGTTTCTTCTTGATATAAAAAAAATGGTGAATTACAATTTCTGTGTGTTGGATAATCAGAATTTTCTTTGAAGTCGAAACAGTGATTGTGTCCTATTCAGACTGGCTCTGGGGATCACCCAACCTTTCATTTGAAGGGTACCCGGGATTCTTTCACCTCAGTAAAGTAAAACTAAACGGGTACCTCATAATATATCTCTGTTCAGATCTAGGATTGTACAGAACTGACTTCTGGTCCCTATTGTGTCTTTATGGCATTGTGCTTACACAGGCAACTTTACAACATTTGATACCAGTGTCTTAAGAAATAAGTTCTTAGGAGTGTTTTGTATTGCTTATTTCAGCTGATTTGGAATGCCTGTCAGCAGACATTGCAAAGAAATATAATAATACAATAAATGACAATCAGAAACAGTAACTATTTAATGTCCAGACAAGAAGAGAAAGCATGACAGTGCATGGAAGCATAATGATTCAGTTCAATACTGAATAAAAATTCATAAATAATTTTCTTTCCATGTGACAAATCATATTTTCTTTTTCCTGTTGCACACGTGTGAGAGGTCGTAACATTTCCCACGGATACAGTTTATCTAAGACATTTCAGCACTCAGCTTACTGCTGTCTATAACATTTGTTACAGTTCATCTTCATAACCACAATTGCATTCAACACACCTGTTACATACAATGGGAAAACATATCCTGACTGGGCGATTGCTGTGGGATGGTTTTCATCGCTGATTTCTATGATCTGCATTCCCATTGGTATCATTTACACACTTAAACAATCAAAGGGAACTCTATATGAAGTAAGTATGCCAATTCACATGATATCCCAGGAAATGGTATGTTTGTCAGGGCCACTGTGAGAATCTCAAACCCAGCAAATATGCCTGATGTTGGTTTGTGACCGCTTCCAATAACTTACTGAACAGGTCTTTCATGTTGGCTGAATTATATCATTCTGGGGGTGGGAGGTTAAAAAGTTCTGTAAATTTCCTATAAATTTACATACTTATTTATCATTATCAGTCTTTGATAATGATAATGATAAATTATAATTATTGTGTCTTCACACTTCAGTCTAACAGTTCAAGAACAAGCAGCATTTCAGAATTGGAAAGATAACTGTAATATGTTGATATCATTACACAGTTCCACCATGATTAACAGCTGTAAATATTAACCATGCTATTATGAGACAAAACATTTCTGGTCTTCTAGGATGTTATGCTGTGTAGAGCGGTTCACAGATACCAACATTTCAAAGGAAATTAGTGTCTTCATCTTCAGAGACTGCAAGGTCCTGGAAGAATGAGATATCTGTGTATTTAATTAAGAAGTGCTCTAATACCCCATTAGTATAAACTATAGGGAGCAATATGTAGTTTGCATGCTATTAGGAAGCATGAGTATTTGTTTTATTTGATGTTACAGTTGTTTTGTAAAGACAGACTATTCTGTAACATTACATATCTTACTTAAACTTGTATTTCCTGTATGACTTTTACATTATCCATAACATTCAAAATAACATGTGTGCTTGTCATGGATATCACTATCAAAGTTTAGCGGATTAAGTGACAACTGCGTGTAAGAATTCTGGATTGATGAGATGTTACCGCATTCCTTTTTTACTATTTTATGCTTATATTTCCAGACAAACTTATGTTTGTCTGGAAATGAAAGTATCACACATTATATTAACAAAATTTTCTTCTGCTAATGCACAGAGACTCAAGAAAAGTCTGAAGCCAAACAGCAGCTGGGGTCCTGCACTTGAGTCGGATCATACTGCATGGAAGAACTACACAGTCCAGCACAATCAGTGACACTGCTGTAATGAGAATCAAACACTTTACTGGTGTTACCATAAAATTAAAATAATTATTCTGTGTTGTTTAACACATTCCAAATAATTTAATTTTTTTTGTTTCTCTACCTCTCCTTCCTGTGTTCACTATTGTTGAAGCGTATTATTCACACAAGTCCAAACACACTTGGGCTATTACATGGCAATTCCTCTGGAATGCTGACTACCCTTTATTCAAGTGGCTGGCTTCCTGATCTAGGTCAGGTGCAATGTCCCTTGTTAACCCTCATAGTGCCACAAACTCTCGCCTTCCTGTCTAGTAATGTTTCGGCTGAAACTGAACTTCATGTCTGGACAGCAATCCAGAACCAAAGATGTGAATATGGGGCAAGGTACGGTGTAGTTTATGTTACACATACTGTAATATAGAGCAAGGTATGGTGCAGGTTATGTTGCACATACCGTAATATAGAGCAAGGTGTGGTGCAGTTTATGTTACACATACCGTAATATGGAGCAAGGTACGGTGCAGTTTATGTTGCACATACCGTTTGATGGTCCTTAAGGCCGGCCCTGGTTCGGATGACATAACAATTCTAGAGTGTGTGTATTCTTAAAGCGACCCTTGTTCTGAATACCCGGCTCTGGAAAATTCTTGTCTAACCAATGCTGTTATATGGTCCTTGGGACTCGAAATATTTCTGACATGGACCTAAGGACAGTTTTTTTCTACTACGCTGACAAGGAATTTCTTTGTGTCTCTTGATCATATTTATCAATCTGTTTGTCAATGACAAGAACCATTTTTTTCAGGACGCTCAAAGCAACAGAACTGTAACACTCAAAAGGCACTGAAGTATTTTTTTTTTTAATTTCCCCGAAAAGTAACATAATAATTAAACTGGTCAACAAAGATTTTGTCCCATGAGGAATAATGTCTGTTTCCGATGTATTTTTGGACGCTGAATTCAAGCATGTTCCCAGAATTTCTCTACCTCTCACACCTTTCGCGTTGCATCAGACTATGTGAAAGCACAAGCCTACATATGTGAGTCACTGTGGGCATGTAGGAGGTAGTCTGGACATGTAACAAGCTAACAGTCACGAGTCATACACGTGTGACAAACAGTTCTCTGCCAGTTGCTGACCAAAGCTCAGTGTATTATCGTCTCGGAAGTACAAAGTGTTTGTTCCACCATTAATATGCCAAGAAAGTGCTTAAATCCATCGGATGCATTCTGCTTCATCTGCCGTGAAGTGACATTCAAATCCCAAAGACGGCCTTTCACACCCCTGATTAAGAAATGCTGCGGGCATTATTTCGGCTGCAAAGTGGGTGATCAGGACAAGAGCTGGGCTCCCCATTTTTGTTGTGTGACATGTGCCAGGCTTCTAGCGGCATGGGCAAAAGTTTCACGCTGTATGCCTTTCGCCATTCCTATGGTTTGGAAACAGCCCACCGACCATGTTTCAGATTGCTGCTTCTGCCTGACCAGTATCACTGGTGTAACAGCAAAGCCCAAACACACTGCTCAATACCATAACTTACCATCTGCGATGAGGCCAGCACCTCACAGTGTGGAGTTACCGTGCCAAAGCCTCCAACAAACATAAAGCTCATTGACAGTCAAGTGATGAAGATGTAGGCCAAGCTAACAACAATATGGATTGTGATCCAACATTTGCAGGAGCCTGTTCTTCCTATGAACCACATCTGTTGACTCAAGGGGACCTGAATGATATCGTCCGCGATTTGAACTTGTCAAAGAAGCAAGCTGAACTTTTAGGCTGCAGGTTAAAGGGCTGAAATCTTCTGCGCCAAGACACTAAGGTGTGTTTTTACCGTGCGCACCATGCAGCCAAATGTCAGGATGTTGTGCAGGACCTGTTGACTTCGTACAAAGCTATGGGATGCAATATGAATATGAAAATCTACTTTCTGGAGTAACACCTGGATTTTTTTCCCCCCCAAAAGATCTAGGCGAAATCAGTGACGAACACAGCGAAAATTTTCACCAAGACATTATGGGCATGGAAAAGCGGTACCAAGGCAAGTGGGCCTCAAAAGTATGTTGGCAGACTGTTGCTGAAAACTGAAGAGGGATGTACCTGACGCCAAATACCGGCGAAAGTCATACGCCTGTACATTTTAGAGGAATGTTTCTGCCTGTTTCATGAGCACGTGAAGTATTATTTTGCACATTTACATTCCTCTGCCTGATGTAAAAATTCTGCAAACATATCTGAATTCAGCATAGAAAGTGCTGCTAAGTCCACCTATGGAAGTTCGTGGGACAAAATATAGTTGAATTTTGTTGGTCATTATTATTTCCAATGTTTGTCAGATAGTAACCAGGAGACGGAACAAGTGGCGATTCTCCCTTCCAGGTGTAAAATTATCGCTGCTCGGCAGCGTTGTCGAGGCGATAAGTCAGCAAACAAAACACCTGAATACGAACTGCTCTAGTCCACCTATTGAAAGGTACTCGATCTAATACCATAACCGCCTCTATGCAGGTGTCCATACTACACAATGCTAGAAAGATATCGAAAGGAATACAATGAAACAAATTAGCCTCCTGTCGGTAGCGAAATTACTGTACGACAGAACGCTACCATACTCACCAATAGCCTCCATACAGCGAACATTTATTTGTTATCACCAAAATGTCGCCTCTAACGAAATGAACTGGGAGGCGAAAGGTGCCACGAGAGTCTCGTCTTATCACGCAGTGAAATTAGTTGGATGTAAGAGAGATAGAAAATAACATACTATAGAACATTATCTAAATGGCTACTATGCAACACAAGATTTTTTTCATTAGTTCATTTCATTTATTCATGATTTCCTTAAAACTGAGTCGGCGACTGCTGCAAAGCGTGCGTTTCGTCTTCGTTTCAACATTCAACCTCCAACGAGTAAGAGAATTTGTCGTTGGAATCGCCAATTTGAGCAAGTAGGCTGTCTGTGTAAAGGCAAAAGCTCCAGCCGACCACGTGTATCAGAGGAGAATGTGAGATGAATTCAAGAGAGTTTTGAGCGTAGCCCACGCAAGTCAACCCGTAGAGCGAGCAGAGAGCTTGGAATACCGCAACCAACTGTCTGGCGTGTGTTGAGGCGCCGTTTACTGTTCACTTGAGTCTATCTTTTTGAATCATCCTGTATAATGAATATCATAATTTTTATTTAAGCAACACACCAACAAATGCACATATATAGTCTTTAATAGTCTAAAATTTACACTAAAACACTTAAAACGCTCCTACATGTTTTGATCATACGATCATCCTCAGGGAGCATACTTTGTTCCTTGCTAAATTTACAGTTTAAAACACTCAGTGATTTACTTCGTTGTATTAATTTGGTGCTGTGGCAGCATGTTGTGTGTTATGTGTGAGTCGTACGCTGTTCGGTTAGTCTCACGCTATACCGCACAACAAGCACATCGACAGCCGGTCTCAACCGAACAGCGTACGACTCACACATAACACACGACATGCTGCCAATGCACCAAATTAATATAACGAAGTTAATCACTGAGTGTTTTTAACTGTAAGTTTAGCAAAGAACAAAGTATGCTCCCTGAGGATGATCGTATGATCGAAACATGTAGGAGCGTTTTAAGTGTTTTAATGTAAATTTTAGATTATTAAAGACTATATATGTGCATTTGTTGGTGTGTTACTTAA
>Ga0123355_10022456_pt1 | contig 10115 bp, 6 predicted proteins | sample TergutEmb28metaG_3_FD_89872 | JGI IMG/M metagenome (GOLD analysis project Ga0123355, IMG submission 89872) | Embiratermes neotenicus P1 segment gut microbial communities from Petit-Saut dam, French Guiana - Emb289 P1 | ecosystem: Host-associated > Arthropoda: Insects > Digestive system > Gut ...
GGCAGGGCGACGTTGATCAGCTCGCGAATTTGCTCGACCGGGCCAATCTTCACGAGGTTGGGGAAGCCGCGACGCAGCGCCTCGGCCGGCATCTGCGCCTTGACTGCCAGTACCCACGTCGCGTTGCCGACGAGTGTGCGGTCGACCATGGGACCGACACGGATGCCGAACCTGCGCTCTTGCAATGGAATCGGGATCGCATTTTGTTCAAGCACGGCCGAGAGTGACTGGCGTAGCGCCGCCATCACAGGACGGTAGGTCGCGTGCAGGTCGTCATGCCTATATGCGTCGAAGGTCACCGGGCGCTTACGGCTCTCGGTGAAAGTGGCGAGTTCGCCTGCCAGGCCGACACAGATTCTGTACAGGGCTTCCGGATGCAACTGGTGCACAGTGCCGGCCAGGTGGGTGAACAGCGGCTCGTAGCGGTTGCAAAGTTGTAGCATCAAGTAATCAGCGATCTCGGCGGCGCCACGCGTGGCGGTCTCCGAAACGCGGCCGGCCAGCGCCTCGGCGCGGTGATGCAGCAAGCCCTGCAGTTGCGTCACAAACCCCGATAGCGTGGGTGAGGCGCCTGTCAGCAACAGCGGCGGAATGAAGGACTCATCCAGCTGCACAGTCTTGTCGGCGCGCACCTCTGCAATGCGAGCAAGACCGATGGCTGTGAAGCCTTCGCGCGCCTCGCTTTCCAGGGCGTAACGAAGCCGTAATTTGCCGACCGGAAGAACGGCGGTGTTCTGAAAGTCCGCATTGGTATCGGCTGCTTCATGCTCATAGATCGAGAAGCGTGCGACGGTCTCCACTCGATCCGGCGGTGCGGCCTCCGCGCTGCCGGGCTGGCGGGTCGGCAGGATCAGATAGACGACACCGTTGCGTGCCGTTTCCGGCACGTCGATCGGCTGTGGGTGGTCGACGTCTCCGGGGACAATGAACGGCGTGCCATCCGGGAAGATGCCGGCGACGGCGCGCAGGGCGAACTTGCCCAGCGTCAGCAGGTCGGCATCGAACTCAAGCTGGGTCAGTCCATACGCGAAAGGCCGTAGGCCGGCCGTACTGTTCCGCACGAGGCGCTCGACATAACGGTCCTGCTGCTGGAAATGCTGCGGCTGCAGGAACAGCCCCTCAGTCCAGACGACTTTGTTTTCCCAGGTCATCTCAGGAGCCGGCCTTCGCGGTTATGCCGTCCGCGCCGAGCGTGATGGTGACCGCCGTGGTCTTGTGTGCCGGCACGGTTACGGCGGTACGCCATCTGGCCCTCTCGAATTTTTGGTAAGCTGCGAAGATACCGAGGTCTGTCACCTCGTCTTTCGGCTTGAGCGTTATGATTTTGGTTTTACCGGGCGCCACGATGACGTCGTCACGTGTGATCAGTGTCGTTCTGAGCACGGTCCTATCGTCATTGAACAGCGGGAAGAACTCGGCATTGTCGAAGGCGTTGGTCGAGTTTAGCTGATAAACGCGGACGGCGACCGGCGCACCTTGACCAGTCGAACTTGGGTTCACTTCCTTGGTCGCGACCAGGGTGAGATTGACCACGGTCGGTTGCGGTGGCGGTGACGAGCAACCGCCCAGTGCGGCAAGCATCGTTAGTGCCGCTGTCCCGGGAAGCCATCGTCCCATATCGCTCGTCCTCCCCTAAAGCCAGGGTTCTTTGTCAACCAGCCTTCGTGTGTCAAAGCGCCGTATCGGCCGCCGTGTTTCCGGCGCGCCGCTTGCTTTACGCGAGGGCGGCTTGTTCAGTAACGCTTCCTTCCATCTTCGACACACGAATCCCGAAGTGAATTCCTTGATGCACGGCGGTAGACGTCATTGTAGTAGAGACAAGCTGGCAGACACGCGGAGCATTCGGATTGATGATGCCGACCTTAACGTTGCGACTGCAGGCCGCCCGCGCCGTGCAGGCGAGAACAACGGCAACATCAAGCCCAGCTAACCGACAAACCGACGCAAGCATGACAACATCCAATTGAAGCATCGGTATTATAAGGCCTTTTCTGTGCGTCACGGCAGCCGGGTTTTTGTATCGTCTGTATTCTCACGATGCGCTGCGCAGCTGCCCCGGCGGTGGCCGGCCGCAGCATCTCGCCCTATGTTATGGCAGGATTCCGACTCGAATGCCGCATGGCTGATCTGCCGCGCACTCTGCGGATGTCATTGCTCATCCAAGCGGCGAACTTGCGGTGGAGTTCGACGGAGTTTGCGCGGCCGGTGGCGCGCATCGGATTTGGCGCGACATCGAAGAAGGACACAGGCGCGCCGCTGGCGCGGCAACGCGAACGAGAAACAGTCGGCCCGCCGTGATCAGAGTTTACGCGCCTGCTCGTCGTATGCGCGGGCGAACTCTCGGCCGAACACGGACTGGAAATCGCCCTCCGCGTCATGCGCGATATCTTTGTATGTCGCGCAGAACAATTCCCAGGTGCGTGCCTTACGGGCAGCTGGCAGCAGGCTGCCGAGCATACCGGGCATCAGACGCTTCTCGAGTGCGCCCGGCTCGAAGCGCCGCAGCAATGCCATCAGCGCGGTCTGCACGCCTGCCATCACCGCGAGCTCATGGCCGCGCACGTCATCGAAAGCCTCCTGGGCCGCCGTAAGCGGCGGCTGGTAGCCGGGGCGATCGGGTTGCAGCAATGCCGCGAGCGCATCCTCTGTGGTGACCGAGAACTTCAGCGCATTGTTGTCGCGTGCTCGTAACATGGTCTGTTCGACCCGAAATTCGTTCTTGATCGCGGCACGGGAGATCAGCACTTGGCGTAGGCCCTCGACCAGGGCGCGGAACACCGCGCCGGCTGCCCGCATCGCGGCTTCCGGATCGGCGCCGAGGTTTAGGTCAGCGACACCGGCCCCTTCTAGGAAGCCGGCGATCAGCGCGGCAGCATCGGCCGGCTTTGCAGCTGGGATGTGAGCCGCGGCAGGACCCGGTGCCGACGGCCGGGGCGTGCGGGCCGCGGAGGGTGGCGCAGACGCGCCGAACGGATCGCTCGACGGCCCATCAATGTCCGATGGCGACGGCACCGCCACCGACGGCAGCGCCGCCGGGACGGATTGTGGATGTACAACCGGCCGCGGCGTGGCGGGTGGGCGCAATGCCTCCGGCGCGGTCGGACCCTCGGGCGGTATGTCGCCCAGTAGGCCGTCGATGTCGGGCTGCGGTGTTGGTGCCTGCGTGGGTCTGGCAGGTGCCGCCGGCGGCCGCGGGCGCGGCAGCGGCTGCGCTTGTGCCTGGCCTGGCGGCGTGTCGCCCAGCAGGGCATCGATGTCGGACAGCGACGTCGGCTCAGTCCGCTGCATGGCCGGTGCCGTCGGCGGCCGCGGATACCCGGCCTCTACAGGATGCGGCACCGGCGGAGGCGGTGCCTCTCCAGGCGGTGTGTCTCCCAACAGTGCGTCAATGTCGAGGTCGTCGAAATTCGTCACCGGCATCGGTTTGGGGGCGGCAAACGCATGCACGGGCGCGTCCGCGTTATCGGCCTGCGACGGCCCCTGCCAGTGCTCCGACGGCGTCACGCCCCGAAAGAAGTCGGCGTCGGGATCGTGCAGTGGCGAGCGGTGCGCCTCGTCGGCCAGATCGAACGGATCGCCGCCGCGAAACGCGCCGGGGGGTGGCGCCGCGACCGGGTGCACAAAACCGGCCGGCGGCGGTGAATCGAACGGATCGTCGGAGAGAGGGGCGGGAGTGAGCTCGTCGGGATCTGCAAGCCGATCGCCAGCTGGCATCGCACCGAGCGGCTGTGGCGCATGCCCAGCCTCCAGTGTGCCAGCCCCTTCGCGGAGGGTGATCGTGTAGTCACCCAGGCAGATTTCATCGCCGTCGGTCAGCTCGATCTGGCCATTGCGCGGCACTCGTTGCGATGATCCGTTAATGAATACGCCGTTGGTACTGATGTCGGTGAGCATGTAACGGCCGCCGGCAGCGACGACCATGCAGTGCGTCTTCGACAGATGTCGATCGGGGTCCGGCAAGACCCAGTCATTGCCGGGTGCGCGACCGATGGATAATGTTCCGTTGCGTAGTGTGCGTGTGTCGTGGTCGCCCGAACCGCGAGGCCCGGTCAGCGTAAGGATCATCGGCATGCGAGACTACCCGTATTGTTCTGGTTTCGACCGGATGCGGTATGACAAGTGATGGCGATCATTAGTTGGGGGGTTGCATGGCGGACATCACGCTGGCCGAATTCAACGGACGGGTTTGGTTGGTAGGTGGCGAGGCGCATTTGCAGGATTTGCTCGCCAACACCCTGCCGCCGGATATTAGCGCGGAGCTGGTACAATGCGAACGGCCCGAGGATGTTCGCAGCTTGTGGGCACAACTTTGCGGTCCATCGCAAACGAGCGACGCGAACCGGATGCCATGGCAGATCCACCCTGCCATCGTCGCCCGCATTCATCGGACCTTGCCGGACTACGCGGTGTATTTCGCGCAATGGTCTGCCATGCTGGACAATGAGGCGCTGGACGTGATCAACGCTGCGGCGTTGCAGGCGAAGCAGAACCCTGAGGCGTCGGTGGTGCTGGCCGAATACCTGGACCCTGAGGGTCCGCAAGCCATGGTCGACTTGTCTCGCTTGCGGGCGCAGTTGATCGAGGACAAGCTTGCCTCGAGCGGTGTCAACCGGGCCCGCGTCACGCGCGAGAAGCGCAAGGTGAGCGACGTGCCGGGAATGACGCAGGAGAGCCAGCGGGTGGACATCGTCGTCCGAACTGCGTGAGGCGTGGAAAATTGATTCTCTGTCATCCCGCGAGACGGTTCGCTCCGGTCTCAGGCGGACACGTTCTCTACGGACCTTGCGCAGGCAGTGCGGTCGCGTGGTCCGCGATGCGGAAGATGTCGACACAACGTCCAACCTAGCCGAAAACATAGCTGAACTCGCCACCAGTCACGCCGACATGCACGCGCGACACCATGGCACCCTTCAGCATGGTCTCCAGGAACGCGCCGCTGATCGCCGGCAGCATGGTGTTGGTCAGGATCGCATCGATCATCCGCCCGCCGCTCTCCGGCTCGTTGCAGCGGCCGGTGATCAGCTTCACCACGTCGTCGCCATAGGTAAACGGCACTTTGTGATGCTCGCCGATACGTCGCGCGATGCGGCCGAGCTGCAGGCGGACGATGTTGTCCATCACCGCGTCGCTGAGGGGATAATAGGGAATCACGATTAGCCGACCCAGCAGTGCCGGTGGAAACACCTTCAAGAGCGGCGTGCGGAGCGCCTTCGCGACTTCGTCGGGTGCAGGCGTCAGCTCAGGATCGGCGCACATCGACATGATCAGGTCGGTGCCAACATTTGAGGTCAGCAGGATCAGCGTATTCTTGAAGTCGATCAGCCGCCCCTCACCATCTTCCATGACGCCCTTGTCGAATACCTGGAAGAAGATCTCGTGCACGTCAGAGTGTGCCTTCTCCACCTCGTCCAGCAGCACAACTGAATACGGCTTGCGACGCACCGCTTCGGTCAGCACGCCCCCCTCGCCATAGCCGACATAGCCCGGTGGCGCACCCTTCAGTGTGGAGACGGTGTGTGCCTCCTGGAACTCGCTCATGTTGATGGTGATCAGGTTCTGCTCGCCACCGTACAGCGCTTCCGCCAGCGCGAGCGCTGTCTCCGTCTTGCCCACGCCCGACGGGCCACACAGCATGAACACGCCGATCGGCTTCGACGGATTGTCCAGCCCGGCGCGCGAAGTCTGCACGCGGCTTGCGATCATGTTCAGACCGTGTTCCTGGCCGATCACGCGCTGGCCGAGCGTGGTCGTCAGATTCAGCACTGCCTGGACTTCGTTCTTTACCATGCGGCCGACCGGGATGCCGGTCCAGTCACCGACCACCGCGGCGACGGCCTGTTCGTCCACACTGGGCAGGATCAGCGGCGATTCCCCCTGGTATTCCACCAGTTCCGCCTGCAGTTTTCGCAATTCCGCCAGCATAGCGCCACGATCTGCCAACGGCTGCGCTGCCGTGTTCCCCTCGCCTTCGACCGACGCATTGCCTCGGCGCAGTGCGGCCCGCAGTGCCAGAACCTTGTCCACCAGCGCCTTCTCGGCAGCCCAGTGCTCCTCGAGTCCCGCGAGCCGCGTGCGCTCTGCCGCCAGCGCCTCCTCTACCGTGGCTTCGCGCGTGCTCGCATCGAGTCCGATCGCGGTCTCGCGCCCGATGATCTCGCGTTCGGTCTCCAAGGCCTGGATGCGGCGGCGGCTGTCATCCACCGCCGGCGGGATCGCATGCTGGCTGACGGCAACGCGCGCGCAAGCGGTGTCCAGGAGGCTCACCGACTTGTCCGGCAACTGTCGTGCCGGAATGTAGCGATGCGACAGTCGCACCGCCGCCTCGATTGCCTCGTCAAGCACTTGCACGCGGTGATGCTTTTCGAGCGGCGTGGCGATGCCGCGCAGCATCAGGATGGCCTTCTCCTCGCTCGGCTCATCGACCTGTACCACCTGAAAGCGGCGGGTCAGCGCCGGATCCTTCTCGAAATATTTCTTGTATTCGGCCCACGTGGTGGCCGCGATCGTGCGCAGCGTGCCACGGGCCAACGCTGGCTTCAGCAGGTTGGCTGCATCACCGGTGCCGGCTGTGCCGCCGGCGCCGATCAACGTGTGTGCCTCGTCGATGAACAGAATGATCGGCTTGGGCGATGACTGCACTTCCTCGATCACCTGGCGCAGCCGCTGCTCAAACTCACCCTTCATGGAGGCGCCGGCTTGCAACAGGCCCACATCTAGCACGCGCACGCTGACATCCTGCAGCATCGGTGGCACGTCGCCCGCGGCGATGCGCAGCGCGAACCCTTCCACCACAGCGGTCTTGCCGACGCCCGCTTCGCCCGTGAGGATCGGATTGTTCTGCCGCCGGCGCATGAGCACATCGACCACCTGGCGGATTTCGGAGTCGCGGCCAACGATCGGATCGAGTTCACCATTTCGCGCGCGTTCGGTTAGATCGACAGAGAACCGACGCAGTGCGTCCTGTCTGCCCATCGCCGCCGGGGCCATCGCGCCGGAGGCCTCGCCTGGCGCGCCGGCACCCGACCCATCGCTTGCCGCCAGGGCGTTCTCCGGCGAGTTACCGACGATCGACGCAAACTGATCGGCCAACGTGTCGGCTTTCACCAGTTCGAACTGCCGGCTGATCGCGTAAAGCGCGTTGCGTAGTGTGCTGGTCTTCACCAGGCCCACCAGCAAGTGGCCGGTGCGTACCTGCGATTCACCGAACATCAGGGTGCCGAAAACCCAGCCGCGCTCGACCGCATCCTCGACGTGCTGCGAGAGGTCGGATATCGAGGTCGCGCCGCGCGGCAGTTTGTCAAGCGCAGCGATGATGTCGGCGGCGAGCTTAGACGGATCGAGGTCAAAATGGCGGACGATGTGATGCAGGTCCGAGTCCTGCGTCTGCAGAATCTGATGGATCCAGTGCACCAGCTCGACATAGGGATTGCCACGGAGCTTGCAGAATACCGTGGCGCCTTCGATCGCCTTGTAGGCGAGAGGGTTGAGCTTGCCGAATAGAGCAGCGCGGTTTATTTCAGTCATGGGACGGACTCCGCTGCGTTCGTGGGTGAGCTGGCGTCAATAGTGCGGGCCATGCTGTCGGCGCTGGCGTCGAGAAACAGGTCGTCAGCGTCAGCGTTTGTGCTGCGCGGCATCAGCCAGGTGGTCCAGCCAAGCCGACCTTTGCGCCCAAGTTCGATTGGCGGAACTTCCTGCCGCTGCAGGATCAGGTTCACGTCCCAGATCATCGTGTCCCCGGCATAGTTGCGCACGATCGGGATCAGCCGGTGAAAGCTCGACCCGCCGGGCAGCAGGCGCAGATACTCGGCCAGCGACAGCGGGCCGAGCACGATGCGGAACTTGTGCTGTCGCGTCCAAACGCGACCACCGAGCAGTGCCGTGCTGCCAAGCCCCGCGGTTGCCAAACCGGCTCCAAGCCGGCTGCGATCGCTCTCAGGTAAGGTAAGCCAGGCACCGATGAAGCTCTCAATGCGCACCGGCATGCGGAAGAACGAAGTCAGGATCGATGCCAGGCCTTCGGCGTGTCGCGTTTGGCACGCGAAATGCCCGGCGAAATGCAACTTGGTGAGATCGGGCATGGCGTCGCGGTTGCGCAGGCTGTCCATGCCAAGGCCGATCAACGCACCCATGTAAAGCGTGAAGCGATCTTTCTCCGGCCGGTCGAAGCTCACAGTAGGCCGCGCATTGGCCCAGGCACGATAAAACAGCGACAGCGTGCGGTGATGGAAGATATCGGCGAAGCGCTGGAAGGTCGGATCGCGATGATTGCGCCGACGATCGCGCGCGTATTCCGTCAGATGCAACGGCAAAGGGCCGTCCGGGCCGAACAAGCCGAAGAAATGCACCAGGAGCCGTGTCGGCCGATCGTCTTGCCGCGGCTCCCAACCGGCCAATGTGGACGGCGCGAAAACCACCGTAGGGTCCTGCGCCAGACGCAGTGGATCCTCTGCCAAATGGGTACTTTGACCAAAGCGCGGACGCTCGGGCCAGGCTGCTTCTAGCCGGCGCATCGCCTGATAGAAGCTGAAGGCCCAGGGTGCGCTGGCCAATGTGTCGTACAACGACGCAACAGCCGAGCGCGGCGGCGTTTGTGACGCCACGCTGACTGGTTCGGCTGCCTCGTCGGGCAGCTCGGCGACTAAAGCACCGGACGCTGACCGATCTGCATCGGCCATCGCATCACCTCACCTCGTTCAGGATCTCGCAGCACCGTTTCGGTGAACGCGTTGATCGAGACGTATTTGGCGAAGAACCGGTCGAGCACGGCAGCGAGCAGGATGCCGCCGGCGCCGCCAAATGGCGTCTCGTCGATCATCAATGTCAGTTCCAGGCCACGGCCGGCGGCGACCGGGCCGGTGCCGGGAATGCGCCGCACGATCGGATGGCAGGCAATCGAGGTCAGGCCCTCGAGCTGGCGTGCCGCAGTGGCGTTGGAAGACGGCACATAGAGCCGCAGCAATTCGCGCAACGCCGCCGCGCCGCGCAGCGCGTCGGTATCGACCAGGCTCAGGTAGTTCAGTCCGAGATGGCTGAGGAATCGCCATGCATATTCGCCGTCGCTGCGGCAGGGGCGCGGTGCGGTCGGGCCGGCGATGCAGCGGATCGAGCCGACCGGTGCGCTGATGGCGACGGTGAAGTCCGTGTGTTGTCTGCCCACCGGCATCGACAGCGGCAGGTCCCGGTTGGTGCACAGGAGGTCAAGGCCGAGCTGGCGCAGCGTCTGCGGGAACGGTGCTTGCTCGGGATCGACCAGCGAGATGAATACCTCATGTCCGAGATAGCTGGAGCGTGGTCCACGCTGGCGTGTGCGTGCGGAGAGCTGCCGCGGCTCACGGCGCAAGAGATAATAGGCGCGGTGCTCGGGATTCCGCGACAGGTCGTTGGCGGCATAGAACGGCATGAACGGCTGTGCCGCGCTCCCATCAACGGAGAAGCCGTCCACAGCGGTGACGCTGAACACTTCAAAATCCAGCGGCCGCATGCGATCCGGCACGATGTGATGCTCAGGCTCGCGATCCGAGATGTTGACGCGGTCGCCTCGCTTGGGAAACAGGTTGACGGCCGGCGTGCAGAACAGCGCGAACTGATCAGCGCCCAATGTTGCGGCGAGCACGGGGTCGCTGCGGTTCAGCAAGATAATGATGTCCAGCTCGCCGCCAACGCAGCGCCGCGCCGGGCGGCCGAGCCCGCCGACCTCGATGAACAGGAAGCGCTCCGGCATGGCGAAGTACTCCTGCAGCAGCCGGTAGCCGTCGAAGGACGCCGGCGCGCGCGGCAGGAGCGCCTCCTCAGCATCGAAACCGATGGCACGCACCCGTGCAGTCGACAGCTTTTCGAGCCACGGTGTCGGACGCTCGGCGGGGCGCACATACACGGCAGCGATATCGGCGACGAGTTGCTGGTAAAGCCGCATGCGCGCGCCGGGTGGGCCGGACAGAAACATGGGCAGGCGATCAAGCGCAATCTCGGCGAAGGGCGCCGTACCGGTTGTCTTCAGCCTCAGCCGGATGGCGCCGCGGATGCCGCGCTGGTCGGGCAGGCCGAGCGCGGTCACCGCGGCTGGCGTGCCGATGTATTCGGCGTCGCTGAGCTCGATCGGCAGCAATTGTACC
>Ga0123355_10022457_pt1 | contig 10115 bp, 8 predicted proteins | sample TergutEmb28metaG_3_FD_89872 | JGI IMG/M metagenome (GOLD analysis project Ga0123355, IMG submission 89872) | Embiratermes neotenicus P1 segment gut microbial communities from Petit-Saut dam, French Guiana - Emb289 P1 | ecosystem: Host-associated > Arthropoda: Insects > Digestive system > Gut ...
TCGAGTGTATACCAAATTTCTCCTGACATACACTGCCATCTACCGGAGAAATCGCAAAGTTCTACCGCTGGGAATAACGGCGCTCCAACCTCAGTCCCACTTTCACTTGGGCACGCCTTTTACCTTGCGGTCCGAAAGTTTTAGGACTCATGTTTTTAAAAATCGAAGACACATGAGAAAGACATACATTTTTTAAATTCAAAATAACTCCACTGTCTTATATATACAGGCTTTTGTGCGATCGTACAGTTTCTGAAAAGCTGTCGAAAATTCCTCTTTTTGGACCTTCTTTAATTCATCAGTAACGGTTTCTTGGATCTCAGCAACATCCGCAAAGTGGAGTCCTTTTAACTTCATTTTTAACTTGGGGAACAGAAAATAGTCTGGCGGAGATAAATACGGAGAGTATGAGGTGTGTGTGTGTGTGTGGGGGGGGTGATAAAAAGTTGTAATTTTTGGGGGGGTAAAAAAAGGCAAAAACTTGCTGCTTTTTCGGCGGGCGCATTATCGTGCAATAAAAAAAAATCTCGAGAGCAGAAAGCAGCTGGGCGAACCCGCTGAATGCGCTTCAGGAGGCGATCCGTTACTGCTTTATAAAATTCTGCATTTAATGAGTTTCCCTCTGGAACGAATTCTTTGTGCACTACTTCTTCAGAGTAGAAAAAATTTATCAACATGGTCTTGATGTGGGACGTTTGGAATTTCAGTTTCTTCGGCCAAGGTGACGTCTCACGAACCCCTCCAGAACTCTGTCGCTTTGTTTCGGGATCATAGGCAAAACACCAGGTCTCATCTCCTGTAATACTTTTGTTTAAAAACATTTGTCTGCATCGGCCATCGCGATAATGTCTTGGTAAGATATGACTCGATCTTCTCTTTGCTCAGGTGTCAAGAAGTGTGGAACAAATCGTGCACACAACTTTCTCTTTCCCAAATTCCCTTTCAGAATCGAAGAACTTCAGGCTTGGGGATGTTCAAAGATTCTGCTATCATTCTTGATGCAATTCGACGATCGTTTTTGAACAAGTCAGCAACAGCAGCAATGTTTACCTCAATTCGAGTCGATTTTGGACGGTCACCTCTCTCGTCATCTTCTACCAGCTCCCTTCGGTCTCGAAATCCAGAATACCACCTAAAACATTTGATCGGTTCAGAGCCTCATTCCCATAAGCCTTTTGCACCGATAATAGTGTTTCTGTCGCAGATAGATCGGCTTTGAAACAAAATTTATGGCAACTCTGTGTTCATTTCCACCATCCATGACGTATAAAGAAACTGACCTTCCAAGACAAGTTATAACTCGTACATTGTGTAAGGTAAACGAAACTCGGTGTGTGAACGAATGTTGGATGATAGTACTTAGTTAGTGGGTTGGCCGATAGATCGCTCTACTTCCGTTATTTAAAACAAAATCAGTCCTAAAACGTATGGATCGCGCTGTATATTTACACATGCACTCTAACCAACTCTCACAAACCTATCGGTTCTTTCGTTGCACTGAAAGTGAAGGCTCTGAAATCTTAACGTTCTTGAAGAACAGGTACATTTTTGCTCAGATACTTTAATTTTCTAGAACAAAAATATGAACTTATTGTTTGTGTACGAATATTTATGTTTACATTTTTTTTTCGTCCCTTTAATTTGTCCCTATTTCTTCTTACATTAATTGTCTCTTTCTCTTACTTCATTTGTTCCTCTTCGCTAACAACCTTGCATGTCAAAAGGCACGGGTTCAAATCTCGGCCAGGATACAGACCGATCAACACTGTTATTTATCTTAATATTTTCGGTCTGTTTCCAGTAGAGTAATCTGATTTGACACTACAGTCTCCTATCATATCATTTCCATTTCCTTGTCCACTAACTACCCTCTCATTCAACATTATATATTTTGTGCTACTGACGGTGAAGTACTGTAGCCCTGAACAATGTATTCATAAATACTTGCTTTTCATCTCTTGATTTTGTTTTCCGTTTTTCCTTCATCGCTTTCTCTTTTGTGTATTTCTCCTGTTTATTTCCTTTTACACTCTAGTTCATCATAGTATTTGTTTCTCTCTATACATATATATATGTGTGTGTGTATATATATATATACACACACACACACATTAGTTTTTGTACCCTGTCCATTCATTCTTCTCTTTTTCTCATCTGCTGCTTATTTCTTTCTCTGGAACGGAGCTACTTCTGTAGAAATCTTGAATCCCTCAGAAACAAGCACCAAGTGCCGTAGTTTAAGATTCAGAAATTAAATATAATGATTTACTGTCAGAAGTTTCCTTTTAATCATTACAGGGATCCGTAACTGCTCTTTAAATGACATTGATAAATTGTCGGTACAAAGTTTGATGAACCAGACACGGCTCATGATGAAATAAATATGAGTTATCAAGGATGGATTTCACACTTTGAGCCTTCCAAACATCTTTTCTAGAAGTAACGTAGCTTCTCACATAGTATTAAATGAACCAATAAATCAATCACGCGTTTACGTGCTGTAAATTTCGCGACAGGCGTAGAGAAAATCCCATCTCGTATATCCAATGAACTGCCGCGGGATAGAGAAGTTCAAATTGCCACCCCCATTACTAGGACTTTTATATAAACTTGGTGTTTGGAAGCAAAGTGCTAAGAAAACTGTTTGGAACTAACGATGATGATGAAGACAATAAAGAAGGGGATTTGTTGAGCGACGAAGGGTTCGGTATTTCCGACAGATTACGGGTTAATGTGATAATGTGGCATGCTGTTAAGGTACGGAGACACTTCTTGGAAGGCAGTTATTTGCAAGACCAAGAAGAAGAAGAAGAAGAAGAAGAAGAAGAAGAAGAAGAAGAGGTGGAAACATAATAACATTAATTTAAAAGATAGTTTTGAGGGTGGAAGGTAGATTGAAATGTGTGTCATGTAAAGTGTCGTTCTCTGGTGTCAGCGGTGCTGACACTTCCAGGGTTCTTGTGAAATGGCTGGTCAGTCGTAAATATTCCAGAAAAGTATAACACATGTGAAAGAGCAATTTGTCCTAATCCACAGATACACAATTTTACAAAAGACAGAATAAGCTTGACAGAAAGGTAATAGACTAACATTTAAGCATCTTATGCTTTTACGAAGATACAATGAGACGCAATTTTTTATGTGGGCACAGCAAATTGACGGAAGGTGTGTGTTTTTAACCCAACTGTACAGTAATGCGGGGATCTCAGTTTAGTCAATTATGTGGATTACAACAAATTTCTCTTTTTTAGGTCTATGGTTCCGTGCATCGCTGATCTGTATTAATAATTGTACAACGAGATGCAACACAAAGCAGTCTATTTATTATCCTGCAAGTTCACTGTACATGTTTCGGGCGTAAACCACACCCATCGTCAGGAGTACACAAAACTGTTACTACAGCCTCCGGTACTGGTGCAGCTACCTCCCTCCAACGTGGCCAAGTTGGCCACGTTGGAGGGAGGTAGCTGCACAAAAAATATAACCAGTACCGGAAGCTGTAGTAACAGTTTTGTGTACCCCTGATGATGGGTGTGGTTGACACACGAAACATGTAGAGTGAACTTGCAGAATAATAGATAGACTGTTTTGTGTTGCATCTCGTTGGACAATTGTTAATAACAAATCTCTATTTCATGAGCGACAGTTTTTCTTGTGCTTAAACACCATGCCGTGTACATGTATGGGACAGTGGAGATAAGAAACCACTAATTCTTTTTTCTGAGCTATGGGTGGAGATGTGTTGTCAGTTTCAGGTTTCGACTATTTTAACCCGGAGAAAAGCGCTCCTGGTATCCACTGAGAAGGAAAATAAGTGGTCTCCAGGTACTGTCTTGAGAAGGGAGAAGTTTTTCTACAATCTCACCTCAATTACATAACCTTCGAGTCCGTAACCTAGTCACTGTACTTTTGATCTATTATAATTCCTAGCTGGAAACTGCGATTGAACTTGTTTTTCTCGTCCATCATAATGTAGACACTAGCTACTTCAGGCTTCCCACATTACAGTTGTATCTACGTTTATTTCTACTTACAGTTGAAGTTGTGCATCACGTAGAGAACTCCATAATACTTTCGATTCTGGACACAGCTTGAGGCACATCTGTGTCTACGAATGGTTTTTTATGTATAATGTAACAGAACCCATTTTTAAAGAAATAAAGTGAAATACCAACTTCATGCAGCTAGATAATTTTATTGATGTATTCTTAGCGCGACATGTTTCGGGTACATACGCCCATCATCAGGAGCATTAGATGTTGAGTTGCAGCATATGGTTTTCTGCGCCGAGTTTTTGGATGGGTGGTGGTCTTCAGAGCTGCTGCGTGGGTCATGTTTACGGTGCGGATGGTGCGGTGCGAGTCGCAACCCACAAAAAAACACATTTTTAAATTTAATTTCTTACGTGTACTTATATTCCTAAATATTTCTACGCTACTTTCTTAGAAGATTGGCTGTTTGGTCTTGTTTAAATCGGCATACTGTATGTATCCACTGGACGGCAGGAGAATTGCGATTAATTTTGCGATGACAGTACTATGTATATTTCATTCACCATCGCTTGCAGGCAGTGGAGTTTGGTGTTCTGCCCAGCCTTGCATTCAACGATATCCATGTCCATATTTCGCAGAAATATAATGGCCAGGGTATGAAGCTTACCACCCACCTATATCTCTACCAAGGTGTACCTTTCATACAAGAGTGTTTAATTTAGCACAGAAACAACGTCAAATTACCTCCCCATTTTTGTACGCCCAGTTTAGAAAACCTTCACTAAGGCCTCAGTATTTAATAGTGGACATTATTCAACTTTCTCATTAGACATTGTAGGTTACAATTGAAATTTAGGTCTGGTAATATATAATTATTTCTTTGAACGAATACCGGCGCAAAAATCTTTGAATTAAAGAGAGGAACGACGTTTAGAAGCAGAGCAGATGAAATTTATGAGACACATACTTGGAAAAACAAAATTAAATAAATAAAAGAATCAAGGTATTAGGGGAAAAAACGAGAACACAGAATATAGCAAAGGAAATAAAATAGTGCCAGGAAAAGTGGCTACAAAACGTACAAAGGATGGACACAAATAGAATATCAAAACAAGCACTACAATATCAAAAAAATGACGAAGGAACATAGGACGACCAAGGAAGAGATGGAGGGACCAACTTCATCTTGAGGATCAAGGAACAGGAAATAAGCCTAACCCTTCATAAAAATGATGATGATGATGATGAAAATCGTTAAATATTTTTTATTTCTGGAAGTTGCTCTTTATGCAGTTTTCCGCTTAGCTCTCAGCGAATATTAGTTTTTTCACCGTTACGTGACTCCTATGAGAAATCCTTGATTGTTAGTATTTTATCCTTGAGAAAGGATAAGCTGATTTTGCCACTTTATGCGACGTTCTGGAAGAGACAGACAATTCGTGCGTGTTCACTCAATATGGCTGTACTCTTTCTTATTAATGCACTTTATGTAGGGAAGAGGGCACTAACATGATAAAATTACAGTATTATCGTCAATGAGATTCTCTCTTTGTCGCTGGGAAATTGAAAACTTTTTGACGAGAAGAAAGCGGATTTATTCTTTTAAGTCAGAAGGCGAGCACAAAACTTGGTAAGGAGACGAGTGGGATATATAAGGGGGGAAAAAAACTTATACTTCTCGGCAAAAGAAAGTTCAGACTGGCGTCGAGAAAGACAAATGGCATATAGCAAGGGCTGTGTTGTTGAAGTTCAACCAAGTTGAAAGACACATCCAGTGGATGGAATGCAGGAGAAGACAAGCGAGGGAGCATATGAAAAGTTAGAGGGAAGAATGTAATAAAGAGGTTGCCGATTCTAATCTGCTCACCGGGACTTGATTCAAGATTCCTCTTCGTTGGCTGAATATACTTTGCTTTCGCCACCCAACACAGTTTTATATTTCAATATGTACAGTTTCCTGTATCAGTGTCTTGTATTTATCATATCTGCAAATATTAAACATCCAACTGACATGCTGGAAAATTGCAGCAGCTCAGCTGGTAAAGTTACATTCTACTTGATGGGAAGTTCATGGACGTTTATCTCCGCCACACCGACCTTTGACGTCCACGCCTATCGCATTTCACGATATAAAGTGGTCGGAGCTCAAAGCTGACTGTTCATCTATTTAGAGTGCCAAAATCAGGAACTCTTAGAAAATATTTATCCAGTAAATTTGCTCTACAATTCTGAGATTACACCGTGCATTTTGGTAGGCATATCTTCCAACTTTTCGGACAGGAACCGCTCCCCATCTTCACGAAAATTTAAAAATCATCGGAACAGAAATATCTCTGCACAACAAAACATAGTGGAGGTGTTAACAAATACAGCAATTTGGGTTTCCTTGTCACTTCCTAATTTAAGCACCGCAGGTTTTTCCTATTATTTAAAGTTGTAAAATTTTCCTCATATAATAAGAAAAGATTATAGACTGAGGATATCTGAGAACAGGAAGCTAGGGAGAATATCTGTGGCTGAGGAGGGGCAGAAAGGTAGAAGGCCAGAGATTCATGCTGAGTTAATGATTCTGTAAATTTGTAACCCTCGCCAAGTAATATTACGATGACCAAATGAAGTAGGATGACATGAGTTTGTGGGCTTCTGGCGCACGAGGAAGAGACGAGAAATGCTGAGTTTGAAGACAACAACAAACGGAAAACTACAATTTGGGATATTTTTAGGTAGATTGGAGTACCTTATATAGGTAGTTTGGCGATCTTGAGCTTCATCTGTCCTTGGATTCTAACATTTCGAGACAATGTAGTGTCCTCACATTCTAGGGGTAAAATAACATTGGCCATTTTACCCCTTGAACGTGAGGGCCCTCTCTTGTTTCGGGATCGGATTACCCATTGAAGCAAATTCATATCCCAGAAGAACGAAATCATCATTTGTCATGTTGCACGTAGGTTACAGAGTGACAGGCACTTGCTACACACCGGAACCGAAAATGTTCATCATCATCATCATCATCATCATCATCATCATCATCACCATCATCGCCATCGTCGTCATCGTCATCGTCATCATTGTCATCGTCGTCTTCATCGTCGTCGTCGTCGTCGTCATCGTCATCGTCATCGTCATCGTCATCGTCATCGTCGTCGTCGTCGTCATCATTGTGAGCTTTGTAATTTTAGGACTGTAGGTCCTGTCCTATGTAACTCATTCGTTTTCAGTTGATCCCGTTTCTCCATCTTCTTCTTAGGCGGCCTATGTCTCTTTCTCCATGGGCATAATACTGTAGTGCTGGTTTCGGTAAGCGGTTGTTTTCCAGTCTGTTGACGTTTTGAAGCCAATGTGAACATTTCTTTGCTTATCGCGTCTTGTGTGGCGTAGGAGTAGTCTTAGCGCGCCGAAGTGTTAGAAGTCAAAAACGTTTTACGTAATTCGACATTAAAAACAGAAAAATTTGTAAAAATGTCGTCTTGTTCTGAACAGTTTTGCAGAATCCGTTTTTGTGATTACATATTACCAGTTTCCAATTTCCGCAGTCCGTGTAGTAATTAGACCTGATGACTGCATGGAGGGAAAATCTGGACCAGGTCCCTGGCGTCGTCTGTACAGTCAGACTGACTGTGGAGCTCATTCGGGGTCTTATCCGGTGGTAACGAGGGTTCTTTCCCTTGGGATAAAGAGACTGGACCATGACACTAACAAGTTACTCCCATCTTCTGCACAAATTGAAGAAAAACTGTCGCTATATTTCCACAATCAGAAACAAAGTTCAAAACGTGCTGCATTGTCAATCAGCAACTATAATTATAATTCTATGCCTGTGTTCCTTCTTTAAAAGGAAGTTTTTACACTTAGTTATGTGGAGTTAAAGCCGACCCCAGTGGCCGCGCAGTGTAAGGTGTGGGTCTACGTAAGTTTGCTTGCTGGATCGTGGTTTCGAATCCCGCCGGAGCATGGGTGTCTGTCTCCTGCTAGTGTTGTGTTTTGTGAGACAGAGGTCTCTGCCTCGGGCAGGTCACTCGTCCACAGCACTCCTACAGATTGTGACGTGCCTGAGGGAGTTCGTGGAGCCCGATAATGAGGAGGCCTTAGCCCACTAGGGGCTGTTGCGTCATCAAAATAATGTGCAAAATGTTACTGATTTAAACGTGCTTTTCTTATCCTATCCTTAAAGTTTGACTCGTTTTCACGAAATATATAAAAACATTGTACCACTGGTGGCCAATCCCTCCAGTACTGTGATATTTATTACCATTTAAAAACACAACACATATACTGTACTCTTAGTAACTGACCAACTTAATGCACAAATTCTTGTTTTATAATAGGTTTATTATATTCCTCTACATGTTTCGAGCACTATTGTGCTCATCATCAGGAGGTAAAAATTGTATTATACAGCATCTGGTATCATCACACTCTGTAGATGGTCGTCCGGTGCACAGATTGGGAGAGGACTCTCCCAAATTGTGCACCGGACGGCACCAGATGCTGTATAATACAATTTTGACCTCCTGATGATGAGCACAACAGTGTGTGAAACATGTAGAGGAATATAATAAACTTATTACAAAACGAGAATTTGTGCATTAGGTTGGTCAGTTACTAAGATTGTACTGAGATGCACGGTCAGCAAAACATTCACAAAATAATTCCTTTATATTAACAGTGTGTTGTGGCAGCATGCTACCACAACACCCTGTTAATATAAAGGAATTATTTTGTGAATGTTTTTAAAATGACTTTAGCGAGGAACAACGTAGCTCCCTGAGGATGCTCTTAGGATCGAAACAAGTCGGAGCGATTTTAAGTGTTTTAATGCGAAATTTTATGTAAGTGCATTTGTTGGTTGATAATTAAAGTGATTTTAGGCAACATATTTCGGCTGTAAAATAGCCAACTTCTTCTTCTTCTTCTTCTTCTTCTTGAGGCACTACAACTTCAGAGAAGTTTTGGCCTTCTCAACGAGTTTCTTCCTTTCCGTTGAGATTTTGTAACGATATAACTTTTTCGAGGCTGGGTTGCTGGCCCTGCGCTCAACCCCCGCTACCTTGGAGGGCCTAGAATTTTCTGTCAGGTTGATTTCCCTTAGCTGGAATGTCCTGATTAACACGTCAGGAGCCCGCGTTCCGCCCTTGCATGACTTGACCGTCCGAAGACGTTACCCATCGACCATGGCGTGGACATGCATGCATCGGACTTGGCAGGAATAAATGGTATTTCCCAGGTTTTTGTAGTACGCGTACACACTTCCCAGCAGAGCGTGTATTCCTGAGGCCACATAATGCCCCTTTGACCCACTGTAAAACAGTCATCATCAGGGCAAAGTAGAACACAGTTCAGGTACATAGAAAATGTGAACTCTATGAATCCCATATCGTTTACAATGATATATTAAAGCAGTATATTACTCGTAGTTAAAATAAAGTCTGTGTATAAGTGGGTCCCTGTCACCACGGCATGGCGCGTCCTCAGGTTGTGGATGGAGGAACGGCTTCCGATAAGGAGGGTAGCTGCGAATATATTCAATAAGCAGTCGCGGACAGCCGACGAGGGGTGGTCCTCCAGCTAGGGGGTTGGGCGAGGTGCTAACATCGCCTCCCCATGAAAAAAAACCCTGTTAAGAAATATTCACAAGGCGAGATGCTTCCTCTGGAGACAAAACAATCCGGAGGTAAACTACACCCCACTCGGATCTCGAGGGGGGGGGATGTTTCTAGAGGAGGTATCACGCAGCAGGAAAAGGGACATTTTATTGGGTATAATATTAAGATGGATCTTCGGGAAGTGGGAGGGGGTGGAGACTGGATGGAGTTGGCTCAGGATAGGGACAGATGACGGGCACTTGTAAATACAGTGATGAACCTTCGGGTTCCATAAAGTGCGGGGAATTTTTTGACTAGCTGCAGAACCAGTTAGCTTCTCAAGAAGGATTCTGTCCCATGGAGTAAAAAAGTAAGTAAGTTAAAATAAAGTATGTTGGTAAAATACAGTATGCAGGCAGTGAACCAGTTCATCAGCTCTTTATAGACTTCAAGAAAGCTTACGATTCAGTTAGGAGGGAGGTCTTATATAAGATTCTCATTGAGTTTGGTATCCCTAGGAAACTTGTAAGGTTAATAA
>Ga0123355_10022458_pt1 | contig 10114 bp, 11 predicted proteins | sample TergutEmb28metaG_3_FD_89872 | JGI IMG/M metagenome (GOLD analysis project Ga0123355, IMG submission 89872) | Embiratermes neotenicus P1 segment gut microbial communities from Petit-Saut dam, French Guiana - Emb289 P1 | ecosystem: Host-associated > Arthropoda: Insects > Digestive system > Gut ...
ACATGAACATGAACATGAACATGAACATGAACATGAACATGAACATGAACATGAACATGAACATGAACATGAACATGAACATGAACATGAACATGAACATGAACATGAACATGAACATGAACAAACCGAATAGTGAATCCATTTTATGACCTGAAACGAAATATGCAAAGAGCGTCAACGTGTTACGTCATTATGTATGCTATAAAAATATAAAATAATTTTAACAGAAAAGAGTCTTCTAAACAGCAGTGGAAAAATTCTATCCTTCTAGCTCTAAACCCCCTTTCTCTTGCCTTAACTGATCCCTCAACTCACTGATTTCATTTGTAGTGTTTCTGACGAACGAATTGACAGTCGGTTAACGAGTAAGGTGGAGGGTACGGGCTTCACAGTAGAAGTTCGTACTTACTTAAGTACTTAATTACTTACTTATTTACTTACTTAATTACTTACTTTCTTTCTTACTTACTCAATGGAGCAGAGTCCTTCTTGAGCAGCTAAAAGGTTTTAAGCTAGTCAAGAAATTCCCCACATTTTATGGAACCCGAAAGTTCATTACCGCATTCACAAATGCCCGCCAATTGTCCCTATCCTGAGTCAGCTCGATCCAGTCCATAGCCCCACATCCTTACTTTCTGAAAATCCATTTTAATATTATCCTTCCATCTACGCCTGAGTCTCCCAAGTGGAATCTTTCCCCCAGGTTTCCCCACCAAAACCCTGTATACGCCTCCCCTCTCCCCCATACGAGTTACATGTCCCGCCCAGCTCATTATTCTCGAATGAGTGAAATTTCATAACGCGAATCTCTGTAAAGCGGGGGATATAGAGAGACAGAAAAGTTCTTTTTTTCGAGCAGTTGTTGTTCGGAAAGTTTTGTTGTGCTACTTGTCATTCCGCTGTCATGTCCGAAGTTTGCATTGCGGACATTTTCAGCTCAACATTGCAAGCTACTGAGGTCCACACAAAGGTCTCCATAAACAACCTTCCTACATGATGAATGTCGAACGGTGGGACGCTCTCTGCAGTCAATATATTATTCACAGCAAACTGTTTATCATCCCCGTACACTGCAGCATTGTCTTTGCTGAAATTCGGATGGCTAGTGGCTGAACGATGGAACGTCACAAAACAATATGGGATAGGCAGTTTGTTAGAGTGCATAGGTCTTATGGTTACATGATTTTGTTTCTAGAAATAAATTGAGGAAATCCTATGCAGTGCAGCCTCGTAAAATTCACGCCTGTCAAGGTGAACACTCTGCTTGTAATGTAAGGAATTCAAAGCAGCAGGTAAAGATAAACACTTGATAATATAGTTTGTGCGTTGGGCCTATTACTCGTCCAGAGGAGTCCTACTGAGTGTGGTGTGTTTGAGTGTGATCGTGAAACCTTGATAATGAAGAGTCCCTGGCCTACTAGGGGCTTTTTGCGCCATGGGGGAAAAAGTGTGCAATACATTCACGTAATAATCGCATCTGTCAGGGTGAACACTGCTTGTAATAAAAAGACATTATTACCATACTGTTAATTATGTCTGTACTGTAGTTGGCCTTCCTTATGCGAAGTGCAGATGAGAACGTACTGATAAGTTTGGTATGTGAGTTCCCTAATGGACATTTTCAGGCAGTTCTTAGTCTGCTATTTGACTATACATATAACACTGCTTTGTATGAACCCCAAGTAGACATTTATTACGAGGGTCGTCTAGAAAGTAAAGACCGTTAGCGCGCCAGAGTGCTGCTGCCAGAACGCGAGAGCTTGGCTGGGAATTTTTTTGAACGTCCAACATATGTTTCATACTTGCCCCAAGAGGTTTTCACTTTCACATTGAAGGGATTTTTAGGTAGCAGACGCTTCAAAAGCAATGCAGAAGTGAAGTATATCTTCAAAGAGTGGTTAAATGGACTGGCGGCTGAGGTCTGTAGGGAAGGTACACAAAAACACGTCACAGGCTATAATAAGTTACTGAATGTTGGTGGCGAGTGTATAGAAAATGGCGTAGAATCTGTAATAACGATACTTTAAATTTGTTTTACATTTTTATTTTGTTTATATTTCATTATAGCCAAATGGTCTTTACTTTCCGCATGACCTGCATAATTTTGTCAGACAAATTATCGCAAAACAAATTATTGCATAAAGTAAAATACTGATCTCAAGGAGAAAGACCTTGCATTCGAGTTTTTTTTTTTCGCGAAAAACTTTGTGTTGACTGGGCTACCCTTATATTCCTAGAATATTTCGCCCTTCCAAGTCACTGTTGTTGTAGTTTAATGCTCTTTTGGTTTACTGATGATTCCATTAGAATATGCGATATGTTGTTCTGAAACTACAAAGGTTATTATTTAATACGGGGACCGCTGTAGCACAGTGGTTAAGGTGCTGTGCTACAAATCGGAAGATCGCTGGTTCGGTTCCAGATGGTGTCATTGGAATTTTTTCATTGACACAATCCTTCCGATCGCACTATGACCCTGGGGTCGACTCAGCCTCTAACAGAAATGAGTACCAGGAGCATTTCCTGGGGGTAAAAGCGGCCGGTGCGTAAGGCTGACAACCTTAACACCATCCTGTGCCATTGTCACATAATCTGGGAACCTTAACTTCCAGGAACCCTCTGGGCACCTCGGGCCTGTAATGGGACTGATTTATCTGTTTATTTTTTTATGATTTAATACCCTTATATCAGAAAACGGTTTCCCTTTCAGAAGCCTATCTCTGTCAACTTAGTGTAATTGTTAGCAGTTCAGGTAAAACATTTTACTGCGCTCTTACAAGAATGAAACTTAATTTAGTCTCTGACTGTTTAGAATTAGTTGACAGTGAAGGGGGACATAAATAAAGTTTGCTAAAAGTGCCGATATTTAAATATCACGTACAGTTCTTCCTTTCACACGTTAAAGTAAAGGCAAAGTTCACCCTAGAACAGGCCACGAAGGCCCAAAGTGGGATTAGAGGTATAGCTCTACTCTTTCCTTAACCTCGGCGCTCGATAGGAGTGGGTGGTCAACGCCACGTCCCGGCCGCTTTATCCAATGTATAGGAGGCTGACTCGGCCCCAGCGCCCTTCTGGACGGGTGCCGAAAATCTCTTCCTTTCATCACGAATGCAGTTACTCACACCGGTAAGGTGTCTCGCAAAAATCGTTAACGGTGACGCAATTGAGGGAAGTTTAGCGGAGATAAAATTAGTAGTCTGATTATTAGTTATTACTTATCAACTGTAGAGTAATATTCGAAGCCCGGCAGGGGCTTCTACACGCATATGGAGAGCGAGTCTGGGGTCCACCCAATTTTATGTTCAAAGAGAATTGGAATTATTTCCTGGAGATAAAGCGGCGAGGTGTGAAGTTGACCACTCCCCTTATAGGCCTTCATGACTTAGATTGTGACAAATTTAAATGTCTGGCTTCAAAAATGTGTTGTTCTTGATTCACTACTTTTTCCCTGAAGAATAAATTGCATAAGAATGATTTCCTGCGTACGTACAGTTCGTAACAATTTCCATTCTTCATGCCACTTTTTCAGTGGACCATTTCCACTAAGCGACCAGGTGAAACTATTTAGGTTTTTAGGTTGAAACATTTAGCGATTTGTAAAAACAGATATTATTGTATTAAAACAAAATCCTTGTGTTAACTGAATTACTTTTGGTATGCGAAAGCTTGAAGTGTATTCTTATTCAGAATTTAAGGAAATTTACATTTTACAACATTTCGGAAACCCGTTTACTGTTACTTCGTAATATTACGCTTTAAAAGCAGAATAAAGCAAGAGCACGCAAAATCGTGTAATTGTATTCCCCAAGCGCATTATCGTGATTTGTTTATATTCTTTATGTACTTTAAATAAGGTTGATATGCGTCCATCATTAAGTGCAGTGCGGTGACCGCACAGTATTGGTGTTCGTTTTGTGCCTTGTGGATAATTCATGCTTACTTCACGTAAAAAAATAATAATTCAAAGTAGTGTGTTAAAATATTTTCGCTCCGTTATTTCTCATTTGTAGGAAACACCTTTTTGGAAACATGTGAATAGGATAGCGCAGTATATTCTAAAAACGGATTCAGCGTTACTTCAGCCAGGCTTCCATTTACGTTGAGCAAATCACATCAACAGTGTATAGCAGCAAACAACGTCTACCTGTAATACACAGCACCTATAGTAAAACTCCTACGCATAAAACTCCTACGCATAAAACTCCTACGCATACGTCAACTAATAATACACATCACGCAAGCTATACCGAGAAATGTAATATAACTTTTAATACGTAATATAATTATGTATCAATAACACAACAGAATCCCAAGAGTGACTAGTGAATTGGAAACATATGTACATACATACATAGCATCAAAAAATTGCTTTATTACAATTCTGCGGAGAAATATGTATGTATATATATATATATATATATATATATATATATATGCGCTACCCACTTCTTGTAAATCTCTCCATCTAGCTTGCTCTTCAGCATATTTTCTCAGTATTACCACCATTATTTTATATTGCCTAAATTTTAAAATTTAAATTTACATAAATTTTAAATTATTAATTTACAGATATAAAAATGTATATTATTTTTATAATATTCCATTATGATGTAAGACAAGGTCTGGTCGAAACCAATTACGGCGTTGTAATTATATATATATATATATAAGTTCATACCACAATTGTGTAATCAGACTAAATTTGGCTTACAAAGCCACAACATGTCTTCGATGATAAATTATTAATAACGTTGTGTCTAGACATTTTTATGGTATTATTAGTAGTATATTAGTAATATATTCAAACGCAACGGGGATGCCTTGCTTAAAAAACAGTATTCTGATATTGTAGTGGCAGAATACGAGAACAAGGAATTGTTTCATGTGTATGTTTCAAAGCTTCTTTCCAGTCGCTAGCTGAGCGTCCATGTTTACCGTGTCAACACTGCCAGTTTAGTTATCATGCATTCTTTGATCCTGTTCTAAACACAGTTAATATGATGCGATAGGGAAAAAAGAATGGTGAGGAGAAGACTGTTGTAAAGTGGTTAGCAGATAAAGAGTGTTCCAAGTTTCATAACCGTAGAAATTTCAGTTTTTTAGGAAATGGAGCTAAACTTGGATAAGTTTACTCAATAGGGTGTTAAAACCTTCCATTGACCCAGTGTGTGAGTTAATCAAGGGAAGCAGCGCGGAGAGCAGAGAGCAAATAACCTTGACAGGTCAAATGGGTTGCCTTACTACGGTCTGTTTGTTATGTTCAGGGTTCTTAAGAGGCTCCACTGAAGGCCATTCTACGTGCAGATAATGTCTGGCATCTTAATTTGTGCGAGTGAATTCCTTCGCTGTAAAACGACGTACTGTGTACATAAACTTGAACAGAGCAGAGCCAAGTTTTAATGAAAGGCGCTGCTTTATCCTCCAGATAAGAAAAAAAAGTGTCTTTGTGACCGACTTTGAGAGATCTGTCCCTATTCAGAAATTTAAGGTGATTATTCGTCTTCTTTATTAGTTTATTAAGTCGGAAATCATCTAGAACAGAAGCCTTGTTTTCATGACCCTGGAACTGATAGTAATACGGGCAGTTACGATAAATTATAACCTGGAGTTTATTTTAATATTGCAGCCTTCTGGGTATGAAGGCATGTGTTGTGGTATATAGCTACAAAAAAGATCTCTTTCTCGATCAGGAATACATAAGTGCTACCCTGAAGGCCTTGCAGCAGACTCCTCTGAAATAATACACCTGCCTAACAAATTCCTCGAAGTTACATTCCAGAACTTTACAATATTCGTATTTGAAGACTCTAGATCCCCAAATATGGAGTGAAGCGTAATCTTCGTACTTGACCAACTTAATGCACAAATTCTTGTTTTATAATAAACTTATTATAAAACAAGAATGTATGCATTAAGTTGGTCAGTTACTAAGATTATACTGAGATGCACGGTCAGCAAAACATCAAATGGAGTGAAGTGTATTTATTTCTCAAACCAAATCGCCGACACACTCAAATAGTCAATGTGCTTGAAAGTTTGGACCTAATAGAGGGAACGTAACACGATGATAGGATTGATATAATTAAATATTGGCCAGTTTGTTAGTGTCGTTATATGAAGTTGAATAAAATGCTTGGAACACGTAGGAAGAGAGAGAGGAATTGGAAACAGATATGAAATTCTTTAAATAAGACATCTCAATGAATAGCAGAGACCAAATTTATGAAGATATTACAATTAATCGTGAAGAAATTTTTGTTAGATAAGTTCACATAAGTAGCGGAAATGGCATACAAATTTTGTTATGTCCGACCGTCCGCCCGCATATATCATCTCGCCTCCTACTGGAAGAATTTTCGTAACATTTCATATTTGGGACTTTTACGCAATTCCTTCAAGAAAATAATAATTTTGTTAAAATTGGATAAAAATTACGGAGCGCTTACACGTAGACCTAATTACGTTTATATTCTTCACAGCGATATAAAATCGAGCAACAATATAAAAGTGAAATCATCATTGCTTTTTCACCGAAACGGTTTCATTATGTATACAGTTGCCAGCAGCATTGTTACAAAATATACATGGTTGACAATAACATACAGCTCAACAACACACGTAACACATTGTTGCTGTGCTTGGCAGCAATGGTTATGCGACAGCGCCACCATATGACGCTGCATTGTATTGCCTATCATATTAGATCATTGACTGGATCGAAAGAGATCCGTATACGATACTTGGAGGATTGTTGTGACTATATTAAAGATAGAGGCATATCACTTTTGCCAACCACTTATAAAATTTTATCCAACATCTTGCTCTCAAGGTTAATTCCATATGCGAAGGAAATTATCGGGATCATCAATGTGGCTTTCAACGCAACAGGTCGACTATTGATCATATATTCTGCATTCGCCAAATACTTGAGAAAAAATGGGAATATAATGAAGTTCGTCAGCTCTTTATAGACTTCAAGAAAGCGTACGATTCAGTTAGGAGGGAGGTCTTATATAAGATTCTCATTGAGTTTGGTATCCCTAGGAAACTTGTAAGGTTAATAAAGATGAGTCTTACTGAAACATATATCAGAGTCCGGGTAGGCAAGAATGTGTCTGACAGGTTCCTTATTAGGAATGGTTTGAAACAAGGAGACGCTCTGTCACCAGTCCTTTTTAACTTTGCTTAGAGTACGCCATTAGGAGGGTTCAGGTAAACCAGGATGGCTTGAAACTAAATGGTACATATCAGCTTCAGGCTTATGCCGACGATGTTAATATACTGGGAGGAAGCATACATACTCTAAAGGAGAATGCAGGAGCTTTAGTAGCTGCTGCTAGGGAGATAGGACTGGAAGTAAGTGCTGATAAAATTAAATACATGGTCATGTCTCGAGATCAGAATGCAGGACGAATTCACAGTGTGAGGATTGATAATAGTACCTTCGAGAAGGTGGAAGAGTTTAAATATTTTGGAACAATTTTAACAATCAAAATTCTATTGCGGAAGAAATTAAGAGCAGCTTGAAGTCAGGATATGCTTGCTATCATTCGGTGCAGAATCTTTTATCTTCCAGGTTGCTATCCAAAAATTTAAAGATCAAGATATATAGAACTGTAATTTTGCCTATTGTTTTGTATGGGTGTGAAACTTGGTCGCTGACACTGCGGGAGGAAAGGAAGCTGAGTGTGTTTGAGAACATGGTGTTGAGGAGAATATTTGGACCTAGGAGGGACGAGGTAACGGAGCAGTGGAGGAGATTACATAAAGGGGAGCTAAATGATTTGTACTCCTCTTCCAATATTGTGCGGGTGGTAAAATCGAGAAGAATGAGTTGGGCTGGACATGTGGCGGTGTATGGGTGAGGAGAGGATGTGTATAATGTTGGTGGGGAAACCGGAGGGAAGGAGACCACTGGTGAGACCTAGGCGTAGATGGGTGGATAATATTAGGATGGATCTCCAGGAGTTGGGATGTGTGTGTATGGACTGGATTGGGCTGGCCCAGGATAGAGACAGGTGGCGGACGCTTGTGAGTGCGGTATTGAACTTTCGGGTTCCGTACATACGGGGAATTTCAGCTGCAAATCAGTTAGCTCCTCAAGAAGGACTCTGCACCATGAAGTAAGTAAGTAAGTATGTTAATGAACATGCCGTATTCAGAAAATTAGCTCTTAACTTTCAAAAGACCACTTTGTACACATTTACAAATATTTCTCTGTGTAATGGCCAGAACTCTGAAGAAGTATCGTACATTTCAGTGCAGATGTCACTGCACATGAACGCACAGTACGAAACCGCCTTGTTCTAAGCTGTACGTCATTCATGCAGTCGTGTTTTCACGTCCGGTTGGTATACTTTTATTTATGGGCGAAAAGTTTCCATGTCTGGGAGAAAAGTTGGATAGCAGTATTTTGAATCGGTTTATCGGGTTACACCTTCTACAGATAGAACTTTCATTTGCTCTTGCTTGGATGCAGGAGTAAAACAGCTGTTACAAGGTGACCAACAAATGCAGTCACTCCGTTAGATATGTTGGAATGCTGGTGAAAATGTTAACTATAGATGCACTATTTTGGAAGTTTCATTTTGATAGCAAATCGTTGTTTTTTTCTACTGGACACAATGCACTATGTGGGCTCCCCGACAATTGACATTACATTGACAACAGGCAGGCCACGTTGCTCATTTTCGCGTATAGACCAACTTCTGGATTCCTTGAGGAATAAAAGACCAACTTGATGTCACTTGCTATTTTATTTGACTACTTATGTGCTCAGCATGTTTCGGAAATTAATATATCCATTATCAGGAGCTTGCGACTATTCTGTTGAATTACCACATTGATCGTATTGCTCTTGGTTCGATGTGTGTTGGAGTTTCTGTTTGGTTGGTTTGGAGTGGTATCCGTCTTGCAGGCTTCAGCCTGCAACACGGTTACGCCCAATGTGGTAATTCAACAGAATTGTCGCAAGGTCCTGATGATGGATATATTAATGCCCAAAACATGTTGAGCACACAAGAAGTGAAATAAAATAACAAGTCACAATAAGTTGGTCTTTTAATCTTGAACTATCACAATGATGCACGGTCCAATAAACATAAGATTCTGGATTACTGTTGATACAGAGGATGCTATTTTCCACTTATTTTCAAATTCAGAGCTTTATTTATCTACACGTTAGCGTTTTGCTTACAATATCTACAATGAGTCAAATAGTAAGCTAAACCTATGAAGTCGTTACTTGTAACAATTTGTGTCGTGGCTAAACTAAAGTCCTGTACAGAATATCGATCTATCTTTTATAATTACTTCTTATTATTTTGTATGTAAATGGGTTGTGTATAATTACATGTTTCCTTGCACGTTAAAATTAATCCACAACACTCGTGCGCTGGTATTAAATTGTCTGAAAATCGCCTTGTTAGATAGTAGCACTAAAGGTGATGGTAGGATTAATAGAAACGTAAAGTGTCTAATAAAAGCTGTCAAAATTACGTGTGTGCAGTGAATGGAAATTTGCCCATTACATAAATAATTTTGTCTTGGGTACCCTCTTGTCGTTAATCACTTAACTAAAGCAACAAACTGTGTGAAGAAAGATACTACATTCATTTAGGGTGATTTATTGTGTCAATACATTTTTAAGAAACTTGATTTATAACCCAGTTCTATTTAGTTAAATCGTAGAACCCGTATTATTAGTCAAGAAAGTGTAGAGCTTTAAATGTTGTTAAGCTGTGACTGCTGGTGTAAGATATCATTACAGTTATTACGTTGCCTGCCATGCAATACAACGTGTCACTATTTTACTTTTAATGAAAATATATCTACAGGATCCGCCAGCGAATCGGGCGATTTTTAAGTGTTAAAAAATTTAAAGTATTGTATATCATGATACAGTTACATTTAAAAGGAAGTACATAGTTTAGCATTTGCAGAAATAAGTGAATCAGTGGTCTGGAAACATAACATAGAACAAACACAATATATCTTTCCACTCGTTACATCCTCAAGATGCCCTCCATTACGCTGCTCACACTCAGCAAGCCGATCGTGAACACTACTCATGGCCCTACGTAACACGTCGACCGGGATTCTTGAAATCTCTTCC
>Ga0123355_10022459_pt1 | contig 10114 bp, 5 predicted proteins | sample TergutEmb28metaG_3_FD_89872 | JGI IMG/M metagenome (GOLD analysis project Ga0123355, IMG submission 89872) | Embiratermes neotenicus P1 segment gut microbial communities from Petit-Saut dam, French Guiana - Emb289 P1 | ecosystem: Host-associated > Arthropoda: Insects > Digestive system > Gut ...
CGCATCATTTGCGGGCAGGCTTATATGCCTATCTTTGACTATATTGTCCCCAATAAAGTACATATTAAAATCCTTGGGCACATCGTCCAGGTTAAACAAGTGCAAGAATCTTTCGCCAGCCGGGGTCTTGGTCATAACAGAGCAAACCCCGACTCCGTTAACATTTATATCGTGGCTAAGGGCAAATCTTGCGCCAAGTTTGTCAAATATCCTTGCATACTGGGCAAGGCGGCATTTGCATTCGCATGACAAAACCACTACTCGCCCTTTGCCGAGTGCCTTATAAAAGCCCATGGTGCGCCCGGTGCTAAACTCCCGTAGTATTGGCTCGGCATTTGCAACGTTCATTGTCTGGTAGTTCCAAGAGAAATACTCCGGTAATCCTGTCAAAAAGCCGCAACTTACTACGGCAGGGTCATAGCGCTGTTTCCATGTGTTTTCTGCAAAATCATCCGCTTCCAGTGCCTTGGCCAAAATTAGGCAGGGGCGGCCTTCTTCGTCAAACTGCGGCACACGCCCCTGGAGCAGCAGGCGTCCCCCATCTTGTATATAGTGCACAAGGCTTTCTTGCAAGCTTGCGCTCATATATTTGGACGTGGGCACTATTGCAAAAGAGGATGTTGGTGCACTGCCTGTAAGCACTTCCGCCTTTGGCATAGCGCCCATTAGCAGTGCCGCCCGCATTGCCGAATCCCATACATTACCGGCACGGCGGTTGCGCATCTCGTCAAATATCTCCACGGTTTCCGGCGATTTTTCATATTTATACTCCGTCATGAAATCGTCAACTATAAACCCATAAGAAAAATCATCGTACTCCAGCTCGGCAACTGCCAGCTTGTCGGCCTGGCTCATGAGCTGGTTAGTAACCCGGGCCATACGGCCAAACCCCTGGTTAGGTATACCCGTTGGCCCAATGGGCGCGGCAAAACCGTGGTTTTCGCCGGTGGTGGCAATACGGTTATTGCCGTCGTTTTGCGGGAATGGATATACCCAATTTTGCCCGCCGCTAAACAGGTAGTAGTTAATCAGCCGGTTGCCTTGGGCAACAAACAGCCGTGTCCTAAAATCACTGCCGGAGGTTGGGTTACGGTTACTAAGGTCGTCACCAAAATTACTGTCCCCGCAATTAAACTCCACACATGTAAGTGGCCTGCCGCCCAGGTTTGCGGCCTTTGTAATCTCGTTAACCAGGTACATATCCGCAAAATTGGGGACTTTCATTTCGTCAAAATATACATCACTGCCGGAAATAATATCCGTTTCGCAGTTAACGGCCTCCAGCAGCTGGCTTACGCCAATCGGGTAAGTGTACCCCCTGCCATTACTGCAACCGTGGATATTTACCACAAATGGGATGTCTGTAACGCCGTACTCCCGGGCATATTCCCGCAATGTGAGTATATAATCAGCATATCTTTTGCGGGAATACCGCATAAAAGCACGCTGGATTGCCACACCTTCTAAGCCTTTTGGGGAGCGGCATTTTGCCACAAACTCAGCAGTCGGCTCTTCGCCCAAATATGCGGCAAAGCCCTTTAGCACACCGTCGTTTAAGTCCGGGCGGTTAGAAACCCAGGATAACATTCCAACTTCGTTATCCAGTTGCACCATAATAACCTTGCCTTTTGGGTACATATATTTTGCCGCAAGCCCCATGCATGCCTTGTACCAGCTCTTGGTTGCCGCCAAAAAGCCCTTGTTTGAATAGTCCAGAGTGGGGGTGGTAGGCCCCGCCCCGTCAAAACTTACTGGTAGAGCATCGGGATATTTCTCATACACCCAAAAGGGAATACCGTCGTTTTTCATTTCCGCCATTATGAAAGGCCCGGGACGCAGGAAGACATACAGCCCACGGGACTCGCACAACTGAATAAATGCATCCAGGTTGAGGCGGGGCTCAGTTTTGCCGTGTAGGTCAATATTGCCTTCTGTCATTTCGTGCAGTACCCACGGTACATAGGTTGCAACCGCGTTCATGCCGCATTCTTGTAGCCTGTCAAGCCTATCTTCCCACTGGTCTGGGGTAAGCCTGTAATAGTGGATTTCGCCGCACAAAAGAAGCTGCGGCTTGCCGTCAATAAAAATTTGGCCATTCTTGTATGTTACCATTTTAATCCTCCCCTAAGCGCAATACCTGCGCTATTTTTATACGCAATACAAATATCCCCAAAATTGTAAGGGAAATCAGAATTATGCTTCCAACTACAATGTAAAGATTAATATAATCCCTGGGGTCATTAGCAATCATTAGCGGGATAACCTGCTCTGCCGCTGTAAACGAAACTTGGATAAGGGGCACAAATAAACGGGCCGCCACTTCCCCAACACCAACACCAATTGCAACAGCCACAAAGGTTACAAGCAATTGCTCGCTGGCCAGTTGCCATACAAGCCCCTTAGCAGACATGCCCATGGCCCTAAAGACGCCAAACTGCACAGCCCGCGACCGTATGCTAAGTATCCAGTAAATCAGAAACCCGGCAAAACAAATTACTAATATAACAATAAACCCCATGGTAAGCACGCCGTTTGTACCCTGCAAAACAGGGTCGGACCTACTTTGGGTTACCAGGGCATTTGCGTCAGTGAAAGCAGTCAAAACTAGGTTATTTTCATATCTGAAATCATAAAAAAAGCGACCAGAGCCCTCGTATGTGCGCATCCACACTTGGTATGGTTGTACACCCCAAAGGGTGTGCAAATGCCCAATATTGGCAACAACCAGGTGCTGGTGATTAAGTGACACCTCGCCGGTTGCAAGTTCTTCTTGTACCACAGGCATAAAGCCGGGCCAACGCTCTACAAAGCCTATAACCTCGACCCTTGCGGTTTGTCCGAACTCATTGGTAAGCGTAATAGAGTCCCCAAGGCTGTAGCCCAGCGCAGTCCTAAAATTATCCGATAGCAGAACACCTTCCGGGTGCATTGCCATCACATTAAGGAAGTAGTTTGCGTGTAAAAACATTAAGTCATCCCGTAGCCATGCCACTTGGCCAAAGGTGTTTGTTTCTATGGCCATTAGCTCACCGTAAACAGCGGAACCACCGGTTGCAACATGAATTTCTTGGCGCTTAACACGGGTTAGTGCGGCTACCTCGTCAAAATGAGTAAACCGCTGGAAATCGGGCTCTATAAACACCACTTGTTCGGGCGTAGGCAGTGGAAGGTCTTGGGGGGACCCGGTGGGGGGGCCAAAAGCAAAGGCGGGCCCTGGAGTATTGTCTTGCCACAACTCGCTAAAAACTATATCCGCACCGGATAAATACATAATTTGATGGTCATTATTCAGGTTGATAGTGCGTGCGGCCTGTGCGCTAAAAACACCAACAGATAGGGTAATTATCAAGAAAATCATGATAAACTGCTCTTGCCCGGCAAGGCGTATAATTCTTAGCATAGACACATACAAAGGAGTTGGCCACAGCTTGCGCCCCGCCGCAAATACAAGCCTTATTGCATACGGATATACCCGCAAACATATAAGCCCCGCACCAATAATAAACAGCGATGAGCTGATAAACAAAAGGGGGTCTATACTGCGGGCATCCTGTAGGGTAACGGCCATTACTTCCCGCTGGTTGTTAAAGGTGTAGAGCCCATATAGTGCCACCCCCAGACACAAAATATCCAAGAAAAAATACTGCCAAAGAGGTTTCTTGCCTGTACGCATAATGGTGCTTTGTTTATGCTCTACAATGTCCACCCGGGAGTATTTGATAACAGGTATCATCATCATAAAAAAAGACAATAGCATTGCCATGCCTGCATACAAAATGGCTGTTGGCGTCATAACCACAGGCAATGCCGCACGCTGTACCAAGTTCAAAAACCCATTAGAAGCCCCAAGCATATGACACAGCCCCACGCCAAGCATAAGCCCAACAGGTAAACTAATTGCCCCAATCAGCCCACCTTGCATGAAGTACAATCCCAAGACTTGCAGACGGCTGGCACCGCGGCTTTTTAGCATTGCTATATCATTGGCCTCCAACTGCAAAACCCGGCGGCTTACCATGAAAATATAGAACGCAAGCAAAACATACACAGGAACCTGCAACACCCACAAAGTAATGCCCAGTTGGTTGGCACGCTGGCTGTGAGCCGTTATTGTATGGCTGAAATTTTCGATAAAAAATAGTTGGTTGCCACTATTAAACTGAGTTGTAAGATTTTCTATGATATTTAAGTATTGGCCAACCCTGCGTGACGAAATTGCCCCGTAATCAAGCACATAGTGCCACTGGCCGGTAATCCTATAATCCTGGATATACCCCCTTACAAAGCGGTCACGAAGCAGCGCATCAGACATCAGGGCCATATGCATATGGCTAAAATCCAGTGCCGCCCAGTACAAACTGCCTTGAGCAGGCAAATCATATATCCCAACAACACGCACAAATAACGGCACGTCGGTATTAACATTTCTTACTTCCAATGTTTCGCCAAGTAAAATATTATGTCGTATCAGAGCCGCGTCTGTTGCAATTATTTCTATGATATTCCCATCTACAAGATAATCCGCCGGTAGTCGCCCCTGGGTTAGCACTACATGGTCACGAAAGCCGCCTGCGCCAACCAAGTCCAAAGAGCGGACGCTGGCCCAGTCTTCTCTTTCATCCAGGGGAAGCAGGTGCCAGCTACTCATGATATGGGCTTCGACCATAAAGTCATAACTTACACCCAGGGCTTGTGGTATACCCGGGGCATAAACACTGCCAGCTCTGCTGTACATGGCTTGTCGGTCTTCGGTTGTATTGTTAAAAACATAGCGCAAACTAACAGCAGCAGGGGGGCTGTTGGTTTACAGGCCATGTTGCCGTAGGTCTTGCAGTAGCATGCGTTGCATGGTGGCCTGGGTATATAAAGGCGTGGCAGAAACAATACCCACAAGCAGGATATTTCCTATTAACAGGCTTAGTACCAGCCATTTATTTTTCCATATTTTTCGAAACAAAAAAGCCGTCATTGCCGCAACATCACTTTCTGCCCGGGCGTAAGCCCTGCAAGAATTTGTGCATCGTTTCCAAACTGCACGCCCACGGTTACATATCGTTTTAGTAGATTGCCATTGTCGTATACAAAAACAAAATACCGCCCATCCTCTGGGTGGATTGCGTCACGGGGCGCAAGTACCGCGTCAATTGCCAAGGGTATGCTTGTGGTTAGTGTGAAAGATATATTGGCCAATTCGAAGGCAGTAAGCCCTGCGGCATCCAGAGTTTCTTGCATGGTATCATGGCATACCGCCGCCAGTATAAATTGCATCTCGTTTGCGCGGGGCCTGCTTGCCAGTGGGTCGGATATGACTTTAACGTGAAATTCCAGGTTGCCGCCTTGCTGGCGTATTGTAAATTGGTCGCCGTATCTTATTACTGTTGGCGGGGCTGTTACGGCAAAATGTACAATGCTGTCGCATACTATTTCTACTATGGTGCGGCCCGGGTTTTCTATATATGTCCCCGCGTCAAGCATGGTTGCATATACTACCATGCCGTCAAATGGGGCATATAGTTCTTCGCTGGCAAGGTATTTGTCCAGTGCGTCTAACCGGCCACGGAGATAATCACTGTAGTTATCACTGTCAAAAATAAACTGTTGCAGTCTGTGTTCTTGCAGGGCTAGGTCACTGGAATTGGCTCTTCTGCTTTCTGCTATTTCTTGATTGCGTGTAAGCAGTTCTGTCTGGGTACGGGCTTGGTGCCGACTGTATTGTAGGGCAATAAGATCACGTTCGATTTCTATGGGTTCTTGTTGTGTAAAGGATTGTGTAGCCAACAGCTCGCCGACGTACACCCGGCTATTAGCTGACACATATGGCCCGGAAAAAACCCCGCCGTATCTGTCAAATGCAAGGGCCCGCCTGTTGGGGAAGACTGGTAACACATGATATTGAAGATGCTGTTCTATATCCCCTACCCGGGTGGTGCCAAGTTCAAGTTCCCTAGTGGTCTGTTCTGTAATAGGGACTATGATTCCCTGACGGGTGGCGTCTTCAACCGTGTTTGCCGGGGTATGGGCGATACTACAGGCGGACAATAAGAATAAGAATAGTGATGCAAGAATTAATGAAAAAACGCTTTTGTCAGAATCATCAAAACCTACTAAATGCACTCTTCGCAAAGGACATATGATCGCCTTTTTCAAAAATGACACGGGTGGGATACTAAACTTACGGCCTGACAAAAACCTCATCCCCTTCCTGCAAACCACTGATAACCTCGGTAAAAGTCTCTGTACGGGCACCAATAGCCAGTGCTATCTGTGTAAGCGCCCCCGCTACAATCTTGTATACATGAAAGCCCTGCCCCGGCACATAAAACAAAGCATTGCTGGGTATACGCAACACATCCGGTACCCACTGGGAATATACATCCAATGACACATATGCCCCCAGGGGCAGACTCCCTTCCTGTGCAACAAAACGAATAGGATTGGCAGATATACGAGACTGATAGTACAACTGCCGCGCAGGCGTAAGCGGGCTATGAATCAGGTCATAAACCTCCCCATGTATATGCCCAATTACGCGAACCGCACGGCCGGGTTGCTGTAGCGCGTTGCCCATGTATTCCACAAATACATAGTCATCAAATGATATAAACACCACGGGCATAAAAGACCCAACCCACTGCCCCCTTTCAAATTGGGGCAGATATGTGATAACTCCATCATTGGGCGCAAGTATTTCCATTTGAGCCAAGCTTGCGTTTAGCTCTGCCAGCCGGGCGTTGGCATGGCTTAGCCTAAGCGCGTAGCGCTCTGAGGCAACATCCAGCTCAAGGGCGGCACGGGAAATATCATTACGTGGTGCGCCTTCCCGGGTTAGCCTGCTTACTTCTAAGCGCATCCCCTGGCTGTGCAGGGTGTTTTCTTGCTGGATACGCGCAATATATGCTTCTTGGTTGGCGATATCTCTTTCCAGGTTTTCTGAGTTAAGGCGGGCCAGGATTTGCCCCTGGACTACATTGTCGCCAATACTTACATAAAAACTGGCAAAATTCCCTGCAACACCTTCAAAGCTTAAAGACTGGGAGCTTGTACGCGTAATGCCAACATAGGTACTAACAGCCGCTACATCCCCACGGGTAACAAACGCGGTATCTACCCGCGCGCTAACAGGTACAAGAAGCTCAGGGGGCGCCCAAGGGTCATCGCCGCCACTGCAAGCAGAAAAAGCAAGCATGATAAAGAGCACAAGCAAAATTGCTGGATTGCGACCTCGCTTCGCTCCTTGCAATATACTTGTCCAGAAATTGCCACAACCCCCGTCATTGCGAGGAACGAAGTGACGAAGCAATCCAAGATTGCCGCAATTCAACAGCTTCTGACTGGATTGCTTCGTCGCTTCGCTCCTCGCAATGACGGACGCAAATCGATTTCGGGACAGGTCTAATAACGGGCGGTACGGCAAAATGAAAAGCATCCTATTCATTTACAACCATCTCCCCCTCTGCCAAGCCGTTTACTATTTCTAGTGCATTATTGCCCCACAGCCCTATTTCCACATCCCGTACAGTACGTACATCATCTGTAATTACATATACAAAAGTGCGTGTACTAGTTCTATTAATTGCAGTCAAAGGTATAAAAAGCACATCCCTTGCAACATCGCGCTCTACACGAACTGTGCCATGGACTGTACCCGTCATTTCTGATATTCCATCGTCGTCATGTAATACCAGATATATATCACTACTAAGCTCACCATGGCGTATGATGCCAAACTCTGCCGGGTCAACAACCTCGCCTGTAAAAGGCTCTTGATTTATGCCAATAATAAACCGGTCACCAGTTACGACGTTAAACCATTCGGTACCGCGCACAACGAATACAGACTGGGTTTGGTCTGACACAACAGCCACTGCTTGCTGGGTGTTGGATGTCATCCCTTCATGAAATGTGATAACAGAAGTCACCGTGCCGCCTATTGGCGCAACCAGGTAACGCTCGGCATTTCTGTAGGTTAAATATTCAATTTGCCGCTTGTGAATTTCCAGTTGCTGTTCCAGATATGTTACCTCGCTTAAATAGGACGCCGCAGCAGTTCTTGATACTGCACGTGCCCGGGCATGACGCCGCCTTGCGTGATCTAGGTCAAGCTCCAGCCAATCTAGCTCAACATGTGCGTTTCTTAGCTCGTTTTCTATGGCCGGCAAGTCAAGGATGGCAATGACATCGCCCTCTTTTACATCGTCCCCCACATCCACAAAAATGCCCGTTATAGTATGGCCATCCAGCATAAAGGACAGTCTTTCCTCACGGGCAGGCACAATAAAGGCAGACAGGTTGGAATATAGCTCCACATCCCCCCTTGCGACCTGAAATGTACTAAGTGCCCTGGCTGTTGGGGCATCTACAACGGGCATGGCCGGTACCGCCTCTTCAACAGGCAGTGCAAAACATGCTGTTAGTAGCAGTACAAAAACGCAACATACTAAATATCTTCTCATGCTATACAGATTCCCTAGGCAGCAATGTATAGGGCACATAGTTTTTTGTCATAAAATCATCACCCTTGGAAATGCTTAGCAGTGTATCCACAGCTATACGCCCCATGATATGAAACTCCTGTTTTATTGTGGCAATAGCCGGGCTTGTATATTCAAGCACCGTAAGCCCGTCAAAGCCCACCAGGGCAATATCCTTACCAATTGTAAGCCCCGCTTCGTTTATGGCACGCATAGCCCCAAGTGCCATCAGGTCACTTGAGGCAAATACCCCCTCGATATCCGGGTGAGCTACTAAGGCATTTTTCATGCTTTCGTATGAAATATCTTCGAAGAAACTGCCGGAAATTATTACTATATCTTCATCTTTAAGCCCAAATTTGCGGGCGGCATTAATAAATCCCTCTTGGCGGCGTATAGAAACATCCGCTTCCGGCGAGCCTGTGATATGGCATAGCTTTCTAAGCCCTTTGTCATACATAAGTTTAACCACGTCTTCGGCGGCTTTTACATTGTCGGTGGAAATAAAGGCAGTGGTGGAACTTTCATGCTCTATGTCAATAAGAACACATGGCAAAGGGCTTTCCAATAGCTCTGTAAGATATGGGTCGTTTCTATCCAGCCCATGTACAATGGCCCCAAGCAAGCGGTGGCGCTTGCAGAAATCCACATAGTTATAGTCTTTCTTTTTTATTTGCATGGTGGTAAACAGGGTCAAATCCATATCCAGTTCGCTGGCCCGCTCTTGCACGCCGCCTACTATACGGAAGATGTATTCGTCTTTTGCGGAGTTTGTATTCAAGTTATTAATGATAAGCCCCAAGTATGGCTGCACACCACGCGAGAGCTCTGCGGCAGACTTGCTGGGGATATAGCTTAATTCCTTGGCGGCGTCGAATATTTTTTGCTTAGTGGCCTCTGATATACCTGGATAATTGTTAAACACCTTGGAAACAGTAGAAATATTGACTCCAGCCAATTTTGCAACATCTTTTATCGTTATCATCAAAACCTCCGCGTGTCTATTATACAGACATTGTACAAGTCAACATGAGTTTGTCAATAATTGCCCAAAACTTCCTTGACTAGGAAGCGCAACATGATATAATTTACTAAGAAAACGCTTTCCATGAAAGGTGTGTACAGAAGATGTATGTAATTAACAATGACATGAGCAATATGAAGCTTGAAGTCTTAAAAACAGGTGATATCCGCAAGCTTGACGCGGACGGTTTTATGATTAACCAACTGCTATGTACAAGTCTTGAGCCCATGGCCCGGAATATTTTCTTGCGCATAAAGGATAAAAACAGGGCGGTGCAAAAATATTTCCCCCTAATGGGCAGGTATGCAAACAAGGGCTTTGCCGTACAGGGCAACCAGGTTGTATACCACGGTCAAGCTGAGAATATAAGTTACACTGTGTATGTCAGTTTGTCAGACATGACATGGTTTTATGACATTAAGCTTGAAAACCACGGCCCGCCAATAACCGCCGACCTGGTATACACCCAGGATGTGGGGCTTGCATCTGAAGGCCATGTCACCAACAACGAAGCGTATAACTCCCAGTATATTGACCATCGGCCTTTTGAAACACCCCAGGGCTATGTAATATGTTCAAGGCAAAACCAGGCACAAATGGGGGGGTTCCCGTTTATGCA
>Ga0123355_10022460_pt1 | contig 10114 bp, 7 predicted proteins | sample TergutEmb28metaG_3_FD_89872 | JGI IMG/M metagenome (GOLD analysis project Ga0123355, IMG submission 89872) | Embiratermes neotenicus P1 segment gut microbial communities from Petit-Saut dam, French Guiana - Emb289 P1 | ecosystem: Host-associated > Arthropoda: Insects > Digestive system > Gut ...
CGTACCCGCCACTTAACGCCTTTGGCGTTTGAAGTGGGGGTCTTGACGAAGTCAAGATGTGGGTTAAGACCCCCGCCTCTCTAGGCGGAATGCCTTTCAGTAGGAGTACAATCTCCTTCTGAATACTTGATATTTTCGACTTGTAGAAGTCGAAAATTGAATTGAATACAGCCGGCTTTTTTCCTTTATCTCTGTAATATCACCTCTACGCTACAAACCGATGTTATGGTCCACCGGTGGATCATCCATTGTCGCATGTTGATAATACTGATGCCCGTGCACTATAGTACTAAGCGGAATCGCCTCATCAAAAATAATTTGCAACTCTGCTATTTCATGCTGATCTGTTCGTGTAATCAGCCTCCATGCAAAGAAAACACCTATTCCACTAAATATGACAGAAATTATTAGAGAGCCCATGAGATCTTGAGTGAAAATCTGCGGATCTAAATATAGGCCCACTGTCTCGTACAATGTAACATTCCATGTCGGAAATTCTGCTCGCAACCTCATCCAAGTGTCTACCACTTCGACAATTACAGCTAGTACGACAGTATAGGATATGGTGAACACAGTCGTTACCCGGCTCAATTTGCCGCCGAATAACTTCCATCCATAATAAATACCCATCGGGATTATCGCAAACAGTATACCTACAAAGAAGTCTATCAAATGCACCGCAAGCAATGCTGGAACAGAACCCACGGCACCACCAATAAGCCCGCCGATGACGCCACGAAGGTGACCGCTGTTATATTGCTTCAATTCTAACGCTTCTTGCCCCTCATCTTTCCAACGACGCAGGCAACCCATATGCACGATGGCAGGACGCCCATCAAAATATGCCAGTGTGTCTCCACCGACTATATCACATATAGGGCATCTGCTTTGCGGCACTATACCTTCTTCACGCAAAACTGCATCAAGTACAGGCATAGCCTGCTGATAGAGCGCTCTTGGATCATCCTTTCCAACGGTTAGCGAAACCACGAAAAACTTGCCACTTTTATTAGACTCGTCTCCCGGAATCGAGGGAATAACCGTAAGCTTACTTTTTGTTCGCTCGTCATCATTCAATCGCTGCCTGATTGCCTTATATTTCTGTGAATCCAGTTGTTCATCAACGCCACATACAAAAACCAACTGTTTTTTTAGCAAACTCATCTCTGCCGGAAACCCTCCAAATAGTAGTCCCCGTGCAATCGGCATTTCGTCTTCACCAACCTGTTGAAATCCGGTTAGCTGAAGCATTTCTTCGAATGTCATGTTCAATCCTCCAATGTTTAGTGTAAAACTATATGCTTTTTCTTCAAACTCACTTGCACATACTACTACAGCGAGCAACATATTGTCAATTTTTCAAAGGCACTCTCCACTTTTCGCTACGTATTCGCTCATTATTTCAGCAAAAATATTAGTGACAAAAAAAGTGTTGACAAATAGTAACTGTTTCTATATAATAATGATTATCATTTATATTTAGGGGGATTCAATTATGAAAAAGTTTATTTGTTCAATTTGCGGTTATGTACACGAAGGTGAAGCACCTCCGGAAAAATGCCCACAATGCCACGTTCCGGCTGAAAAGTTCAACGAACAGTCCGGCGAAGGTCTGGCATATGCAGATGAGCATAGAATTGGTGTAGCAAAAGATGTTGATCCGGAAATCGTAGAAGGACTTCGTCAAAACTTTATGGGTGAATGTACCGAAGTAGGTATGTACCTCGCTATGAGCCGTCAAGCTGATAGAGAAGGCTATCCCGAAGTTGCAGAAGCTTACAAAAGAATTGCATTTGAAGAAGCAGAACATGCTGCTAAATTTGCAGAGCTACTTGGTGAAGTTGTGGATGTTTCAACAAAGAAAAACTTGGAAATGCGTGTTCTGGCCGAGCATGGAGCCACTCAAGGTAAGAAAGATCTCGCAGTTAGAGCAAAAGAACTAAACCTTGATGCCATACATGACACTGTGCATGAAATGTGTAAAGATGAAGCTCGTCACGGCATGGCATTCCAAGGACTGCTGAAGCGTCACTTCTAATATATTAGTACAATGAAGAATAAAAGAAATACCATACAGCGACAATTAATATATAACGCTGTAGAAGAGCTAAACATTCATGCTACGGCCGAGCAGGTCTATGACTACATCCACAAAATTCAACCATCAATCAGCAAAGCTACCGTCTATAGAAATTTGAGCCAAATGGCAGAATCCGGAGAGCTCCTAAATGTGGGCAACTTCTACGGCTCAACGCACTATGACCATAATTGCCACGAACACTATCACTTCGTATGCGAAGATTGTAGAAAAGTTTTTGATGTAGACGCCGATTTTTCCGGCATACTTAGCAAAATCGGAAACATGGATAAGCATAACATAACAGGCTTTCGCCTATCTTTCGACGGCAAATGCTTTGAATGTAGATAAAGCACATAGGGTAGAGGGATTCGAATCCCTCTACCCTAAATATTCTTCGCTGTCCCTCGGGATGACACGATACTACTCTGTCATTTCGAGGGCATTTGTCATCAGCAAAATCTTTTATAGAAGTCGAAAATTGAATTGAACATGCAAATTTTACCCACTTTGCATCAACCCACTTACTTTGTAGTGGAATTTTTAACAATAATTTGGTATAGTTTGCAGTACAGCTCTTAACTAGCTTAGAATGGATGCGAGGGTAACGTAATGAATGATAAAAAAAGAAACAGCATTTTGATCGTGGATGACCAACGTTCAAATATAGATGCACTTAGAGAAATACTAAGCCCTGATTATCGAATCTATGTGGCATCCAGCGGAAATGATGCTCTCAAAGTGGTTGACGAGTTCATGCCGGACATCATTTTGCTTGACATCATCATGCCCGGACTTGATGGCTTTGCTGTTATTTCCGCATTAAAGAGTTCTGAAAAAACTAGTTCTATTCCTGTCATTTTCATAACGGGACGCGACAGCCAGGAAGCTGAAGCCAAGGGATTGAGTTTAGGTGCCGCTGATTATATCGCACGACCGTTTCACGCTCCCATTGTCAAGCTAAGAGTACAAAACCAAATAAACAATCTTGAGCGATCTGCGATTGAAAAAGCAAATTTAAACATTGTTCTTCAGCTCCAAGCTGAACTTGTCGCTGCAAAAGAATTATCTGAACACAACAGACAAGTCGCCGAACACGCAAATCGTGCGAAAAGCGAATTTCTTTCTAGAATGAGTCATGAAATGAAGACTCCCATGAACGCAATCATGGGTATGCTACAAATAATTAAAATGCGCGGAGTCCCGGATAACATTTCATCCTATATCGAAGAAATCAGCTATTCTTCAAATGACTTACTTGAACTAATCAACGATGTTCTGGATATAACTGACATTGAGTATGGCACATTTAGCCTATCTGAATCAGCTTTTGACCTAACCGTGGCAATTCAAGAGATAGTGAAAGCCGCAAACCACAATATTGCCGCTAAAATGCAGAACTTCACCTCGAACATTGACAATAGAATACCTCCAACATTACTTGGCGATGAGCGACATTTTAAAAGAGTTGTCAGCAACTTGATCGCTAATGCAGTAAAATTCACACCCGAATCCGGCGATATCCGTTTAGATGTAAGTGCGAGTCATGAATCTGACGATATGATCACATTGAAGGTTGATGTAACAGATAATGGCATCGGTGTTGCACAGGAGCACCACGAAATTATTTTCGACCTCTTCGAGCAAGTCGACGGTAGTTCAACAAGAAAGCATGGCGGCATCGGCCTTGGTCTGCCTCTCTCAAAGAGTATTGCTATCATGATGGGCGGCGATATTCACATTGAATCTAAGCTCGGCGAAGGTGCAAAATTCACATTCACGTGCGTATTTAGAAAGCAGTAAAACTTCTGATTTTCCACTGCACCCACCTTGTATGCAAAATGGTTTTATTGTATAATAGTGCACAGCTAAATTCTGTATTTAAATAACAAATAATAACTTGAAAGAGATGCTTCATTTTATGACACGTTTTTTTACTGACTCGCAAAATATTTCAAATGATATTATCACATTGAGTGCTGAAGATTCTAAGCATATTCGCACATTACGCCTTCGTCCGGACGAAGATTTTGTTGTCTGTGACGGGAATGGTGTTGACTACATCTGCCGATTGGGCGAACGCGGCGACCATGCTGTTGCCGAAATCAAAGGGCAACGCAAATCCGCAGGAGAACCATCCGTAATTTGCAAAGCGTATATGGCGTATTCTAAAGGTGACAGACTTGACTTCGCTGTACAGAAATCTGTCGAGCTTGGTGTGCATGAAATCATCTTGTTTAAGTCTGACCGTTGCATTGCTGTACCTAACGATATTCCCAAAAAAATTGCCAGACTTCAGCGAATCGCACTCGAAACCGCTAAGCTTTGCAATAGAGGAATTATACCGATTGTTTCATCTCTGGACACTTTGCAAAAAGCCGTTGAAGATGCCGTCAAAAATACAGATTTAACTTTGTTTTTCTATGAAGCCGAAGACCAACTGCACATTAGAAATGTATTAGAAAAGCATTTCCCGTCATCCCACGATGAGGATGGCAACACAATCAAATCCGTTGCAATAATAACCGGACCTGAAGGTGGTCTTGAGCCACACGAGGTAGACATTGCAAGATCTCATAACGTCCCAATAGTGTCCCTCGGACCACGTATTCTACGTTCAGAAACTGCACCCCCTGTTGCAATAGCAACAATTATGTACCAGTCAGGTAATTTATAGATTATAGAGAAGCATGCGATGAGCCCGATAGCGTGGCTAATCAGAACATGATACGCATGATTTTTGGAGGGAATATATACTGTGGCTACCAGAGTCGAACCAACAAGATTAAATAGAGTTTTACCGAGAGTTGAAGCCCCTGTGGACATGGGGCTTACTTCGAGTCAAGCACGCGAAAGACTTGAGAACGGGTATTCCAACTTCAAACCCGAATCGGCCGAAAGAACAGTCGGCCAAATTTTACGCGATAATATTTTTACATTTTTGAATCTTGTACTCACTGTGTTGGGCATTTGCTTAATGCTTGTTGGTGCTTTTCCGCACTTGACATTCATGCCAGTTATTATCATCAACACCATCATCGGTATTATACAAGAACTTCGCTCAAAACGTGCTCTGGCCAAGCTGTCCTTTATATCAGCTCCCAGTGCTACCGTCATTCGTGATGGCAATTGTATCGAAGTGCCAACAGACAGTGCCGTTCTTGACGACATCGCGTTATTTTCGTCAGGACAGCAAATCTATGCCGATGCTGTTGTTTTGCATGGCGAGGTTAATGTAAACGAAGCTCTCGTCACGGGAGAGTCTGATGAAATAACAAAGACACCGGGCGACACTTTACTTTCGGGAAGCTTCATCGTTTCCGGAGAATGTGCGGCACGACTCGACAAAGTCGGACGTGATTCTTTCGTCGCTCAACTGACTTTGGAAGCTAAAAAAACAAAAGGCAAACTCTCCGACGGCATGGTCGCAACACTAAAGCGATTCGTACAGGTAATCGGTATCATTATCGTACCTATTGGTATCGCTATGTTTATACGCCAAGTTACACAAGACAGCATCGACGTTACACAAGCAACTGTGTCGACCGTAGGCGCGCTCGTTGGAATGGTGCCGGACGGACTGTATCTACTCGTCTCTATTGCACTTACAGTCAGTGTCCTTAGGTTGGCAAGAAGAAAAACACTTGTACAAGAACGAAACTGCATTGAAACACTGGCAAGAGTTAATGTGCTTTGCGTTGACAAAACCGGAACAATCACCGAGCCCAACATGGCTGTAAAAGATGTCGTGTTGATGAACCCGCGTCATTTCAACTCTGACGCTGTCTCCCAGATCATAGCTGACTATGCCGGTAATCTCCCCGCTGAAAACGAAACTATGATTGCAATTCAATCATTCATACAAGCACCGGCCAGACGTCGTGCCATAAATGCAATGCCGTTCTCATCAGCCGTTAAGTATGGTGGTGTTTCATTTGGTAGTACTGAATCATATTTGCTCGGTGCACCCGAAAGAATCCTGCAATCCAGTTTTAGTATGCATAGAGAGAAGATAGATGCATACTCAGCACAAGGTTATCGTGTATTGCTCCTTGCCCAATACGACGGTGACATTACAAGTGCACTAGAGCCACGCAGAGTCGTTCCTGTCGCTCTTATACTTCTTTCAAATCGTATCCGCCCGGAGGCACCGGCGACATTTAAGTTCTTTGCCAAGCAAGGTGTAAAAATCATTGTAATTTCCGGTGATAACCCGATAACAGTTTCAAATATTGCTCTCGAAGCCGGCATTGAAGGTGCAGAGAAATTTATTGATGCCGCAGAATTGCAAACTGATAGACAAATTAAACGTGCCGTCCACGAGTATGTTGTTTTTGGACGTGTCACTCCCGACCAGAAGCGAAAGTTAGTCAGAGCGCTAAAAGCCACCGGAAACACCGTTGCTATGACCGGTGACGGCGTCAATGATGTCCTTGCACTAAAAGATGCCAACTGTAGTATTGCTATGGCATCCGGTAGTGAAGTTGCAAGCCAAGTGTCAGATATAGTCCTACTCAACTCCGACTTTTCTTCGATGCCTGCAGTCGTTATGGAGGGGCGCAGAGTTATCAACAACCTTGAACGCTCCGCATCACTGTTTATTACAAAAAATATATTCTCGCTATTATTCGTAATTTTCGCCACTATTCCATTTGGATCACTCTTCCCCATTTTGCCAAATCAATTTACACTCTATAATGTAATGCTCATAGGCATACCGTCATTCGTTCTTGCAATGGAAGCGAATAAAAAAATTGTTCGAGGCAAATTCTTAGTTAATGTTTTCCGAAACACTCTCCCCGCAGGTCTAACAAGCTTTCTTGGCATGGGTGCAATGTTTTACTTCGCCACCCAAAGAGGAATTCACTCTTACGAAATATCAACGATGTCACTAATCATAGTCGCTTTCGTCAGTTTCCTATTACTCTACACATTATGCCGCCCATTAAACGTGTTGCGGATTGCACTTATCGTAACAATGCTTGTCGGCTTCATCGTCGGTGCTATTGCGATGGCAGTCGTCGGTTTCCTCGTGCCATTGACAGGAGCAAGCATTTGGATAACCATAGTCACCTGTCTATGCGCCGCACCAGTATATGTAGGACTAAATATGCTCTTCCGCAAAAGCTCAAAGCGATAGGCAGTTGAAGCAAGAGATCATTGATAAAACAAACAACCCCACATTCGTCCATCGCGAATGTGGGGCTACTCGTGGTACTCAACTAACAATAGAGTTTACCACCTTTCTTTACGAATCCGTCCCGTCTACTAACTCTCGTCTCCGATGCAGCACGTGCACACCATACAACCCCCTTCGGGTACCGGCGGACTCTCTCCGCGGCTGTGCTTTTGGTCTTAATGACCCTGTCTGCCATGAACCAGCCGTTCTTGTAAACAGTAACTTGATTCGGTTAATTGCAATATAACATAAGTGTCCTCGTCTGTCAATGTACTTTTTGTGAAATTTCCCTAACAACCTCACATTTGTAGGAGTTGACAAATGTAATTGTGCACAATGGACAGCAAATCACCCGTCATTGCGAGCCATCACAGATGGCGCGGCAATTCAGGCACGCAACCTCGAATCGGCAGTGGCGAATAGATGTCTGCAAAACTGCACTAAAATATAAACTCGCTTCCACCTTTTGGCTTAAAAATGCCATTCTCCGTAATTATTGCTGTAATCAAACTATTATCTGTTACATCAAACGAAGGATTGTAGCACTTCACATCTGCCGGTGCCATGGGCCTTTCGTAAAACATTTCCTTTATCTCTTCAGGCTTACGCAGCTCAATTTCTATCTCCGCTCCTGTGGCACATTCCATATCTATCGTTGTGGATGGACCAAAGATATAGAAAGGTATGCCATAGTATTTCGCCAGCACCGCCAGACCACTTGTTCCTATTTTATTTGCCGCATCACCGTTTCTGGCAACTCTATCACAGCCTGCAAAAACAGCGTTGATTTTGCCTTCCTTCATGACAATGCTTGCCATATTGTCACATATAAGTGTACTATCGACCCCTGCTTCGCAAAGCTCATAAGCCGTCAATCGTGCACCTTGCAAAAGTGGACGCGTTTCGCATATATAGGCACTCAAATTCATTCCTCGCTCATGCCCTAAAAGTATAGGACCTAAAGCTGTACCGTACTTTGATGTAGCTATTGGTCCTGCATTACACTGTGTCATGATGCCAAAACCGTCACGAATCAATGTCAAGCCATGCTCGGAAATAGCTTTGCACATATCAACATCCTCATTATATATACTTTCCGCCTCTTTCCTCATCGCATCGACAATTTTGGGTATCGGCATATCTGAAAGCTGATTGATGAGCTTCGTCATTCTGCGAAGCTGTGCTGACAGATTTACTGCTGTAGGACGAGATGAATCTAAATATTTGCTATACTCCTGTATTTGTGCACTGAATTCCTCAAAAGTCTTCGCCTCGACTTGACGTGCAAGAACATAGAGGGCATACGCAGCGAATATACCTATTGCCGGCGCACCCCTCACACGCAATGAATAAATCGCTTCGTGCATTTCTTCAGCCGCACTAAGCTCAATATATTTGGTTTCATTTGGCAACAGCGTCTGATCAAGCAAAACAACCTTCGCCCCATCATCACTAAGCCTAACATTAATTATTTCTTGTTTGGTCATAACAAAAGCACCCCTTAGTTCAAGCTTGCTATAGTCAGTAAGTTTCGCGTGTATTGCCGTAATTGCCATTCCTACGTTCAAATGCACATCCATGCACATTACCATAAGCTTACACCAAAGAACCCAACAAAATCAATACTCTTTATAGGCAAGGGCAGGCTTTTGTAAAGGTATGTGCAAAAACTGTAAAAATACTGTGATTATTTAAGCGTATTCTCAAAAAATACGTTAGCGAAGAGAATTTAACCTATCCTTATACTTCTCAAGAATTGGTTCAAAATACTTTTCTTCAGCCGCTTTTCTTGCCTTAATTGCGTCTTCTTTATCTTTAAATGCCCCAAGGTACATCATTTTCCCTTGAAAAGTAATCTGTGCCCTCCACTTTTTGGTTTTCTTTTCAAAGTATACACCCTTAACACCTGATGTGTTGTTGACTGATGTTTTCATCCTCATCGAGTTCAAACTAGTATTTTCAACACAAAATATCTCCGCACTTTTGTTGCCATTATCAACACACACATCGTTAATAAGACAGCCGCAACTCTTCACTTCACCACTTGTTATATGAGTTAATGTAGCTTGCTTAGCGTTTCCGCACGAGCATATGCAGTCCCAGATAATTCCTCTTGAGCCACTTCGATTTTCAGTTGGCACTATAGCCGTGAGGCGACCAAATGTTTGACCACTAATATCTTTTCTACATGCTTCATTAGTTCTAGGTTTCTTTTGACAACTACAGTCAACAAATTTTTTACCGGTCACATTGCCAACATATCTCCACACTTCATTGCCACAAAGTACACAACGCAAATGAAAATGAGTCGCTCTCTGGCCTTTTCCTTGTACTCGTTTAAAATCCAATATTTCGAAATTCTTAACCGTCGTGCCTATACGATCTTCGGATTTAATGGTATTACAAAAACACACTGAAGTCCTTTGTTTTGTTATACTGGTGCCGCGTATCCACTTTTCGCTATCGCACAATAGACAATGAACAAAGAAATAGACGACTTTCTGATTTTTCCCTTGTACCCGTTTAAAATCCATCACCTTATAGTTGTTAACTGTCGTGCCTACACGATCCTCTGCCTTTATTCGTTGATTCAATTAAACACACTCCAACATCTTAATGTATAACATTTTTTGCTTTCTTAACGATCTCTATCGTGGTTAATGTCACTGCGAGAATCACAAATATTGCAAGAATGGCAATAGCAATCCATAATAATATTTCAAATATACTTGCAACACCAGGATCAGCATCAACACCCTCACGTATAGCAGGTGTGATAAACTCAAAGGGAGCGATTGTAAAGTCGACCAAGTTTTGATTGATACCGGTCTCTGTCCGGCTCTCCGGCAACATACCAC
>Ga0123355_10022461_pt1 | contig 10114 bp, 8 predicted proteins | sample TergutEmb28metaG_3_FD_89872 | JGI IMG/M metagenome (GOLD analysis project Ga0123355, IMG submission 89872) | Embiratermes neotenicus P1 segment gut microbial communities from Petit-Saut dam, French Guiana - Emb289 P1 | ecosystem: Host-associated > Arthropoda: Insects > Digestive system > Gut ...
CGGTCGATTTTCCGCCACTTTTCGTTGGGCCTTCCTAGCTTGCCTTGTTGGCAAGCGTCGTCAGACCCGCCTCAATTGGCGAAAAATCGCCGCGCCAATGCGCTATTGCCATCCATGCGTATGAGTTCTTAAATTTTGATGGTAAGGTTTGTTATGCATCTTATGTAACAAAGCCGTGGTTTCTGGTGTTGTGGGATAGGTATGTATGATGCGGCACAAAACTTAGAAGAGAGGATAGTCGCTATGAAATGTATTGTTAAATTAATATGGGACAATGACGCCAAAGTGTGGTTTACTCGCACAGATGATATCCCCGGCTTATGTTTAGAGGCAGAGTCATTCGATGCTTTAGTTGCAGATATACGAGCCGCCGCCCCTGAAATGTTGGTGCTTAACTGTGGCTATGAAGGACCAGTGCATTTAATTTTTGAAGCGGTTCGAATTGAAACGGAAACGGCGATGGTATCGTAATGAAGGAATATAGCAAGCAGGTTAAAGAGATTTTGGGAAAGCATGGCTGGAGTTTTTTACGGCATGGTAGCAAAGGTAGCCATGATATATGGCAAAGTCCAGATGGGCATGTAACCGTTTCGATTAATAAAAACATGAAGTCGAGGCACACAGCAAATGATATTCTAAGTCAGGCGGGTGTAAAAGAACGGTTTAGATAGCAATGCTATTTTGCAAAAATAATAAGAAGCGGGCTGTCACGTTAAGCATTTCAATTGAATATTCATGCAAAAGACGCTCGTCACTGCGGGCTTGACCCGTAGTCTCCTTAGCTTTGGAGATTCCGAGTCAAGCTCGGAATGACGAAATTGCATATTTATTCATTAAAAATGCTTAACGAGACAGCCCCTTTTTTATTACAAACTATAATCAAACTATATTGGCATACTTTGGTCAATTAATGGTATATTAATCATCGAATACAATAAAGAAAAGAGAATCCAAATGCAAAAAGCGCAAGGAAGTACCGACGGCATCCGCCGCACATACATTACCGCCCTAGAAACCATCTTTGAAATGGAAATAGACCGTAAGCAATTTATTTCAGAAGAAATGATTACGGCATTAGCGGCTTTTACTGGCGCTACCAACCGGGAAGCTATGGTTTATATCGACCGGGCAGGGCGGATAGAATCTGTAATCGTAGGAGAACAGGATAGGGTAAGCTTGCCTGCATTGCGTAAGCGCCGTTCCGAAAGCCGATTAAGCGGTATCCGCTGTATCCATACCCATCCTGGTGGTAATAGCATGTTGTCAAAAGTGGATATTCAATCCTTAAAATACCTCCGCCTGGATGCGATGGCTTCTATAGGCGTGTTGGAGGGGAAGCCTGTGTCTATGCAGGTAGGGATTTTGGATGCCCCTGTTAAAACCGACTCGGATGTAGAGCTATCCCCGGATGCAGAGCTGTCGGTTAATCTGTTTGGCCCATACAATGTACATGCCATTCCCGATGATATCTTGTGGGCAGAAATCGAATCCGCAGATGACCGTATACGCCCCAGCCAGTCCCGTAAAGCCGAAGCCGAGATTGCCCGGGCTATTTTGGTTGGCATTGACTCACAATCTGGTGCAGAAAATAAGCCCCTTCAAGAGCTGAAGGAGCTAGCCGATACTGCAGGGTTTATAATTGTAGGCTCCATGGTACAATCCCGCCCAAAAGCAGACAGGGCTTTCTATTTGGGGCATGGTAAGCTGCAAGAGCTGATACTGGAAATTCAAAAACTGCAAGCAGATGCGATTATTTTTGACGACGAACTAACCCCATCCCAAATCCGCAATATCCAAAAAGAGCTGGGCAAAACAGAGCTTATCGACCGTACAGCATTAATCTTAGATATTTTCTCTGGCAGAGCCTCTACCCACGAAGGCCGCTTGCAAGTAGAGTTGGCTCAAGCCAAATACTTGTTGCCAAGGATGGCAGGATACTGGGGGCATTTTAGCCGTATGGGCGGCGGCGGCGGCGGCGGCGGCGGTGCACGGCGGGGCGAAGGTGAAACCCAGCTAGAGGTAGACCGTAGGCTTTTACGCAAACGGGTTGTAGAGCTGGAGCGGGAAATTGATAAAATAAAATCCCGGCGGGATGTGCAGCGTACCCAGCGAGAGCGTTCTAATATCCCTGTGGTTGCCCTTGTAGGCTATACAAATGCGGGTAAGTCCACTTTGATGAACAAGCTCTCTGGCAGTGACGTGTTGGCAGAAGACAAGCTTTTTGCCACCTTGGATCCAAAATCCCGGCGGGTTAACTTTGGAAGCGGAGAATTTTTGCTGGTAGATACTGTAGGGTTTATTAATAAATTGCCTCATGACTTGGTCAACGCCTTTAGAGCCACATTAGAAGAAGCCAGGTATGCGGATTTGCTTCTACATGTGGTTGACGCATCCTCTCATAATCAGCAACAGCAAATGGAGGTTGTGGCGGATGTACTCAAGGAGCTGGAAGCCGACAAAAACCCCATGCTAAAGGTATATAATAAATGTGATATTGCGGGGGAAATTATCCCTGGGCGTGGAAGCGTAACCATTTCGGCGCTGACTGGCCTTGGGATGGAGCAGCTAGAATCAGCGATTACAAAAAAGTTATCCGAATTGCGGGTAGAGATAGAGGTAATGCTGCCACTGGACTCTGGGGCGCTGGTATCACGGATATACGAAAGCGGACAGGTTCACGACTGCCAATATGTAGACGACGGCATAATTATCCGTGCTACGGTGCCACCAGGGGATGCGGCGCGGTTAAGGGCCGCGGCAAAGTAGGGGGATGCGTTTCATGCAAGCAGTTAAAGCGTATTATGAAGAAGGCAAGTTTGTTCCGTTTCAACCTGTTAAAATTCCCAAAGGGAGTCATGCGATTGTAACTATCCTAGACTTTTATACAAGTGATAACAGTTCAACAAATGACCCAGATATTCAACCCAATGAATCCCGTATCGAATGGCTTAATCGTTTAGAGGCGGCTATTGACTCTTCGATGGATGAAGACTTGCCTGATTGGCCATTTGCACGGTCAAAGGAAATGCGCCCACCGCATGATTAATATTGATGAATTTAAAAACATGGACGGGCTAAAATGGGTGGGCTGGACCAAACTACAGCCATAAAAGAATTTGCCATATCTTGTAGACTAATGCGATATGTGGTATCCTATACCCAGAAAGGTCAGCGGCAAGGTTTCATATAGGCTAGCCGCTAAAAAATGTTAGTATGTAATATAAATTAAACAACCGCGGAACCGTGAAAGTGCGTAGAGAACACTAACACGGGCTCGTAGGGATCACAACATCGCCTACAAGCACAGGACAAACCTGCCACCGCAGCAGACGCTAGTATACAATATTTCCCCCTTTCCTTCAAGGCGCGGCTACATTTGCCATCGGGGGCAAGCCATACTTTGGGGTGAATCATGGGTATGGTCAAAGGTTGAGTATTGTTATACGAACGTAACGCGGCAAGGCAGTAAGTTTATTGTGTATGCGCAAAAGTTACAGCGCGTAGGTGATGATGGCAAAAAACCATCACCCTGCGCGCTTTTTTATTATCGCCGCCGCTGGCCTTTCTGTTTACAAACAAAAAAGGTATAAAAGGAGGACTGTCATGGAAAACTTAGGGACAAAAACCCTAGATGAGTTGGGGCGTGTTATCGTGCCAAAGGAAGTAAGGCAAATAAAGGGCTGGAAGAAGGGTGATACAATTTCGTTTTATAATTACAGCGGTATCATTGTCATAGATACTAGCGGAAAAATTCAAGAGTTGGATCAGATGCCAGAGAAAGAAGACGGCAAATTAATTGTAAGTTGTATTGTCCATTAAGCAAAATTAGCAAAGTCAACCCCGCAATACAATGTAGTATCAAAAAAGGTTGATTCCACTGTGAAACTCAGTAGAGTCAACCTTTTGCGCCCTCGTAGGTCTTCTATATCTCAATGCATATCATCAAAAGCCTCAACATCCAGATAGACTATCCCGCCCATCCACATGGCCTGCCCCATTCCAAATACATCTCTAAAAAATATAATAGGTACATAAATTTCATTATCCACAAGTAAAGATTGGTGCCATAGGCTTACGGTTTGGTTGCCCACACTAAAGCTGTTGGAGCCTACAGTAAAGCTTATTGCTCCGTTTAGTCCATTCAATGTTACGCTTGGCGGGTGAGAATCTTCAATATTGAGTGCAACGCCCAAAGCATTTGCTACAGGGATAAGCGGCACATGAGTAGGAAAATCTTCGCCATCGGGGGTATGCAATCTAGCCGATACTCCTCTTTGCCCATCGATAATGATTTGGACTTGAGCCCAATCCACATCACCTGTGGTTACATCAATGTAAAGTGGGGCATTGCTTGAGGGCTGATTAGTTTGAGAGCTGTCTTGTGTTGTTTCTGTGCCGCTGCAGGCACTGAGTATCAATACCGCAGCTGTTAGTAAAAATACCAGCTTGATTTTTTTCATTCACTCACCTCATTAAAGTATTTAGTCTTTATCAACAACGGGATTAACGGTATTTAGTTCCATACACCTATTTTCCTCCCGCCTTTTATGCTATAGTCAACGAACTCCAAATATACCCCCAATTTACAAGAAGAGAGTGATACAAATGAACAAACCCATCTTCCCAAAACGTGCAGTAGTAACCGGCGGTATGCCCTATGGTGAAAAAAACCTGCATTTTGCTCATGTATACGGGTACGCCATTCATGCGGATATCTATGCCAGGTTTCTTAGAGACAGGATTGGCAAAGATAACGTAATATTCGTATCCGGCACAGATTGCTATGGCGCCGGCCCCACGGTAAAACATGAATCTATGGTGAAGGACGGATATACAGGTAGTATCCAGGATTTTGTAATGTCTAATCATTTGGCTCAAAAGGAAGATTATAAAACCTGTGAAATCAGCCATAACTTATATGCATCCTCTGCTTTTGGGGAAGCAGGGGAGTTGCACGCCGCCCTTTCTCAGTGGTTGTTTGACACATGGCACAAGGGTGGATACTTACGTGTAGAGGAAGTAATGCAATTTTACGATGAGGAAACAGATACCGTTTTAAATGATCGCCAGGTAGAAGGCCGCTGCCCAATAGTCGGCTGTAAGTCGGAAAAAGCTTATGCTGCGGAGTGTGGCTTAGGCCACCAATTTAGCCCAGAGGAGCTAATAGCCCCGGTTGCGGTTACAACAGGCAAAAAACCTGTCCTTAAAGGGATAAAGAATTGGTACTTTGACTTAGAGCGTTTTGCCGAGGGGTTAAGAGAACGTCAAGCAAAGCTTAGAGAAGAAGGCATAAGCCGTAAATTTATGCTGTCCTATATAGACGATTTTTTGAAAGACCCTGCAATTTTAATTAAAACCGAAGACTTTGATGCTTTGCGCAAAGCTTGCGAAGAAATGCCGCCTCATACCTTAGATATTAAAGAGGAAAACAAGTCTGCAACCATCACATTCAAAACCCTCAAAGACCGGGAGGGGGCATGTAAGATATTGCGCATGGCTGGCATCCGCTTCCGCACAGGTACCACCCTTGTGCCCTTCCGTTTAACAGGCAATGTAAAGTGGGGAATCCCCGTGCCCGAAAAAGAGGGGATAACAGACCAAACCTTTTGGGTATGGCCCGAATCCTTGTGGGCGCCTATTTCCTTTACCCAGGCATATCTCAAAGAAAAAAACGGCACAACAGATGGCTGGGAGGACTGGTGGTTTAGCCCTGATGCCCGAGCATACCAATTTATTGGCGAAGATAATATCTATTTTTATGCTATAGCCCAAATGGGACTGCAAATGGCTCTAAATGAGATTGCCGGGCGGGACAAGCACGCAAACCTGCCCGTAACCGTACCCAACCGTTTTCTTTTATACTTGGGGAAAAAGGCCAGCAGCTCAAGCGCCGAAAAGCCCCCAGAACCAACAGAATTTTTAAACCATTACACCATGGAGCAGTTGCGGATGCACTTTGCCCATATGGCTGTACAGCATAATAGTGCCAGCTTCATCCCCAAAACCGCATTGGGGCAAGAGGGATTTGACCCTACATTGGCAGAGGGGAATATTTTGACCAATGTGTATAATCGGCTGGTGCGGTCTTGTTTCTATAGCTTGCAAAAATATTTTGACGGGAAGATGCCAAAAGGCGATGTTAGTGAAGACGTTGTAACTGCCGCCAATACCGCCACTGATGATTACGAATGGGCTATGTATCGTTTCGAGTTTTCTAAAGTTATTGACCTTATGGACGTGTATCTACGGGACGCAAATAAAGCCTGGGTAGCACAAACCAAAGCCGCTGAGGCTCTGGATAAGGACGGCGAAAGCGAAAAAGCCGCAATTCTGCGGACACAGACGCTAATTGACGCCTTCCATGCCGTAAAGGTAGCGGCTACGCTGTTGCATCCCTTTGCCCCAGAGGGGACGGAAAGGGTTGCGGAGTTTTTGCGGGTTGGGGATAAGTTGTGGGATTGGGATAATATTCGCAAGCCGTTGAGCTTCTTTTTATCTGAAGACCACGAGTTCAAGTTCCTAGAGCCTAGGGTTGATTTTTTCTTTAAGCATTCCGCTCAGTTAGGGCAATAAACGTAATCTGTAACGAGTAGCAAACAAAAAATAACGCCTTGTGGCTTAAACTTATAAGGTATATAATGGACTAACAAGCTGTGGCGGCTTGGCTGGACTTCCGAAAGGAGGGAAAGCCTGTGACCATGTTTGAGGTTATATACCTGCTTATCATGTGTGCGTTATTAGTTATATCGTACTTGTCATATCGCAACACAAAAAAATAAGCCGCCCTCAGGAAAGGTAAATGGCTTATTTTCGTTAATCCGTAATACTGATTAATGTCCGGTCATAAACCGTCCAGCTTGTGGGTGAGTGGGTCAACGCTCACCCTTTTTATTATTTGCTACTTCGCATTCAAGTATACACGCTCACCCTTGATGGCTTTTGTCAGATTTCGCAAGATTTTCAATATTAAATGTCGACTAGTGTCGAATATTATATATAACATTATATTGATTGTAAACCTCAATGTGCCTAACGTTCCGTTTGCAAGCCTAGCCCTTCCTTCGTCAACTCGTAAACCCTATTACAAACCTCCCCCAAATACTTCCGGTCATGAGACACACTAATAATTGCCCCGCCAAACTGCTTTAATGTCCTCCGTATCTCTGGCGCAGACAGTGGGCTAAAATTACGGGTTGGTTCGTCAAGTACCAACACATTAGCCTTTTTTAGCACCATATCCAAAAACAAGACTTTAGCCTTTTGCCCACCGCTTAACTTTCCAACTCGCCCAAGCATCTCATCGGCAGTAAATTTCATACTGCCCAAATAAGTCCGCACTTTAGTAATCGTACTCTTATGCCCATCTGCTGCCAAAAAATCAATAACTGCCTGATTGTAATCCAGAACCTCGGCATAGTCTTGGGGCATGTATGCGGCAATGATATCTTTTTTTACTTGCAGCGTCTCCCAGATTTTCTTTAGTAACGTTGATTTTCCCATACCGTTTCGGCCCACAATGCCTATGTGTTGTGGGCCGTTTATGTTTAAGGTTATAGCGTCGCATAACTTTCGCTTGGTTATATCGCAGCCACTATGGGACAATAGCGTATCGTCATCCATTTTGCTTGTTACCCACAACCCTGGTAATTCCAAAGAAAGAACAACTTTCCATTGAGGGATGGCGATTTCGGGGTCAAACTGAGTCAAAATTGCCGCTTCTGTATCTGGTATATCAAGAAAATCTCCAGCTTCTTTCTCTAAGCGCTTACCTGTTGACTTTACGGACTTCATCTTCTTTTTAAGCATCCTGCCTATAGAATCCCTATCAGCCTTGGCTATATTGCTGCTTTCATGGTCTACCCGGTCATGAATTTGCCGCCAGCGCTCCATTTGGGCCTTATGATCGGCCCGTTGCTTTTTTGCAACTTGGGCTTGCTTGGCAAAGGCTGAATTTCTAGCCTTTACATAATCTGTGTACCCACTGCGGGCTACGGTTATTCTGCTTCTTGTTTTGCGTCTTAACTGCTCCATATGGATAATGACATTGGCGGTGTTTTCGATTAAAGTTTCGTCGTGGGAGATAAATATAATGGGTTGCGGGCAGTTTGCGATAAATATTTCTAGCCATTCAAGGGTTTCTAAGTCAATATCGTTGGTAGGCTCGTCCAGCAGCAAAACATCAGGCTGAGAAAATAGTATTTTAGCCAGCTGAATTTTTATTTTCTCCCCACCAGACAATGTGCGGATGGGCTGAGACGATGAAACAAAATCAAAACTAAGTCCTAGCCGCGCCAAGATTTGAGCATTTTCGGCGACTGTAGTTTGCATATGCAAATTTTCTTGCCATTGTGCCAAAACATCCGCGTCATCATGATAAAGCCCCGAGCCAACATCTTCTGCAAAATACTCCGCCACGGTGGCGTCCAACCCATCTTCTGGGAACATTTGCGGTAAATATGCCAGCGTTCCTTTTTTTACGACTTGCCCGCTGTGTTGGCAATAAGCAGCTACATACGATTCATCATAAATCAGCTTTAACAGCGTAGACTTGCCATTCCCCTCTTCCCCAATAATTACTGCCTTGTCGCCGGGGTTGAGGGCGAAATTGAAATTTTCTACTAAAACCCTATCGTTAAGAGAAAGGGCAATATTTATATTTTTAAGCTCTAGCATAAGACCTCCTAAAAAAAGACTTCACTCCCTATTATAGTGCTCAAAATTCCACCAAGCTCTGAGAGAGTGGAGGAATTTTGATACAACTATATTGCCGGAAATGAAGTCTTAACAATTGACGCGACATAAACCCATGATAGAGTACGTTTATATCCTATGAATAGACATAAAAATAGCGCAACAATTATATAACCCAAATACCGGCAACAAAAACACCCTGCGTATCTGTTTAAAACAGGCCGCAAGGGGTAAAAACCGTTGCCATGCTGCTTTGGATTATTAATCTATCACGCTTCAACCACCTTTGTGTTATTTACACCCAACATAACATATTGTATGGCAGAAATCAATAATATACAGCGTGAATGACTTAATGCGAGAAAGAGAGCGAAACATGGTAAAATATTGCAAAACGTATGATGGCATACGTTTTTTAAAAATCCACAAAATATGCCAAAATGAAAAGGAAATGCGCAAAAAACAAAACTGCAATATTTAAGCTATGAAATATTGGGAAGTAAAAGCGGTTTTCCTCTCTCTTTCTTCCCTATAACGGTGCAATTCTTGACATTGGGCTGCATGTCACGTAAAATCCTGTGTTGTAGCCCCTTTTCTCAATTTATGCGCTTGTAGCTCAGGGGATAGAGCGGCCGCCTCCTAAGCGGTAGGTCGCATGTTCGATTCATGCCAGGCGCGGTAAAGTAAAACCCCTTGAAAACGGCTTAAACACTGGCTTCCAAGGGGTTTTGGTTTTCATGGGTAAAGGGGGAATTTATCAAATTTTTATGGGTTTTAGCACCCTTTATTAAATAATAAGGTGCAGTATAAGGTGTAGCAAATCGTAAAGTATAAGGGTGACACTTGTATATGAAGATTGTGGTAGTCACCTAAACCCTAACATATTTCTGGTTGCGGCTGTTTGGCTTGTCGGGTACAGTCATTTTAAGCTTTCCAGAATCCAATAGGGGCTTTAATATAGAGTTGCGAAAGTGTTTCCTATCCATAATGCCTACAAAGACTTGTATTTCTTCCCTTGAACGTGGGGATGTGCAAAATTCGAGTATTCTACTGCCCATTTCATCTTGGGGTATAACTTGGGGGATGTCTTGGGGCATAACTTGGGGGGTAGCCTGCATGACAGATGGAAGTGGCACGATTGCCGTAAATACATCACCCTCCACAAGTTGTGGCTCCTTTCCGCTATATAGCTTTGAATAGTAATAAATATTACGCATACCCGAACCTAGCTGGTCAGCATAACCAATATTCATAAAAAATTTTGCTATTAGTGGATTTTTGGAATCTGGGGTGAAGTTATTGGGGTCAAGCTGCCCGTGGGTCTTTGGGCGATTCCAATTTTCTGTATATATTTTCTCGCGGTCAATAATAAGTCGTGCCAAGTGGGCTCTTGAGTATTCCCTATGCGCAAGGATGTTAGACA
>Ga0123355_10022462_pt1 | contig 10113 bp, 9 predicted proteins | sample TergutEmb28metaG_3_FD_89872 | JGI IMG/M metagenome (GOLD analysis project Ga0123355, IMG submission 89872) | Embiratermes neotenicus P1 segment gut microbial communities from Petit-Saut dam, French Guiana - Emb289 P1 | ecosystem: Host-associated > Arthropoda: Insects > Digestive system > Gut ...
ATTATTATTATTATTATTACAAAAATTATCGTCGTGTAATCATCATCATCAAACTGAGAGTCTCCTTATTAGACGCCGGTAAAACTCAGTCATTATAGTAACTGGGCTATGGACCGTAAGATAGGGGGGTTCGATTCCCGGCATAGGTAAGCCACTTTTGTCCTCTCCAAAAAGTTTACACCGGGTCTGGATCCTACCGAGCTTCCTATTCAGTGGGTATAAGGGCTTCTTTCCCAGGGGGTACAGCGGTCGGGGCATGAACCTTAAAACTCCATCTCATGCAGAGATTAAGTGGAGAATGCATGTCCATATGTGACTTCATAACATGTACAGGGACAATTGCATCACCGTTGTTATTAGCAGTATCAGTAATAGTAATATTTTCCTTTGTACATTTCATAGGGTTAGGGTTTTCTTGAATATATTTAATGTCTTATTTGCTATTTTATTGGCGTTAGCTTCTTGGAGGCCTTTAGCTATTGGCAAACCCTTCAATATATTATTATGCAGGGTGCCCTGTCCTTAGGCCAGTATCAAAATGTTGCTGTTAGTTCTATTCACATAATAACCGTTTTCGCGTTAAACATCTTTCAAATATGTAATATTTTTCATGTGAAAAATGTACTATCTTGAGCTAAAACAGATCGTATAAGACGGAATATAAGGCGAGATTCTTTTGGGGATATTGTAACACAGAAAATTAGAGATTCCCTTCGTGAGAGATCTTACGGTATTTTCCAGTGACTCACTAGGAACACGTCATGGCCTAGTAGAGAGGAAACAATAGGACATGCGGTTGAACTTTATTTTCTCTCTCAGTAGGTCAGTTACATGTCTCATTTATAGTTTCATATCACCTTTTCTAAAATCGTTAATGCTTTTATTGCATTTTCAAAATTATCTGAGTTCTTTTTAGTCCCAGTGCCCCACCAGACCGCTGTGCTAACCACCAGACTTCTATGCTACCCGCCAGACCGCTGTGGTACCCACTAGATTTCTGAGCTACCCACCATACTACTGTGCTACCCACCAGAACGCTGAGCTAACCACCAGACCACTATGTTATCCACTAGATTTCTTAGCTACCCACCAGAATACTATGCTACCTACCAGACCGCTGAGCTACCCACCAGACCGCTGAGCTACCCACCAGACCACTGAGTTACCCACCAGACCGCTGAGCTACCCACTAGATTTCTAAGCTAACCGCCAGACTACTGTGCTACCCACCAGACCGCTGTGCTAACCACCAGACTTCTATACTACCCGCCAGACCGCTGTGCTACCCACTAGGTCTCTGAGCTGCCCACCGGACTACTGTGCTACCCACCAGACCGCTGAGCTACGCACCAGACTACCGTGCTACCCACCAGACCGCTGTGCTAACCACCAGACTTCTATGCTACCCGCCAGACCGCTGTGCTACCCACTAGGTCTCTGAGCTACCCACCGGACTACTGTGCTACCCAACAGACCGCTGAGCTACCCACCAGACTATTGCGCTACCCACCAGACCGCTGAGCTACCCACCAGACTATTGCGCTACCCACCAGACCGCTGAGCTACCCAACAGACCGCCTTCTTCGTTACCACAAAATGATTTCCTTGTAAAAGCTTTATGCCCACTTCGCTGGCTTTCCATTCACCATTTTCAGGACATGTGGCTTGCACGTACCATATGTAAGTTTGTACCTTTCAGTGCACTGGTGAGTTTCCAACAAACGAATGCTGTACTATAAAATATTAACTGGTTTTTTTATCCGTAACGCAAGTACGTTGTGTTTACTGTCAGGTAGGAACTGGATTTTTAAAGGCAATGAAGCTCATGCTTTAAAGGCTTAACAGTTTCACACTGCTGTTTAAGCGCTGTCACATTGATTTTCAAAAAAAAGATAAATGAAAGCAAACAAGATCTCAGACGAGCGTGAATTAGAAAACTTTATGGTAGTTTAGAAGGTATTTCTTCGGAACAAAGTTCCAGGCATGACTATGCAAAAATACACTAAATGGAAGTTGTCAATCTCTGTCACCAGAAAGAAACGGAATCTGCATCAGAATACATTACGGCAAGAGAAGTCAATATACTGGGCGGCGGTGCCTCGGTTCTGGAATGAAGAATACGTACACTGTGTGTTATTGGGTAAAAGATGTATCATTCAGTATATCAGGCGAAGATCATCGCGTTACTGGAAGACAGCGACGTCTACGAACACTACAACTGAAGTTACTGTACTCTGTCACCGTTCCTAAGTTTCTTCAGCCCGCTACGTCCATCTGTGACAGTGTAGTTCGTCCAGTAAAACGTATAGAAATGCAGTTTATACCTCAAACAGAAAAAACTTTTTTCTGCATTAAAGACCAATCTGTCAATTCTTTATAACGGCACAGTCGCTTGCAAGATACGAGGTTCTCGTTGCGGTCTTGTAGATCTGAGATACGGATGTCAAATCCTAATTTATTATGGGCTGGTTCGCGGGCCGCACATGTAATAAACAAAATTATTATGTACATATATATATAAACATATAAATACATTTAGCACCGAAGTTAAAGAAAGAGTAGAGATATACCTCTGCATCCTATTTCTGCCTTAATGGCAGGTTATAGAATGAAATTTACTTTTATATAATGTACAAATATGTTCATTGGCCGCATTCGACCCGCTGGCAGCCGGTTGTAACCCCTGATTCAAGTCTTCTGCCATATGACGTCGCGCGGGTTTGTAAATGCTTATATATGTTTCGGAGATGCTTTAACTTAGACCCTGAAGACTGAGAGCAGTCAAATTTGAAACGCCAAAACTACTCTCGTGTTTGAACAAACGTAAAGTTATTAATCCCAGGAGACCCGAAACTTCAGTTACGTCCTTTTTTCAGAGAGTCACACAAAATCGATAGAATCGGTCATCAAAATGCAGGCTTGCGAAATTAAAGAAGATTATACTTTATGCTTATTAACCACTGGGCTTTGTATTGTTAAAGTACGGTGTGTATATTAATATTATATCAGTTTCAGAATTCTACAAAAACTGAAGCAAAATTTTAAATTCATTTTATTTTAAAAGAGCTGATTTTCATATTTCCCGTAGTGGCTTGTATGGTTTTACTCGATTAAACTTTTCCGATGTGACACACACTTCACAAACGCTATCGCTTAGTTTCTTTACGTAAATGTTCGAGTACTGGAGAAATTACTAATAAGCCTCACCCAAATTTTTGGCGCTTTGGTTTCCAGTCATCCCCCCAAAAAGTGATTCATTACGATTTATCTGGGTAAAGAGTACTTCGGACTAGTGACATTAGCAGCAAGATGCATGTAGGTAAAGTTGCACTACCTTGGGAATTTGACACCTAATAATTCATTAAATAGGGCATTAAAATGTATGAACTAAAAAGTAACTTTCTTTCACTTCCTACAGTTTTAGTCTAACGATTAATTAATGGTTTTAATGAAATTGCTTTTCTCTTACTGTCTTGTACAGCACTGATAATTAAAATATACGGCCACTTTACATATAGGTACTGTGCATCACGTTGCAAAAAATCTTCCCAGGGCTGTTGCTTCGGACAAAATTACACACAAAAAAAGAACAACGCTCTGTGTCCAGTACATTTCCTTCTTATTAGGTTCTGGTTTCCTCTTTATTGAAAGAACTGTATTAAGCGGTCCGCGAATTTTACAGTGTGCCAACACAAGTTTCATAGTTTGGGGATTCCATTCTCCTGAGATGTATCGCTGCTTCACGAGATAACCTATTCCGACGTACTGTGGTTCCAGAACACGTGATGAGCACCACATGGGTCCTACTTACCGCCGTGTAGATGGCACTGGCGTAGCTGCCGGTACGGACGGATCGCCAGCAACAGCAGGATTGAAGTATAGCCATTATGTTATCAGCATTCTACGGATAGGGTCGAGAGCTCTTAAACAGGTCTTGAACTGCCTCGCAACATTTACGAGTCAGTGAACAAAATGAAGCATTTCTTAGAAAAATAAAGCTGTCGCCCTGGAGGCCACAAGCAAATTAAAGTAACAGAGGCTTGATTTAACTTATAGGATTTAAAAACGTCAAGACTGCGATCTGCTCCGTCTGACGGAGGACTGAACGTCGAACCCACAATTAACGGACAAACGCGTTCGCCTTTCACGGGAACAACGCGTATACTGGGGCGCGGGGAAAGTTGCAAGTCGATAGGGTTCTAAGTGCGCATGCTCATGATCCTCAGGTGTTGCTACTGCCAAAGGGGTAATAAGCTGTGGAAAACGAAAAGACGCATGGCTAAATTAAGCATTACGCAATGATTTCGTATCGGGGAGAGGGATTAACTGCATCCATTATCCCCAACACTAGATGTAGATGAGCGGTCAGCTTCAATCCCCATCTGATTCCCGGAAAGACCCACAGGTACTAAGTGATCTGAGTAGAGAGCAGAACTAGAGCATTAGTGGTGGCAAACACTCCATTCCCAGCTAGGAATCGAATCCCGACCTCTTAGTCGTTCAGCTAGTAGACTGGTCACTTTACTGACTGAACTCTACTTTCTACAGCGCTAAAGACATTGCAAGTGTGTCATCATTGGCGCCGTGGTGTAAGTGTTTACGTACTACGAACTGGTAACCGTTTTGAGTTCTGGGCTTTTAATCTACTTCCGGAAAAGTTAAATCATAAAACAAAGAGTTTCAGTGATCTCCCTCTGCCTGCCCATTCAGCTAGCGCAAGCGCCTCCTTTAACGTCTCTTCCAATTACAAAGTCACTGTCCTGTCATTTGAAGACCTCCGCGACAAGACGCAGACATCCGCGGTTGCCACTTCGGAATGATCACAGGTCTTCCAGCTTAAGTGAGGGCTAAAGCCTCTGGTGCAGCGCTGGCGAAATGTTTCAGGCGGTGTGCACAAATTGACCATAATTTTCGAAGAAAATCTTTCGCGTGCCGATGGGCTTTTTAAACAGCAAAGTAAGGCCTTGGACTCTTCCACCGTTATTATTAATTACTGAATTATTATTATTAATGCACATTATATTTATATAATTAATATGCATTATAATTATTACATTTCTAATAAAAGTTTCCTCTAGGAACGCGATAAGGAAGAAAATTTGGAAGTAACTGGGGCTGTTAAAAGAGAGAGAGAGAGAGGGGGGGGGGGCTGTAAAACGTATTGTCCAGTGTCGTTTATTCGCCTGTCACCGCCAGGCCGGCGCTCCAGTGATACATATCCGGTCAACACTTCACAATTCTGTTGATTTGTGTAAAAATATGTCACTCGCAGTACTATTTAGTAGCAACGATAATTCTTATACAGTCTCTACGCAGTCAGGTATATGTATATACACGGATGTTCGCAATACAGAGAAACTAGCCGGACAAGAGAAATTTAAAGGAAAAAATCGGGACAGCTCTGAATGCTACGTGCCAAGGAAAACTTTCCGCATGCCATTTTGGGCACGAGTGCCATAGGTTCGTCAGCCCTGCATCGAGGGTGCTGGAGAACAGCGTGCTGAGGAAGGTATTTTGGTCCCAAGAGGGACGTGGGAAGAGGGGACTGGAAAACACTGCGTAATGAGGAGCTCCATGATTGGTGCTCCACGTCACATATCATTCGGGTGATCAAATCAAGAATAATTAGATGGATGGGACGTGTGGCGCGTATGGGAGACAGGAAATGTGGGTACTGTGTTTTGTGGGTAAGCAAGAAGGCAAGAAACCGCTCGGAGGACCTAATCAGAAATGGGAAGGTAACATTAAAATTGATCTCCAAGAAAAAAGATGGATAGGTGGGTGGGCGGAGCGTAAACTGAATTTATGTGGTTCAGGATCGAGGCAAGGGGTGGGCTTTGTGATGCGGTAGTGATGCTTCGGGTTCCAAAATGAGGGGAATTTCTTGACTGAGGAAGGATTAGTTTCTCCACAATGACGCTGCTCCATGAAGTTATTTGTTTATTTATTTGGTAAGTTATTTAATTTGTTGCTTAGTTTCTCAGTTAGATGTGTTGATTTGGGGTACATCTTTATCATATACGAGAAAGAACATAACATTGAGATTGCCTGAGAAGAGGATGCTGAGGAAAATATTTAAATGTAAGAGGAGGGGAAAGGAGAATAAAAAACATATACTGAGGAGCTGTATTATTTTGCCAGTATTATTTTCTCTTAAAATTTTTGTGATGATCGAAAAAACAAGGATAAATAGGCGGTGCACGTAGCACGTATGTGTGAGATGACAGGCACGTGCAATGTTTGGATTAAAAATTTATGTGAAGAGCCCTGTTGGAAGATCTAAGGACAAATTTGTGGAAAAGTTTTAAAATAGATCTTAAGGGAACGCTGTGGAGAATGCTGGTGGAGGGACCGTTTCTTTTAAGGTACAAAAGGACGAGGGGCTGTTTTCAGCGCGATGAAGAACATGGGTTCTTTGAATGGGGTGAATTTTTCAATAACAATGATATTGTTAGTTTCTCAAGAATGGGTTTCCATGGGCTCAATTAGTGGTTTGGTATCTTAGTTCGTTTGTCAAATGTAAGGACTGTAATGTCACAAAAATATGTGTGATGAAGATGTGAAGCACTGTTCTCTCTACACTCTGCTAATCAGGCTATGAAATTTAATCTCGTCCCGAATTTTAAAACACTCTAATGTTTTCCCACACAAACGGAGTGTTGATGTACCCCGGAAAAAATACGCCAAGCTGTAGCTTGATCTGTCGTGTTACGCCTGCTTCAGACTCTGCGCGACACTATAATTAAAACTTCAAACCCCAGACAGCTACTGAATATTAATAAAGCCTCCCCTTGCAAGGTCTACAAGACATGCTGGCCTAATTGCAGAGTCGCTGTAACTCAATTTGCTTCCACGGGACAGATACCAGAGCTGGGACATCAGACTAAATGGCGATTGGTTCTGGTTGCGTTCCGTTACGTGTCCACCCCACTCAACTCTTCAATCAATGGAGTGCTCTTGGAGCACCGGAATATGTTCTGGCTTTGATCGTGGCTGCAGTTCAACGTCTATAACCTACGAAAGAGTTCAGAACAGAAATAACAAAGACCAGTTACCCGTAGATTCGGAGTCCTACGGATCGATCAGTATAATGGTTATATTATTTTGTTGATGTGTCACGTAGGCATTAGTTTTGACGTAGTAAGATTCGTATTTCCGCCATATTCGTAACATTTCGCTTAAAAAAGAATAATTCGCACAACTTTACAATAAACCACACAATATGTTCAAAATGAAATCTGCTAGAAAAGATTCAACCTTATTAAAAGATTCCAAAATACTTAATGGAACACTTTATGGGAAATACTGAAAAAGACAGATCAAATATTTTCTTTCAGTTATTTTGTCTTGTGAAGGTTGTTGCCATAAATGAGGTCTTGCAATTCATATTTTTAAAAACCAACTAAATGCACTAGGTTAATTAAAATACAATAAAATAGATTAAAAAAACAACTTCATATCAGGTGCCAACTCCTACATGTTTCGGCACCAAGGTGCCATCATCAGGGAGTTTTCAGTAACAAAGGATCGTAGGTAGATCTTCAAATATTTCCCTCTTGTGACTAAATATATAGCCTATTGTTCTTTATGTCCGACACGGATTCCATATTACAAAATATTTTTCCTAACCACCATCAGTGCTGGCTAGGAGTGCATGATAGCAGTGCCACTAACGATCCCCTCGGAACACCACGCAACACCCCGTTGTATTTATCCCTTCCACCCATGTGGGGCACAATGTATGGTGATTGTATATTCCCCGTTACTTCTGGAAACCAAAATGGAGTCTACAGAGAGTTAAAAAGTATACGAAATGCAGAGAGACTGTCGTGCAGACATGTGCTTAAATACACTCAACAGAGGACCAGCCAGTGTGGCCAATATCCCAGGAAGCTGGTAATGCCAGCAAACCTAGTGGATGCTGAGCAGTCAAAAACAGCAGGTCCGTTTAGCCTGACAGTGCAGGGAGCTATCACAGGCAAACCTGCAGACCAGGACATTACAATCCAGGTACTTCCTACTGCTAAATGCAAACTACCTGGGGCTGCATGGAGGAAACTCAGCAAGACTTGGGTGTGTCAAAGCGGTTCTGGGAACTTAACGTAACGGGCATGAAACCTCGCCTCAGCCTTCAACAGGAACCAAAAGATCCAGATCTGGGGGTCACATCCACAAACAGCACCCAAGAAACCCCAGATTCCATTGGAACCTGGCACATACATGACAGATCTGCTCAACTTTAGGGCAGGCATCCTCTTTGACCATCCTGAAGATATGCTGTCTTTAGAGGACATAGATTTAGTCTTGACCAAGTTTGGTGAGTTGCCGAAACAGCCTGCGTCATAGTTAAATCTGATACTAATGCACACCACAATATATGGGAGAGAACTGGCATCAATCCAAGAGGACACATTCTATTGGAATATTCAGCATTTAAGTAAGTATTCTATTATATTGTATTCTAGACTATTCTATTCTACACTGATTCAAGCAGGGGGTAGAACAGTTCGCTCTGAGATCAATAAACTTATTAATTCTTTTTGGAATAGGGAGTAATTGCCTAAGGAGTAGGAGTTGATCATTGTACCTATTTATAAAAAGGGTGATAAAACAGACTGTAATAATTATGGAGACATATTACTTCTATCAACTAAATATAAAATTTTATCCAACATTCTGCTGTCAAGGTTACCTCCATATGCAGAGGAAATTATTGGGTATTATCAATGTGGATTTTGATGTAACAGGTCAGTTACTTATAATATATCCTGCATTCATCATACTTGAGAAAAAATGATAATAAAATAATATGGTACAACAGTTATATACAGACTGCAAGAAAGCCTATGTTTCAGTTAGGAGGGAGGACTTGTATAATATTCTCACTGAGTTTTGTATCCCCATGAAACTGGTAAGGCTAATAAAATGTGTCTGAATGAAACCTATAGCAGAGGCCGGGTAGGCAAACATTTGTCTGACATATTTCCTATTAAGAATGTTTTTAAACAAGGAGATCCTTTAATACCATTGCTTTTCAACTCTGCTTCAGAGTATGCCATTAGGAGAGTTCAGGTAAACAAGGATGGCTTGAAATTAAATGGTACACATCAGCTGCTAGTTTATGCTGAGGATATTAATATACTGGGCAGAAGCATACATAGCATAAAGAAAAACTCAGGGGCTTTAGTAGTTGCCAGTAAGGAGACTGGGTTAGAAGTAAATGCTGATAAAACTAAGTGCATGGTCAAGTCTCAAGATCGGACTGCAAGATGATGTCACAACACAAAGAGTGATAACAATTACTTGGAAATGGTGGAAAAGTTCAAATATTTTGGAAGAACCATAACAAATCAAAATTTTATTCAGGAAGAAATTAAGAGCAGATTGAAGTAAGTGAATGCTTGCTATCATGCAGTGCAGCAAATTTAGTCTTCCAGTATGCTATCCAAAAATATAAAGAATGAGATGTACAGATGTATGGAAATATAATTTTGCCTGTTGTTTTGTATGGGCGTGAAACTTGATCGCTCACACTGAGAGAGGAATGTAGGCTGAGCGTGTTTAAGAATAGGGTGCTAAAGAGAATATCTGGGCCTAAGAGGGATGAGGTAACAGGGGAGAGGAGAAAACTACATAATGGAGTGCTTAATGATCTGTACTCCTTACCAAATATTATTCAGGTGATCAAATCAAGAAGAATGAGTTGGGCTGGGCATGTAGCACGTATAGGGGAGAGAAGAGGCACATATGGTGTTTTTGTGGGGAAACCTGAGGGAAATAGATCATATGGAAGACCCAGGCATAGATGGGAGGATTACATTAGGATGGATCTTAAGAAAGTGGGATGGGAGGGGAATGGACTGGATTGATCTGGCTCAGGATAGGGACAGGTGGCAGGCACTTGTAGACATGGTAATGAACCTTTGGGTTTCATAAAATGCCAGGAATTTCTTGATTAGTTGAGAGCTGGTTAGCTTCTCAAGAAGGAGTCTGCTCCATGCAGTAAGTAAGTAAGTAAGTGAGTAAGTGAGTGAGTGAGTGAGTGAGTGAGTGAGTGAGTGAGTGAGTGAGTGAGTGAGTGAGTGAGTGAGTGAGTGAGTGAGTGAGTGAGTG
>Ga0123355_10022463_pt1 | contig 10113 bp, 9 predicted proteins | sample TergutEmb28metaG_3_FD_89872 | JGI IMG/M metagenome (GOLD analysis project Ga0123355, IMG submission 89872) | Embiratermes neotenicus P1 segment gut microbial communities from Petit-Saut dam, French Guiana - Emb289 P1 | ecosystem: Host-associated > Arthropoda: Insects > Digestive system > Gut ...
AAACCGCCTTCCTGGCCCCCCCCCACCCCCCGCCCGTCCCGCGGCCCCCCCCCCCCCCCCCCCCCCCCCCCCCACTCCCAAACAGCCGCCTACACTCTCCTAGCGGCGATACACGGAAGTAACGTGGTCGTCTGCCCCGCTGCGGTCATTCACCCCACAATAGCACGGACCGGAGGCCGGCTCGACACGGCACGTGCTTTACGTTACCCAACTAGTGTCGGCACGGTAGCAGCTCTAAAGGACGGCCGTTGAACCTTCCAGGATGGGCAAGACAAGCGGAATACAGCTGCAGCGCCAATATTTACTTCGCACGCTTCGGATGTGATGTTCACTTATTTTGAATGTAAGCGTTGTAATGAGCATGATTTCAGAAATTACACCAAAATGCCTGCAGCAAAACCACTTATAATGTGGGATTGCCAATATCTCGGCTGGGTTTTGAACGGGGGATCTGACGATAAGTACACGTGAGATTGAGATCCTCGCGGCTTTGATTGTGAAGATTACAGTCTTGCTGGATATAATGCTGTGTAGAATGGTAGATAAATGCCGACTTTTCGGATCCACTCTCTCCGTCCGTCCTTCTGGCTGACCCGGAAGAAAAAAGCGGTACTTATGTACCAAAACACACGGATTCGCGTCGCAGAAAACGTACAGCCTTTTCATTTATCGAATATAGATCTACGCATTACAGCTGCACGAGAACCTCACAGAAACAGTGTGTGAGGTTTTGGATTGGATTAAGCGGGTTCGGTTTAATTTCCAGAAGAGGCTCTTTTGAAAATGGTAATGTACCTTCAGTTTCTTGACCAGTCGAACGATTATCAGGTTTTCAAGGATGGATGGAGTGGATGGGTGCCTGAGGCTTGGTTGTCGTCGATTCCTTCTGCAGGGAGGAACCAGGCGACGGGACGTTGGGTTCAGCTGGCGGCGATCGGCAGAGTGGCTTGGCTTCAGGGTAGAGGACCTGGAAGTCACGGTTAGATTCCAGACAGAGGCAGATATTTTTAGCTTCCTCACAGGTTCCATATCGGCCACTCAGGCCCGCGAAATAGCTATCCCGGCTAATTCAGTTGCATTACTGACCATTAAAATGCTATACTTATACGCGTTATGCAACACCACAGCAACGGCAGCTGCTTTAAATGCTTCTTCAAGATACGTCTCTCTTCTTAACATTTCGCACATATCTAATAGTTGCACAAAACCATTACACAGAACCCTGTAGTAGACTGAAGTCTCGCTTGGTTTCAGTTTCTCATTATTTATTTCACACAGCACACCGGCAAAAGTCAGTAGCTATTGTCAGATTCAAACTAGAGGGCGGATAACTGGCCGCATTTTATGGACAACAACAAAACTACAAGCTCACATGCCATCTCTCCATTCTAAAACTGATCCAATACCTATACAAGAATCACACTTTTACGACTTGACTATACCGCGCACAGGGCGTCATGTTCAGCTCGACGGCGCAGATCAGCATTTCTTAGCCGGGGATGCGTGAGTTGTGCTTGAATGGATCAGTAGATTCTGCTCAGTAGAACAGAAGGTGCATTCCTTTTATGTTTCTTAATGTAAGTCCATTTCTGTTACTGCCATGAAGACGACTGCTTTTGTAACTAATTTTTCCGTTGAAGTCATACAAAAATTCTTACTCTAAGTACGTTATTATTTGTAAATATTCTAGCTCTAAATGTAACTCCGTGTGTTCCGTAAACAGGTCCGAGACTTATGAAAATTTCTAGGACAGATCCGATGAATAAGCAAGGCTTTGAAGGGCTCCGCCTTCCGAGAAAAATGAGAACATTGAGCTCAAGGTTGTGTGCAGAATTTGACAATTTGGCACATAATTTTAAAAAATATCACAAGTGTAATTTCAGTATTATAAACCAGTCACTGTAACACTTTTTTGTACCCTTCAGCCCCCGAAGTGCAAGAACTTGTGCAAGCCGTGAGGAAAAGCCTACAGTATAAATATCGAAGAACAATTGATACTGACTGAATATCAAGCGAAAGTCTTTGCTACAGACAAAACAGCCTCTCGTCTTCTTGACTGCGTCCCCAAAAAGTAAAATTCCCTTTCGATAAGTCTTTTGTAAAGCAAGCCAACTGAAATTAAAATTTAGTTTTAAAAATGTGTCAAGGTCCAATATGAAAACCTCTGTTTCTTTTTGTGTAAAATTTGGGAAACAATGTGTACAAAGAAAGAAGAAAATGAACAACCTGGATTATTACTTCAGCTACATCATTGCACTTGGGACAGAATGTAAACAGACCTTAATACAAGGTCACGCCTGATTAGGTTAAGTTAGAGAAAATGAAAGCAAAGAGAAAGATAGACTGTACTAAATAAAGTAACCTGGAAGTTATAACCACTAAGGCAGAATGATTAAATAATTTGCTCATATTTCTTGTTAAATTTAAGATTGAGCTTGTTTAAATTACATTCTGCTAAAGGCACATTTAGAGCTCTCACTGTGTTTTAGTAGTAACACAAGCTAACACCACCATTTGCAGTTAACAATTTGAAACCAGATGGTAACCATAGCATCACCTGCTGAAACATCAAGAAATATGTATTGTTTCCACAGAACAGTAACGAGTATTTGTGCGGTAAGATTTTCATAATCAACGCTAATTATCCCCCAATCATTACGAAGCGATCTGTCTCCAAAATGAAGGCGGTGTTTGTTTCCTATGAAGCAGAAAATTAGTTTTATATGCAGTGTGCATCAATGTCAGTCTTCAAAGGAATGAGTACTGAATTAAAAATTGTATGTGGCTTCGTAGGAGGAGAAAGACACTTTTCATAAACATATGTGATAAGTCACTACGGTTAGCTGAGTGTTCAACGAAGTCAGCTCATTCCCATTACTCATGTTATTACACGTATTGACGTATAACGAAAAACAGTCGTATGTGAAAATAAACCAGGACAGTGGGTTACATATTTTTACAGTATCATTTTTCAGTCCACTTACCTTCATACAAGCAAAAAAGGAGGAACTTATGATTATTGCACCGTGCATCATTGTGATAGTTGCAGAATAAAAGACCAACTTGATGTCACTTGCTATTTTATTTCACCTCTTATGTGCTCAACATGTTTCGGACATAAATATATCCATCAACAGGAGCTTGCGACTATTCTGTTGAATTACCACATTGGTCATATTGTTCTTGGTTCGATGTGTGTTGGAGTTTCGGTGTGGTTGGATTGGAGTGGTATCCGTGTTGCAGCCTGAAGCTTCAGCCTGCTACACGGATACCACTCCAAACCAACCACACCGAAACTTCAACACACATTAAACCAAGAACAATACGACCAATGTGGTAATTCAACAGAATAGTCGTAAGCTCCTGATGATGGATATATTAATGTCCGAAACATGTTTAGCACATAAGTGAAATAAAATAGCAAGTGACACAAAGTTGCTCTTCTATTCTTCAAAAAAGGAGTTTTAAGATCGCCTTGTTATCTCCGTGTGTTTGTGTGTGTGATTGTTTGTTTGTGTGTGTGTGTGTGTGTGTGTGTGTGTGTGTGTGTGTGTGTCAATTTCGGCCCATGAAACAGCTGACCGATTTCCACCAGACACAATATGAAACTCGCGTCCCTAAAGACGACCCAGAACAGCAGTACAATTTCCTACACTCCATATTAAAAACATGGAGGACGCGCAACGTGGCGAGGCCGAAGTATCGCTTGTTTGCAGAGCGTGAAATGATGTATTGTAGTCGACTTTGAAAATTAACCATCTACCGTTAAGGTAATCTTTCTGCGGCATGTAATACAACAAACAGCTGACTGTGTGCAAATTTTCTTTAGCTTCCGACTCTTTTACGATAACTAATCATCCATAAGAGCTAGGCTTCTGGAGTTCGGTAAGGAGACATATCATATACGTACCTACACACTACATATATTATTATTATTATTATTATTAGTAGTAGTAGTAGTAGTAGTAGTAGTAGAAGCAGTAACAGTAGTAGTAAGAGAAGTAGTAAGTCAGTAATTACAAATATAGCGATGATGAGAATGTTGAGGTTACACCAAAAGGTTCATGGCACAAATAACCTGTAGATAACAAATTCTTTATATTACAAAATAAAATAATGAAATAAATTTAGAACCCGAAATCTATGCAATAGGTCAGTATGTTGAGAGTTCTTCTCGGAACGTCTCATTGGCTTGTGTTTACACACAGTCACTTCTATACCTATTTATTTGTGGCTCGAACAAGTCTGCCTTCCCAAGTAAATGCAAGTTCCAGAAGCTAACCGATCGGCCAATAAGTAATGGACTTAAAACGCTGACTGCTTATGAAAGAAATTAATGATGAAACCCAAGTAAGATCACTGGGAGCACAGGGACAATCGCTGCGTGCACGGGGAGGGTCTATTGACTAAACCGTTCAGATCAGGAGCACAGGGACAGAATTAGTTATACGACGGTTCAGATCATGGTGTGCATACGAACAACCCTAATCGATTAATGACGGAAGATTTCGGATCATGGTGTGCCCTAGGAAAATCTCGCCCAGTTCAGATTTTGCCATTGTCAAAGCACAAGCCGTAATTCTCTCCTAACCCCTCAAACTGGTATTGTAGAAAATACAGGAATATTGTAAAATAATTTTAAAGTAATATTACCATGAAGAAGACGGCAACACCGAACATACTGACGATGTTTCATGCACTCTTGTAACCAATAAAATAGGTTCCAGCTTACCTGTAACAAAGAAAGCAATATTATCTCAATGTTATTCATGTCCGCGAATTAATAAACAGTTCATATAAAAAACCAACAAGTTCACTAACATTAAAATTATGTGTTGTACACACAATCCAACAGAACGTCGACATATTTCGATCTTGATTATCTTCTGGTAGTTACTCGGCATCAATAAAGCATGTATAAAAATATGGATGGATTATTAAATACATTAGAAATTGTCTATACATTGTCTGTAGATATTATAAAATTCGTTGTAGCAGAGCAGAAGTGGTTCTTAAGGTGTGGAGGTCGTAGTATTATAGACTTCTACGATAGTTCTGGAATGTAACATAGAATAGTAGTAGTAAATAATAAGTATAATTGAAATGATATAATAATAATAATAATAATAATAATGGTAAACACTACAAATACTTGAGTAGTTATTATGCATGGGTAATACGATGGTTGTTTGTACATACCACATCACAAGGCCGTCAGTATGAGTTTCTTTTGCTACTAATTTTGGAGGCAACTTAAAGAACACAATTTTAAACAAGTCAAAAATTCAAATAGCCAAAAACTATAACACTTAGCTCTTGTTATGCATAAAAATAAAACCCACTCTCGGGGAGGAAGGCTACCTGGGGTGTCTGGGAACAAAACGTTGAGAAGACTATTTGGACTTAAGAGGGAAGATGATGATGATGATGATGATGATGATGATAATAATAATAATAATAATAATAATGTGGAAATATATAATGAGAAGCTTCGTCGTTTTTATTCTTCACTTTTTTTACTTCGGTGATAAAAGACACGAGGATGATTACTGGCGAATATTGAAGGCGTGGCTATAATAAGAAATGCACACAACATTTAGACTGAAAATCTGACGTGAGGAGACCACACTGGAGACAGAGGAATCTCTCCTGGGTGGATACGTACCATTTGCAAAATATCGGTAAATCGTGAAACAATCAGCACTGTCCACGCACAATTTTAATGTGTTAAGTCGCTGAGTTCCAGGAGCGTTCAGACGCAGAGCGACGCCGAGCGACCCTGGGCCCAACAAGTTATTCCTGCAAGGCTTACACTTTTCGACACAATTTAAACAAGGTTAGTGCAAAGTGTGCAGACACAACAACAGGGCAAAGTTCCAGAACTCGTAGGTCACGCACATTTTTCCACACTTATATGTCAATGCCAGCGACACAGTCCGACAAACGTTAACTTCTCTATTAGCCATTGCTCTATTCCTTGACGATGACTTTCATTAAGTATACTCATCAGGTTAAAACCAAGCTGTTAACAGGTTAACTTACGGGCTAATTTATTAACCCCGTTGAAGGCCACATGGTAAGTATACATACCGCATGCTGTAACACATAAAGACTGAACTTATTTGTTTCATTCTACCCTCACAGTGAACACAAATTATGTATCTGAACAACGTCAAATATGTAATCTGCGTTGATGAACTGCAGTGTGTTCTCATATAAGCACTAACTGAAATGCTAACAAACGTTTGCAGTCATTTCAGGCTTAAAGGATTAAGTCATTATATGTCATGAAAAGACGGGGAAAAATGACATTTAAAATCTAACCAAATCATACATTATTCCACAAGGCCGTGTTTCCAGAAACTGTGGAATACCTAAATTATTTTGCTTCCTTCGAACGCCACGAAAACTGCTGTAACACGCAATGTGATATTCGAAAAGGACAAACATTACAAGCGGAAAGCGATGTGTCATATTTTAAGCCTACTATGTGTCTGGTCGAACAGATGGTTTTTATAAAATTTGGAGAAACGTATTTAGTAATTTCATGTCACTACGAAAGCAGAAAAGAAAGCCATTACCCGACTTCAATGGCACAAAACCTCGGACCAACTCGGGGAACACGGTCTTAGTTTGGGAACCACTACAATAGGCAATACACAAATACACAAGTCAGTACAAGTATGTACAGAGTTACTGAGGCTAATACGAATATAAGTATATAAACAAAAAAGAAGCTTATGTTTATTGGACCGTGCATCATCTTGACAGTTGAGTAAAGAGAGACCAACTTGATGTCACTTGCTTTATTATTTCTTTATATAATGTTCAACATGTTTCGGATGTTAATACATCCTTCCTCAGGCGCTTGCGACTTATTTGTTATTTCATGGGTTGTATTGGTCTGGTTCGATGTGTGTTCGTGTTATATTGTGGTTTGGCTGTGGTGGTGTGGTATCCGTATGCAGGCTGAAGCCTGCATACGGATACCACACCACCACAGCCAAATCACAACGTAACTCCAACACACATCGAACCAGACCAATGTAACCCACGAAATAACTCAACACATAAGTCGCAAGCTCCTGAGGATGGATGTACTAACATCCGAAACATGTTGAGCATTATATAAAGAAATAATAAAGCAAGTGACATCAAGTTGGTCTCTCTTTACTCAAAAAAGAAGCTTATTTGTCACAAGAAGGAATAATGCAGGCGCTACAATGTGCTCCGAAAGTACGTATCGTGACGTAACAGATGAAAAGATTACATATGGGCAGGCAATTACAACTGAATGAAATAACAAGGCCAGTTAATAATTAATACTAGAAGCCATAATAAGGAATATGTTAATATTGCTATCGGATTCTTCACAATTGAAGATGGGACCGATAGGTTGTCCCGAAACGTCATACGTCATAACGAAATTACCAATACTCGCTGCATATTAACCCAGAAGAGCGCGGTTCTCGTCTACTCCACGGTGGAAGCCCAAAATCTTGTATTCTATCACATACAGTGTACATACGTTTCTTCAGTAGTCGACGAAACTGAAGCAACATCACAGACTACAACAAATAAAAAACGTCGATGTTTTCAAGCAGGACTGCATATACAGGGCAAGTGAAGTTAAAGGTCCATGCACGTTTAACTTCAGTACTTGGTTGGTGAACGAAATTCCGCAGGTTCAAAAATATAAAATATATCAATCTTCAAGAACTCGACCCAGTTTAAAAATTCGAACTTTTCAATTACTGTGACATAAAAATCACTGAAATATTCATTTTGTGAATGGTTTTCAGTTTATAAAAGTTCACATGAAGGGACTTTTTCCTTGTTGGACTTAGCTTGCGTATTTGAAGTCAATAGATCAATGCGTCCAGCACGAGAAGGATTTCAGTTTCTTCAATCTGCGGTCGGCAAACTAGAGCATGAGCCTAGATATCAAGGTAATAAACAATTCAACACGATTCAGACCCAACACACACAAACACCACGTAGACGGTAACGCATTTTTATCCTCAAATGCAAAAATTCAAAAGTTGCAGATAAGACGTGAATTTTGTATTCCTGAAAGTATGTAGGTCAGATAGGCTTGGCAAAGTTATGTTTACAGATCGCACTAGATTTACACCGGCTGTATGGACTGATTTTAAGATTTTTCTGCTTTTTTTCAGTACTCCAAGAAAATGTGAAAATACGTGAAATATGGTCGCCACCGCTTCCTTCCACATCATTTGCAAACCCACCATTCGACACTACAAACACTTGGGCTAAGACTTAAACCCTTTGCTCGATTCCTGGCAGGGGGCCAAAAATTTTCCTCGAAAGCATCCAGAACTTCTCTAGGAGCCGTCCAGGCTCCAACAAAACCGGTGCTTGGCGTTTCTTCCACAGGAAATATGTGGCCACAGCGTGAAGCTGACAATTCAGCTACTTGTATGTAAAAATGAGTGGAGTTTATGGCTTCATAACTTGCACTGGGACAGCGTTTAGATTACTGAGCTCTTAGTGACATTTCGTATTGTGCCACGTTTTACATTCCCGCTTTCAGACAAGAAGATGGAAGAAGCACTTATTTTCGGTTTTCGCTACTGTTTGTTTCATATACACACTGTTACCCTTCTGCACCCGAAACCCGGGAATGAACTTTCCTTCGTAACAAGCGACTGAGTATGATATTGTTAAGAGTCGTCAAAGCAAGAACGTAAGACTAGGAGGAACATGCAACATCCATGGAGAAAATGAGAAATGCATTTTGGCAGGAAAATTGGAATGACGAGACCATTTGGGAGACATGTGAGTAGGTGAGAGAATAATACTATAATGGAATGGGTTCAGTTTACTCACTTACTTACTCCATGGGGCAGAGTATTTCTTGAGAAACTAATCGCCTCTCAGGTAGTCAAGAAATTCCTCGCATTGTATGGAACCCGAAGGTTCATTTCCACAATCACAAGTGCCAGCCACCTTTCCCTATCCTGAGCCAGATCGATTCAGTCCATGCCCCCACAACCCACTTCCTAAAGATCCATCTTAATATTACCCTCCCATCTATGCCTGTGTTTTCCAAGTGGTCCCTTTCCCTCAGGTTTCCCCACCGAAACCCTGTGTACACCTCTACTATCCGCCATACGTTCTACATGCCCCGCCCATGACTTGGCTCAATAATCCTTCCGATCTTATTGGCCGGCTTCGGCTGATCATTACAGCTCAGTGGGAATGAATCGCACAGCATGTGGTGAGTGCAGGGAGGGTTGGTGAGGGTAAGTCCTTGCACGGAGACATTTGTTCACTCCTCTGTATTTTGGGATGGGACACGATCTTGACCTAAAATTAAAATTACGGCAAAATATACAGCTACTTGGCTGAAAATGCCAACACAGTTCGTGTAAAGGGACAAAACATGAATGTGCAGAATCAGAATACAGATTCATATACAAGAAGACTCGTGTCCGCTGGGATGTCACGATTTCTCTACTGGTAAAGAATTTCCGACTTTTGTATGGATCATATAACATTCATCCCAGGATCAAGCAGTCCAACCAGAGTTCGAGTTGGACTGTGTGACCTTGCAGATGACGACACTATAGTCCTCCGAAACGTCAGCAACAATTTACCACTCGATGCATCATCGCATCTCAGAAGACTTGAATCAGCAGCAATAGTGCTGAGAGCGCTCCAAATCTTGCAAGTGTGCATAAATTACATCCCGGAACGACAGCACTTGTCTAGGACAGTGCACAATGTCATACAAATAAAAGTACTAACAAATTACCATGGCCAGATCCGTTGTTTTTGCGGCGATGACTGTAAAAACAACAGTCTTTATGGACGTGACCTCTCGAGCTGTGGTGATTATTTAACCATGTTGGGAAGGAAACTACCTTCTCTATCTGCAGGGCGGAGAAATTTCTGTGGGTACCGGTAACGTGTCCATTCATTATTATTCCAAAAGACTATAAACGTTTCCACATTGTGCTTTAGAATTTGTGTTTACTTTTCACAGATCCTCACAAATCTAGTATTCTATGTGTCGAGACTCCCAGGCAAACATGTCAAATACAAATATTAGATTCTTATTTTAGACGGAATAAATCATACAGATTTCTG
>Ga0123355_10022464_pt1 | contig 10113 bp, 6 predicted proteins | sample TergutEmb28metaG_3_FD_89872 | JGI IMG/M metagenome (GOLD analysis project Ga0123355, IMG submission 89872) | Embiratermes neotenicus P1 segment gut microbial communities from Petit-Saut dam, French Guiana - Emb289 P1 | ecosystem: Host-associated > Arthropoda: Insects > Digestive system > Gut ...
CGCCTAATTTTAAGTTCTTTTTCATTTAAAAGAAATTGGTCAGTTTTTGTGATTTCTTCTTGAAGTGTTGGTACTAACAGCGAAATACATTCTTCAAAGCCCGCTTTAACGCCCTTTCTGATGTAAAAAAGCCTTGACTCGTCGATTTTATTGTTTATGGGAATGGTATCCGGCTCAAAGTCATATTCTTCAACAGTCATTTTCTTAAGGATAACTTCTGCAAACTTATCTGTGCCAAGTCTTAACTCTAAACCAGCCTTGTTCATGTCTGCCAAAAGACCTGAGCGCATATATTTTTCTTTTTTAGAAAAATAACGTGTTTCCCCGTCTATGACGATTTGCATAAACTTCAAGCCATACACAACCGTAATTTCAATATCATTTACCAAGTCTGTGCGGTTATTAAAGTGCTTAGGCTTGTTTTTATTATCATATTCCGCAATATCGCCAAGGCTTCTGTTGTCGGACATTGTGCCAAATGAAATATGGCCCTGTCCAAGCAACAAATGTAAACCGGGTTGTGGCATGTTTATCGTCATGCATATTTTTAATGGCAAACTGAATCGTTTTGGCATAGTTATGCAAGATGAATATGGCTCCTTTGGGGGATAATATCCCCGAACACTACTTGTAGCGGATAAAAAGAATCCATCATTTCTGCTTTCTGCGATAACATTGTTTGCTATATGACATGAACTAAAATTGATCTGTGATAAAGCCATATTCAGCCTCCTCCTTGTTATTATGGGATTATAACATGAGTGTGAAGATTCACTGTTCAGAAACTGCTCTTGATACCAAACCGTAGCAATCAGATGTGATAAAAAAATAAAACCATTAAAATAATGGTTTCCAAATTGGTTTCTAAATCTCCAGCGAGGACAACTCATACGGGCTGCCGGTTTCGTCGCCTTTCAGCGGCGTGAATCAATTTTCATCAATCCATGCAGCCCGTCGGTTTCGTCGCTTTTCAGCGGCGTGAGTCATCTGACCATATTTTTATCATGTATCAAGTAATATGTCAATAAAAAGTATTAGGAAATCTGCAAAGAAATGTTTTTATGCTTTTACAGCAAACTTGTGTCCTCCTGACAAGATATCTAAGTTCTAAACCTTGTCCACACATACATATATTTCTACCAAGGAGCTGATAACATGAAAATTTTATTTTTATTTTCCATAATTCTATTACTAGCCGCATGCAGCCGCAATAACAACGACACGGGCGGCCCACTGCCAATGATTGTTACCAACTGGACAGATATAACCGACGGAGACGTACTTCTCCTTTCCTACGATACAACCATTACCGACATAGACACATCAAGCAACCAAATAATAGCCACAATAGGCGACGACCAACCCATCCCCCGTAGAGTAGCAGCGCAAATGCTGGAAATTATAGGCCACTCCTACCCGGGAGAATTTGCACCGCAGGAAATGCTAACCCTAGAGCAAGCACAAGAAATCATTAGCAAGCTACACCCCGCAGGTATGGCAATGCACTTAACAGAAGAAAACCGAACCCAGTATATCTCATACGCACTATGGGTGGAGTTGTACATACAGCTGCTAAACGAAAGCCACGGTGTACAAGCCATAAATATAATCCCCTTGGGAACCGCCGACGGACAAATACTAACAAACATGGGCACGTTTGGCGGCAAAGACATAAATCTCACGGCCTTTTTAGACCAAGAAATTCGCATACTGCGCCGCAACAAGGAAATTATCGCGGTGCTTGGCGTCACAAATTTTACCCCAACCCTAAAAAACGCTATGCTCACCCATAGCGACGCATTTGGTATAACAGTTTTTGTAGGCGGCGCAGTACGGAATTACGTGTTCCCGGCAAATGAACCCGGGGTAGACATGCCGGCAAACACCCAAGAGGTGCAAATAGCTAACATCCAAATAAACGGCCAAGAAATAATATCCATAACCAAAACAGAAGCCGTGATAACCGGCACAATAGAGCGTGTTCGCCATAATATTATAGACCTGCGGGAATGGGGAGCGGTTCCCGTGTGTCCGTTTTTTGCGGTTTACGAGTATGTAGAAACAGGCTCCGGTGCCCACACCCGCACCCCTCAAGACTTACTGGTTGGCGCAAACATGGCAAGCTTTCATATTATTAACGGCAGAATTGCCGGGGCAGTAATAACCCGCAGCACTTCCCCGGTAAATATCCGTGTCGCAATAGGAACAAGCAACTTTGCTGGGCTGGTGCATGAGAGCATTACCATTACGAGCACCGGCTCATTTACCGTTCATGGTGCTAGCGGAACGGAAAATTTCTCTGCCGGCCAGCACTTTACAGTAAGCTCCAGCCAAAACGCAGATTTGTGGGGTAACATTCGCCTATATATTACCCCGCAAGAAAACCACCGTTTAGAAATTGTAGGCCTTGGGCGCAATTGGCCAGTCGGGCAAAACCCTAAATACCGTGGCGTTATGGAGATTACCCGCTATAACGGGAATGGGGGAGGTTTTGTTCTCATAAATGAGTTATGTATCGAGGAATACCTTTACGCTGTTATCCCAAGCGAAATGCCAACATATCATGGCTTAGAAGCCGCAAAAGTCCAAGCTATTACTGCGCGGAGCTTTGCAATTCACCAATTTTATCAAAACGCCTTCCGGCAATTTGGCGCACACGTAGATGACTCTGTAATTAGCCAAGTGTACAACAATATTCCGGAAACAGAAATTTCTATTGCGGCCGTAAAAGCCACGCTTGGCCAGGTACTAACAGTAAACGAGGAGCTTGTAATTGCCAATTATTTCTCCACATCCGGCGGGACAACTGCTAACTTTGGGGAAGTATGGCCAAGTGGGCGGCAGTTCCCGGGTTACACACCAGCGCACCTCACATCCCAGCTACAATTTCATCAGCACGAACACCACCCGGTTGATCTTTCTGTGGAGCAAAATGCCGCTATCTTCTTCCGTAACGTGGATCTTCCTGCTTTCGAGCGTCAATTCCCATGGTTTCGCTGGCAGGTGCGCTTAACGGTGGAAGAATTGTCTAGTAGCATAAATGCTAACATAATCCACCGTCAAGCCGCTAACCCCTTCATGATTGAATTAATATGCCGCAATGGCCAGCTCTTAAATGAAGATATACAAACAAATGGCATTGGCCAACTTACCAACATGGAGATAACCCGCCGTGGCCAAGGTGGTAACATTATGGAGATGCTCCTAACCGGCACAGAAGCCACTATTCGTGTGCAAACAGAATTTAACATCCGCACATTGCTTAACCCGGGCAGTACACCTGTTTTCCGTCATGATGGTAGCCATGTATCAAATCTACGCCTGCTACCTAGTGCATTTTTTACAATGGAAAAAGAAACCGACGCAAACGGTTACATAATCGCTATAACATTTCATGGTGGCGGCAATGGCCACGGTGTTGGCATGAGCCAAAATGGAGTAAAAGCATTGGTGGATATGGGAATGGACTACCGGGAAATTTTACAGCATTTTTACCCCGGTGTGGAGGTTGGAGTTTATATTAGATAAGAACAGACCTACAGCTCCGGTAAAACAATTTCAACTTCCTTACCTAATTGGGAAGAGCGATATATCCCATCAACAATAGCCTGGTTATATACAGACTCTATTGTGGGTATTGGTGCTGAGCTGCCTGTTACAATTGCATCACAAAAAGCCTTGCATTTATTAAAGAAGCGGTCATCTGATGGTTGGCGTAGTGGAATTAATGTTTCGCTTAACTGGCCAGCAACGTCGTTGTACATAGTAATTGGGCCGATTGTACCATCCCATGCGCCGCCCCACCCTGTTCCAAGACCTGCTGGTTGTATTTTTAGGCCAGCTTCTGTACCAAAAAACATTGTATCCCCTGCAGAATCCATGTGCATTGCCCAAGACATTCTAAAGTCTAACGCAATGTCACCTTCTAAGCGGATTAACGCTACGGAAAAATCGTCTACAGTGAAATCTTTTGCTTCGCTGTGGTATTTAGGGTTTGTGCCGAAATGGTTGGATGCCACAGCAGAAACCGTAAGCGGTTTTGGATATCCAATAGCGGAAAGCACCATATCTAGGGAATAGCACCCGATATCTGCAAGCGCGCCTACCCCAGATAGCTCTTTACGGATAAAAGTACCGCCTGGCATACCACGGCGTCGGCCGCCTCCTGTTTGGATATAATATACATTGCCAAGTACGCCGCTTCCTACAATTTCTCTTACCAAGTCCATATTAGGGTCATACCTTGGCTGGAAGCCGATGGTTAGAATTTTGCCCGTCTCTTTGGATTTTTTGTACATTTTTATTGCGTCTTCCAATGTTACAGACATTGGTTTTTCGCATAATACGTGTATGCCTGCTTCTAATGCGGCAATTGTACATTCCGCATGGGTGGTGTTGTATGTGCAAATACTTACACCATCTAGGCCAAGAGCCAGCAGGTCTTTGTTGTTGTCAAAAGCTTTTGCATCTTTTAACCCAGCTTTATCGAAAAATGCACGTGCCTTGCCGGGGACTATATCGGAACCTCCTACAATTTCTACTTCGTCTACCATGCGGCGGTAGGATTGTAAGTGGGCACCTGCAATGCCGCCAGTGCCAATGATACCGATTCTTAATTTTTTAGGCATTTTGTTTGCTCCTTTTTGTGTGTGTTTGATTTTGAAGCATATTACTACAAATTTCAGCAGAAATCCATATTTCTTTTTGAAATTGTTCTTGTGAATAACTCCAAAACATTGTATAATACTTTAACTTTCCTTGACATGAACTTGAATTGTGGTAACAGGGGGTAAAAACAATTTTGCAAAAAGATAACTAAAAGCGATTAGGAATATTGATGTTTAACTGTCGATATTTCTAGTCGTTTTTTATTTCCTTATCAGCCCTTCTGCCACAAGCCGCCTTGTTACAGATTCTGTTATGCTTTCTTGAAACGAAGTGAGGGGGCGAATAGGTGTTAAAAGCACATTTGTCCCAGGTATTATATGGGGTGTTTCTATTCTTACCCAATTATCTCCATCCATTACCCACTCATATCGGTGTGGTTCTGCTTCAAAATTAAATTCACCTGTTCTGTAATTATTCCAAAATATGCGGAATGTGTCTGGGTTTTCCCAGTCAACATATTCCCAATCAATTTGCCCACGGGCAATAACATCCATATTTGCAAAATTATCAAAAAACGTGACGTGGGCATAAACCGGCATCGACTCTACAATACCGTAAAAATATGCAACTAAGTTATTGTTGTCATCCAAATAATAGCCTTGCCACGGGAACCACGAAGGCGATAAATCGCCTGCACCGCCCCAATCCCATACTTGATGGGGGAGGTAGTATACCCTAACAAATTCGCCATTTATATACCTGAATAACGATGCTGGTGTTCCGTAAACGCCAGAGCCTTCGTAATGCCCCCAATACTCTACAAGTATATCTGGTACGTCGTTGCCAAAATCCCAAAGAGAAAAACCTGTCGCATACAGGCCGTTCCACAGCATCCAGGGCTCGTCGGCAATTCTATTAAAATTTCTGTCATAAAATCCGGTATTTTCCCAAGAATCTCTAAAGCGCATAAAGAATATATCTGGGACATCGTAAGTTATTATGGATTCCCACTGTACCCAGCCCCATTCCGATAGCTCGCCGCCTAGCCATCCAAGCTGGAAGCTTGGTTCGTTAACTATAATTTCCTCAAAACTATCGTAAACAGGGTTAAAGTTTTCCCAGTCTACGTTATCCCAGTCTACACCTAGGCTAATGCGGCCGTCGTCTAAAATTTCGCCTTGCATCATTGGTATACCAAAATATCTTCGTTCACCTGTAACCAACTCCCAGCCACTTGCAGTGTTTGCGAAAATTGTGGGCATTTGCAGTAAGAAATCCTCAATTACTTGATGGCTATCTATTTCTATTACCACTTCCGGTGCAGGGGCGGGAGCTGGTGGCGGTTGTGGTACCTGGGTTGCAGGTGCATATTCCGCAGTGGGCGCATCGACACCTCTGTCACGCCAAGGGCTCCTTTCGCTTGTGTGAAAATCTTCGGCATTGTTTCTTTCGCTGTTTCTGTCACCACGGGCGGTGGTGGGTGTTGTTCCAAAGCCGGATTGTAGCCAGAGCATTACACCTATGCTTATGCCCGACAAAACTATAATAATTATAGAAATTACCATAATCTTATTGGAGCCTTTTGGCTTTTTAGCGGCCTGTATGGGTTGGGGTATGGGTGGGGGTGAAGCATTATTTTCAACCTTATTGCCACAATTGCTGCAAAATATTGTTTCTTCAACTAGAGATGTACCGCATTTTAAACAAAACATTAATATACCTCCTGAAATTATGTATGTGATATGAAGATTACCACAGCAAAAACGGTTGTGCAACACAAAGATTGACAACAAATCACACTGCCCTTAAAATATGTCAAAGTAAAAAATAACGAAAGTTGGCAACCATATGTCAAAATACGAATTCAAAGCCGTAGAAAAAAAATGGCGAGAAAAGTGGGAAACAACTCCCGTCCAGCAAAATACCGAAAACAAGCCAAAGCATTACTGCCTTGATATGTTCCCATATCCGTCTGGTACGGCTCTTCACGTGGGGCATTGGCGCGGGTATGTGCTAACGGACGTGCTTAGCCGTTATAAAATCTTACAAGGTTATCACGTACTGCATCCTATGGGCTGGGATGCCTTTGGCCTTGCGGCAGAAAATAACGCAATAAAGAAGAAAAAACACCCCGCCATATCCACAGCAGAAAATGTGGCAAGCATGAAGCGGCAGCTTAAAGAAATGAGCACAATTTACGATTGGAACCACGAAATTAATACAACTGACCCTTCGTATTATAAATGGACACAGTGGATTTTTGCCCGCATGTTTGAAAAAGGTCTGGCATATGAACAGGAAATGCCACTTAATTGGTGCTCGTCCTGCAAAATAGTTTTGGCAAACGAAGAAGCTGTGGGTGGTGTTTGCGAACGCTGTAAATCCCCAGCTACTAAGAAAAATTTGCGCCAATGGATGTTAAAAATCACAGCTTATGCAGAGCGTTTGTTACAAGACTTGGACGAGTTAAATTGGCCAGCAAAAGTTAAAAAAATGCAAACTGACTGGATTGGTAAAAGTCATGGCGCAGAAATTGATTTTAAAGTTGCCGATATGCCAGGTACAGCGTTGCGTGCATACACCACCCGGCCAGATACGCTTTTTGGCGCAACATTTATGGTGCTTGCCCCAGAGCATGAGCTAGTTGCCAAGCTATGCACACCGGAACAACTCCCCACAGTAGAAGAATACGTGAAGCAAGCAGCGTCACGTTCCTCTGTAGACCGGATGGCAAGCAAGGAAAAAACGGGCGTGTTTACAGGACGGTATGCCGTAAACCCAATGACAGGTAGGGAAGACATGCCTATTTGGGTTGCAGATTATGTACTTGCAGACTACGGCACAGGCGTAATTATGTGTGTTCCGGCTCACGACGAACGGGATTTTGAATTTGCAACGAAATTCGGTCTACCCATAACTCAAGTTATTGCACCTCCTGAATGTGCATCTTTACCACTTCTTGAAGCCGCCTACATTGGCGACGGTGTAATGGTTAACTCCGGCAAATACAATGGCCTTTCCACAACAGCCGGTAAAGAAGCCATAACACAAGACTTGCAAAAAATGGGGGCAGGGGAGCAGACTGTAAACTATAAACTGCGAGACTGGGTTTTCTCCCGCCAGCGTTATTGGGGAGAGCCCATTCCTATAATCCACTGCGAACACTGTGGCCCTGTGCTAGTGCCAGATAGCGATTTGCCTGTAGAATTACCGCAAGTAGAAAGCTACCAACCCACAGACACAGGGGAGTCCCCGCTTGCTCTTGTAGACGAGTGGGTTAACACCTCTTGCCCGAAATGCGGCAAACCAGCAAAGCGTGAGACTAACACCATGCCACAATGGGCAGGCTCTTCTTGGTATTTCTTACGTTACCCGGATGTAAATAACGACAACGCCCTAGCCAGCCCAGAAGCGTTGGAAAAATGGCTGCCCGTAGGCTACTATGTAGGCGGGATAGAGCATGCGGTTCTGCATTTGTTGTATGCACGCTTTTATACAAAATTTTTGTACGATATTGGTGCCGTGGGGTTTGAAGAGCCTTTTACCACACTGTTTAACATAGGCATGGTAAATTACAAAGGTAAAAAAATGTCCAAAGGCGAAGGTTACGGTGTTTCGCCAGATGCTGTTTTGCCTAAATACGGGTGCGATGCATTGCGTCTATATGAAATGTTCATCAGCCCGCCAGAAATGGACTGCGAATGGGACGACAGCGGGATAGACGGCGTCTATCGCTTCTTAAATAAAGTATGGCGCCTAGTAGAGCCATCATTTGAAAACCCAGCACAGCCTATCGAAGAAATGGAACGCCTACGCCACCGCATGATACATGATATTACAACTCGTTTGGAAAATATGTCTTTAAACACGGTAATAAGCGGCTTTATGGAGCACACAAACACCTTACAAGACCTTGCAAAAAAAGCCGGCGGCTTAGATAAAAATACCATGGCAACATTAGCAATCTTGCTTTCGCCTTTTGCCCCTCATATGGCAGAAGAAATTTGGGAGCGTTTAGGTAATTGCAACACCATTTTTGCAGAAACTTGGCCAAAGTGGGATGATGCAATGCTTAAGTCAGACACAATAGAAATTGCGTTACAAGTGAATGGTAAGCTACGTGGCAATTTGCAAATCCCGGCAGAGCTTGATAAAGACAGTGTTTTAGAGCAAGCCAAGGCAGAGTTGGCAAGCAAGCTTGCAGGGGTGGAAATTGTAAAAAGTATTTATGTGCCGGGCCGTATTGTAAACTTTGTAGTGAAATAATGATTGTTTGGATAAATGGTGCATTTGGGGCAGGTAAAACAACAACAGCCTTTGAGTTACACAGAAGAATACCAAGTTCTTTTGTATACGACCCAGAGAATGTTGGATATTTTATTCGCAAAAATGCACCGGAGCAATTTTCTAAAGGCGACTTTCAGGATATTCCGCTATGGCGGCAAATGAATTACGAGATGCTGGCGATGTTATTGCGCCAGTACGATGGGATTATTATCGTACCCATGACGGTTGTTAATAAAGAATATCATGACGAAATCATAGGCAAACTCATAAAAAACGGTTTTGACGTGCGGCACTATATTCTATATGCAAGCGAAGAAACAATCATAAAACGCCTTAAAAAACGAAGCATTGGAAAGCCAGATGATTTCGGTATTCAATCAATTAAGAGGTGTCTTTATTCGTTCGACAACATCATTGCAGACACAAAAATAATGACAGACAACAAAAGCGTTGACGATGTTGTAACTGAGATTGCCAAAATGTGCAATGTTCCATTGGTAGTGGGTAAGCGCACACTGCTTAGAAAACTTACCAACCGGATTTTTGCAAAAATAAGGCAAAGATAGTATATAAGGAGACGTTATGAACCTTTTCTACAGGCGAATATACGAAGTTGTAAAACAAATCCCAAAAGGCAAGGTAGCACCATACGGCAAAATAGCCACAGCATTAGGCCGCCCTCGCTCTTCCAGGGAAGTAGGGCGTGCAATGCGTGTTTGCCCTGCCGATGATATCCCTTGGCAGCGTGTAGTTATGGCGGACGGTAGCACTGCAGGAGGCGGGTATGCAGAACTGCGCAAAACCATGTTGGAGGAAGAAGGCGTAGATTTTTTGGCAGATGGCAGAGTTGATATGAAGCGATGTTGCATGGAGCTACAAGAGCTAGAGTTTATTGCCATGTCTGTCGAAAGTGAGATACGGGAATAGGGTTTGTGGTAACTTTTCTAGCATAAAAAAATAGGGCTGTCTTGCTAATGTTAAACAACATTATAACAAGACAGCTCTATTTTTTGAAAAGAAAACTAAAAACAACATAAAGGAGCCGAAAATAATGCATCTAAAAACATGTTGTGCATACTCGTCACGCTTTTCATATCCCAGCTAGATATATCAAGGCTTTCCACACCGCTTTCACGGAATATGGATTGCATAACTCGCACATTAGAGACATCCCATTCGGACAAACCGCTTATGTTTGTTAAGCTGGTAGTATTTTCA
>Ga0123355_10022465_pt1 | contig 10112 bp, 7 predicted proteins | sample TergutEmb28metaG_3_FD_89872 | JGI IMG/M metagenome (GOLD analysis project Ga0123355, IMG submission 89872) | Embiratermes neotenicus P1 segment gut microbial communities from Petit-Saut dam, French Guiana - Emb289 P1 | ecosystem: Host-associated > Arthropoda: Insects > Digestive system > Gut ...
ACATCCCCCCCTCTTTCCCCCCCCCCCCCCCCCCCCCACATACATATCACATGTCACACCAATCACAAACACAATGAATCCAGTACTGCCAGTATCTGATAAAAGGATATATTATAAATCCCTCATCATTAAATTATTTTCTCCATATCCCGCACATAACATAATTTAGGTAACAAATAATGATTAATAACAAATTTGCATTTTTCATTACAGAAAAGTATTATTGACCACATACTTCATAACGTATCTTCACTAACAATTTTCAGAATTCTAGGTTCCTAACGGGACAAAAAAAAACACTGAATATGATATGGCTGGCTGGCATACCTAAGGTCTGTGATAACAGGATCTGCATTTGTGTTCTTGTCAAGAAACTCTTGTGCTCTCTTCAGCAGGTTGTAAGCCTCCTCGAAGTGGCGCTGTGCAATACAGACATCCAGATCTTCTGGAACTTCCACAAGCCACTCAGGCAACTCAGGTTCCGCAATGAAGTCATCTGCATCTTCAAATGCTATAGAAAGCAAATGACAAACTTAGTCACTGTATGCCATGTTTGCAGAAGCCACCTGTTTGGTTTGTAAAGCAGAAAACAAATTTACAAAACACAAATGAGTTAGTGCACAACCAATGAAGGTGACTTACATTGAAAAGATACCTGATTTCATCACACATCATGAACCAGACATTGTGATACATTTCACACTTTTCCTCATTTAATCCAGGCAAATGGTATGATAGCACTATAATGCAGGTACAAACCACTTATTTTATCTCCCAACTGACAGTACAGAATCACCTTACCATTTATACTTTAGTACTATATTACCTTTGCAGATGGTACATCTTTAAATAAATAAAACTAAGAAATAAATTAGAGAGAAAGACTGTTGCTGTTAAACTACACATATTCAGACAAACATATTATCTGAACTTATTTAACTTAATACCCATTTAAAAAACCCTTCAATGTGTAAACGCTATAACAATATTAAATTTGTCTTGCAAATAGTGTTCTCTGATATAGTGTACTGCTTTCACAACCACTAGACAACTCACGATTGGTAGGTGACTCCAGGGATTCAGAGTGTGATGGCCGTGAAGGTGAACGCTCAACTGCATTTGCTGACTCACGTCTTTGCTGTTCTTGCACAAGACGAGCTTTCTTGGCTTGCTCAAATTTATCCAACCATTCTTTCTAAAAATAATAAGCAAATAAAAAAACTAAGAGAAGCATAAATTGGATCTAAAAGTGTAACTCAAAAAAATACTGGTGGAAAAACTTTTCAGCAAGGTCATACTGGAGAACTCATGTGGTATATGAAAGTCTATAACAATACTGAAAGTCATAGGTCCTCTTCTCAAACACAATCATTCCTTACAAAAACACTACTTTATATTCTAACAACTGAACTCAGAATAATGCAGAGTCTCTCAAATCTCTCAAAACTAAGGTATTTTTTAAAAATCACATATATTGCATAGTATATTGCTTGAAATCATGGCTCTTTATTCCCTTGCATCAGACGCTGCTGCGTCACTTGATAGAGCAAAACTGAAAATATATATACCTTCCTTGAAAATGAACCGAGGGATAACGATTCGCGAAGGCTCTTGCAATTTAACTTCCAAAAATGTTAGCATCTGACTTCATTTGTATAGTTTTCTTGGGTACTTTTAGAGCATATTTTTTACTACAGAAAATTAAATCAAAGTAAAACATTGGGAACCTCAATTAATGTTCATCAATTTGTTTTTTCTCATGCCACATTCAAATGTCAGCAATCCCAAGCTAATAATCTGTGTAACATTTCCTTGATTGTCTTCATTTTTGTGCTGAACTTCACTAACCACCAGAGAAACCTCAAATTGGGATTTCACAATACAGCTCTCTTCCATATTGTTGAAGTGTGCAATTATATGCTATTTATTACCTGATGACTTATGATCCACATCCTTGTAAGTGGTCAAATGTAGCCATGCTTCAAAATATACTACATACAATTCCTCACAGACCTAGAGATCTCTGAAAGTGAAGGCATTACATGCCTTTGAAACACTGGGAATCAATTAGCCTGTGACAAGTGTAACATCAAAGAAGAATTAATCCATATTCAATGTGTTGAGGAAAAACAGTGAAGTGTTACAAGGTGCAAGAAGTTTGATATGTTTCCACTTTCAAAATTAGTAAAGTTCACAGAACAAAGAGATGTTTATAAGAAAATAACATACATGAAAGTTACATGCCCTGTAACACGAATCATTCTGATTATGATGATGATTACTTAAATGAATTTCTGTTCCTTTACATGTTATGGTTTCACACATTCAGGGTCTTACCTTGCTCTGATTATTGGTGCACTGGAACACCCTTGTGTCTGGGAATGCCAGCAGTTTGAACGCTGTCTTCACACTGCCCATATCTCGCACGTTTACCACAGCAAGACTACCCAGTTCATACATGGCTTCAAACCTGTATCGCACTGGACCACGCCTGAAAAGAGAGAACTGTTTGTTAGAACTCCCTATCCTTGTTAAATCAGACTATCAGTTTTCTTGCATACAGCCTGCTACATCTTATTACAGAATATATAAGATACATGCAGTTTCCTTTGATTACAGTACATTTGTGGAACACATTGTCTCCAGCAGCACCCAAAAGACAAAACACTAGACTGCCATACTATGTGATACAATACATAAATACATATATACCTTCTGATACCAGAAGATATGGAGAAATGACTCTCGCCATTCATGCAAAAGGTTGGGTCTGAGACTAGACAGATTCAAAGCAGAGTTTAGCACCAGCAGTAGCAGCTAAATAAGGAAGGTGCACCATCTTCTTGGCAAACCTCATTAAATTCCTCTTCCTTTTTGAAGGACAGTTTCCAAGTATATCGAAGTGAACTATTCCAATTATGGTAGCCTCAGAAACAATGAATGATATTTGGACCAAAACAGAATGTTGTTGCAGTATTCACCATATTATAAAAGGCAGCATGTGTTACTTTCCTCATGCCAACTGTAAGTTTGTATCATCATTTTCAAAGACATGGCTGTCTTTATTAGCTACTGATAAGGAGGATGGTCTAAAGTATATGCTGAGAAAACTAAGTATATGTTTATGTCCCACCAATAGAATGGACAAAATCACAAGATACACACAGTTGATAAATCCTTGGAGAATGTGTCAATGTTCAAATATTTGGGAATGACACTAACACCTATTAAGAAATTAAAAGCAGATCGATTTTGGGGAATGACTGATACCACTTGGTCTAGAATCTTTTGTCTTCTCCTTGCTATTTAAAAACAAAAACATTCAAATATACAGAACTGTAACCTTGCCTGTTGTTTGGTATGTGCATGTGAAACTTGGTACCTCACATTACAGGAAGAAACATAAGGCTGAAAGTGTTCAAGAACAGAGCACAGAGGAAGACAACTGGGAACAAGACAGAGGAAGTAACAGGAAGAGGGACAACACTGTACAGCGAAGAGCTTCATGGTTCTTATACTGCATCAAATATTGTTAAAGTAATAAAATCAAGGAGGATGATATAGGCATGGCATGTTGCAGGTATGGGGGAAAAAAGATATGCATCCAAAGTTTTGGTAAGGGAACCTGAGGGCAAGAGGTGCCTTGGAAGACCAACATATAAATGGGAGATTAAAATGGATATAAATGAAATAAGATAGCAGAGCTTGGACTGGATTCATCTGTCCCAGGAAAGGAACTAGTGGTGGGCCCTCATGAACATGGTAATAAACTTTCAGGGTCCATCAAACGTGGGGAATTTCTTGCTTGGTTGGCCAGTCAGTCATTCAGTGGGTCAGTTAGTGGGTTGGTTAGTTAGGAGTTGACAGGGAGTCAATGGGTCAGATGGAGAGTTTGTCAGTAAATAGGTTGGTTGATGGGTACATGAGTCAGTCAGAGAGTAGGTTGGTCAGTTGGCAGGGTGGTCCATCAATGTATCAGTGAGTGGGATGATCTGTCATGAGGCAGCAGGTAGGTCAGTTGGTATGTGGGTCAGTCTGTAGACCAGCTGTTGGGTCATAGGGCTCGTTGGCTGGTTTGTTGTTCAGTTAGTTGATTGGTTAGGTACTCAGCACTTCATTTCCATTTCATTAATTTATGTAACACAGTTACAAAAAAATAACTTTTGTGAAAGCTATGTAAATCACTTCCAGGTGGCCCACATTACCATCTATTCACTATAAGCAAAAGACAAAGAACTGCAGTGATCCTAACAGGCAATAATGGCAAAGCAAAGGTAAAGCTACCCCTGTGTTTAACAAAGTACCATGCAACGAAGATACTTAAGAGTGGGGGTACAGTTCCTTGCACCCAACATTTTTTTTAAAATGTCTAAGAGATGGATCATTTTTCATTGCAAAATTGCCTAACAGATGGATCAATACTTACCACTTGTCATGAAAAATATTTCTATTCTCACTCCTTAACAAAAATCAGCATTCTGTGAGAAGGAAATAACATTTTGAGTTTTCACCTGAAATTTCACAAAGAACTTTCTGCCAAGAACAAAGTCATTATTACCTATTGGGCATCCAGGATGCTATCATATAACCATCATTGAACAAATAAGCATGCACCCTTTGCAGGGCATTATTCTCAATTGGATCCAGTTCCAGCAAATCCCCTTCATGAAGGATTGTACGTCCTGAAGTCTCCAGCAGGGTCTACCAGCACAACATACACAAGAAAAAACTGTGCACTTTCACATAATTTCAACATTTACAAACAACTGCCTTCCTATGGCTTTGAACACTGCCAAAATATTTTGCTAATTACTGTCACACCATGTCACAATCTGTTGAAACTACGCAATTACAAGTAAGTAGATCAAATTTTATTGCACAAGTCTCATACAATAATCTTTCTGCAAAAAGTTAGATAGTTACTTTGACTAAATGTCTGATGGATTTACAATGACAGCAAACTCATACCACACATCCTTCAACTTTTTCCAAGATAGCAGCCAGTTTACGTCTGCTCTCCTCCTCTTCCTTTTGCTCCTTCCCCTCTCCCTGAGAAGCAGCTGTTCCATCACTGTCAACAGCACTGGGAATCTTTTCTCCCAGTAAAGATGTTGTAGCAAGAGTTGAAAGAAGAGATCTCTGCTCAGTCAACATGTGTGACAACTGGTACATCTCACTTTCAAGATCTGAGCTCTTTAATTAATTAGAAATATAACTTGTATCATTTTATTGAAATAAATAGGTACTGTCGAAACTATGCAATGAACAATACTATACTTTCTTCTTACACTAGAATTCAGACTCCTGAGAAAAAAATCCCCAAATTAAGCTTCCCAGATGCTGTTTTCTTAGCCTTGCAGCAATTTAAGAAGATGCAATGAACAGGACAGCATCATCGGTAACGAACTGTATCATAAAAAACATTTTACAGCAAGTGTACATGGGATAGCCAGAACAGGTTATAAAATGCATATATGGTTTTATAAATATGTTATAACTTGCTCTGCCCTCTTTGCAAAGCTCTGCAATAGTGATTGTGGATAAAGATCAATTCAGTTACAGGCAGCAGGTATGGTAGTTCAGGAACATTTGAGTAAAGAATACCGAAGTTACATCCAAATTCAACAGCAGATGAAAGAGTTTGGTAAGTAAGACTGATGCTTCAAGGGGCTATATTCATTGTAGAGTGCTACAATGAACATGCGAGAATAGATTCATCGTTACGGGAAGTCAAGATTCTACTAAAATGGTTGAAGCTCCAAGTTACCATTTCCAGCCCATTCATCTAACTAAATATTTCGTTTAAAATAAACACAAAAAAGGATACGGGATATTTCTTTGGCAGTCTCAATGAACTGCATATAATTCTGATACACATTTTTCTTTAACAAGCTATTAGTTTCATCCGCCAGAGACTGAATTTTCTGCCGTTGCTGCTGTAGTTCTTGACCTCCAACACATCGCTGTGAGAGCTCCTTAACATCTAGAAACAGTACAATTAAAACTGCCTAAACAGAGCCGTAAATTGATGTTATAACCCTAAAGCTTCTAAACTATGGAAAAACAGCATTTATGAGTACAACGGCTTTACGCAAAATCTAAGAGGTGCGGACCTCCAGACATTCAACAGAGAACCCAATAATACAACCGTCTAGTCAAAAGTTGTGTAAATTACGCAAAATTAAGTAAATGAGATTCTGTACTCACATTTTTCAGGATTGAAATCAGGACCTCCAATTTTCTTGATAGCGGAATCCGCCATCTTTGTTTATACCACTTGGATTTAATCCATGACATAGAAACTAGGTAGACAGACGTTCCGTGGATGACAGGCAGTGAACGCGGTTGATTGAACGAGTAGTAAACAGCGCAAATGAAATATGTAGTGCCTGTAAGTGGATGTGTCGTGTGAGAATAACGCGCTTGCAGATTTAGCAGCGAACATGAAGAATGCATATTTGTATGTCACGAAATGTACAGATCGGACACTAATGGCAAACGGTTTGGTTTCGAGCAATAAATCGGACGATAAAAACAGCAGCTACAATTGGGAGATACACGGCTCATCAAATACACATAATTCACAGTAAACAAATGTTCCGTTGAGTGTTCCTCAGCAATTAAAAATAAATAGAAAATGTATATTATCATTGGAGCTAATGAAAGTCCCATACATTTTTTATTTTGTAGCCCTCACATTAAATTAAGAAGACATGTGAAACCTTACGGAAAGTTACGTTTTCCGTTTCAGCCCTTTTTGTTTACTAAAAAGCAGAAGTGCGTAAACTGTGGAAATAGGCCATTGTACAACAGGTGAATGTAATACTTCTAAAATTCCTACAATCTGTATCCGTGGGTACAGGAGGCAAACTGATATTTATGTAAAATCGAAAATAACGTTCAATTTTTGTTCCAGCTTTCGGGTGCATGGCGACAGTTAAGCCCAGTTATAGTGATTAGGTGCTGAAATATGTCTTACAGTTACTTACACTTGTACACATACACACACTCTCAGTAATTTAAAATTAGCCTCGTTCAAGTATAATGTTTTAATGGTGGTAAATATTAAGGTTACTGTCATCTTGGGTGTGATGCCACGTAGTCTTCTACAAAGTTGTTAATACTTTGGAGAAACCTGACTTAATCTTAGAAGTGGAGATAGCAGGTTCGCACGAGACACTGGTACCTTGTTTGTCAGATTACATTACATCATATCCTAGGAGGCAATAGTTTTCATCTTACAATATCATTACACAGGCATAACCTTGAGCAGCAAGAACGCTGTGGGGACCAATGATATTTCAGTTATGTTACAGACATGAATTTTTATAACAACTTTTGGATACTGATAAAGATGAGTTATCACCCACTAATGAAAGCAGTGATTCATATACCTGCTTTATCTTGCAGGTGGCTAAATATAATTCTCCAGCTTTGGCAAAATTTTCGTTCATGTAACACCCACTGTGTGAGAAGCATCAATAAATGGGAAGAGAATATTGAAGTAACTGAAAGGGCTGCACAACACTGTTTTCCTGTTTGTGTTGTCAAGCATGTGAGTGTAGTCTCATTGTACCACACTGGTGAGTCCAGAGAATAAAAACAAGGCCGAAACAAACAGAAACCCATGCATGAGTCATCATAACTATCATATGGGTGGTGGCAATAAGAATGGTCAGCTGCTGTCGGTGGATCAAGTGGAGAGGAAAAGAATGAATAAGGGGTATACTCAGCCTCTAACAGAAATGAGTACCAGGAATATTTCCTGGGGAGTAAATGTGGCAGGTGCATAGGGCTGACAACCTTTCCACCTGGAATCTCCTGGAACCCTCAGGACCTCTCCAGCCCTGTGCAGGGATTTTTACCTTGATGTGATTTGCACAGCAGTGCTCCCTGAAGATGGCTATAAGAAATAGATGAAACATGTTGTTGTAATCTCCTATATATGTGGATAAGTGGACTTTGTTGGTAATAATATTTGTTTATATATGTCTGTTGCACAGAAGACGTATAATATCAAGACTGCCACAGCATGGTAAAGTTCATTTAGCTTTAAGACTTACACCATTCCTTTCAGTGTCAGACAATGATTTTCCAGCAGGTGGAATTCATTTATTGTTCACTGAATAATCCAGTAGTCATGGATGCATTTTGCCAGGCTCACAAATGCTGGCTTGCTATCTTGCATACGTGCCTACTTATGCACAGTGCTGAAAGATACACCTGCCTGGGGCAGCCTTTCTTGCACTTTTTTCTTTCTGCTTCCACACTCTACCCCTTCCTTTAGGAACTGTTCCATATTAAGTAAAATTTCATGACCATGGCTAAAGGCTTGTGCCATTACCCATAGCAGCACACACCACACACAATGCATGATTTGTGCACTGGACCAGTCATATAAACAAAACCACATGAGCATAAAGATTCAATCACACTTCACTACAAGTGCTGTACTGCACATGTGTGCCTTGTATTACAATGCATCCCAGGATGGGTTCACCACTCACATCATGCCCAGTACATGGGTCAAAGAGGGTTCAAATAGTGATATCACAGTCACTTGGAAAATGGCACTGTCATGAAGAAGAGTCAAAACATTTCACAAAAACAAGTAGCCATAACAAGCAGTTTCTCAAAATAAACATCGTACGTTTAAAAAATTTTCAAGCAAATTTTGAATTTTTCTGAAGGCACATAAAAAAATATGTTGGATTATCTGTACAGGGTTATTTGAAATGATTGTCGGGGTTTTAACAACTTGTCATACACAATACACTTGAGATAGGAGTATATGTGTTTCTTAATTTAATAGAACAATGCGCCAAGTTTTTGTTACATACCTTAAAGGTGCTCTATATGTGCACCCTTTGTGATTCTACAAACATCAACATGATAATCGAGTTTGTTCCAAACTGTTTGTAGCATGTCAGCAGTGATGGTTTCTATGGCGTTCAATCGTGTTGATGTTTGCAGAATCACAAAGGGTGCATATATATAGAGCACCTGTAAGGTATGTAACAAAAACTTGGAGTGTTGTTCTATTAATAAAAAAATATATATACTCCTATCTCAAGTGTATTGTGTATGAAAAATTGTTAAAACCCCGACAATCATTTCGATTAACCCTGTACTTTTGATTATGCAAACATCTTCCTTCCATCTGTCCAGACCAGCGCTGGGGTCCACCCAGCCTCCTGTACGATGGGTACCAGGTCTTTACGGGGGGTAAAGAGCGGCCGGGCGTGACACAGACCCCTCACCCTCTTCTAGTGCTGTGGTCAAGAAAGAGTAGAGCTATACCTCTACTCACCCTATGGGCCGTACAGACTGTACAGAGCCTCAGTGCCTGGACAATGGTGCACTTTACCTTTTTTCCATCACTAGCCTGGATATTTGATATATGACTATAATTTTATCCCATATCATAAAGTTGGCTGGGAAGTGCTAGCAGTAACACGAATTCAATTGCTGGCAACGAAGAATGACCATTTCATTGTATCAGCTAACAAAGAAGAAACAAACAAATGGCTTCAATATGACTTCCACTCATAAGAATAGCAAGCATCCATGTCACAGAACAATTCATACAGTTGTAATCAAACTGTCCATTAATCAGCATCTGCAACACAAACATCATTCTGCAGAGTACTCTTTTAACAGCTTCCAGCACATTCTACATTCACTGTTTAAGATTACTACATGTAGTACTGTAATTACCACATCATCTGAAGGGTTTAGAAGAGAGATATGTATGTTAGAGATACTCCTGATAAAAAATGTGTCTTCTGAACACAGCCCAATGTTGTGCACACTGTCCTAACATCTGAATGGTCTTGTATGCTGTGTGGTCTTTTTTTTTCCCAGTTCTTACAGGCTGTAGGATGTTGTAGAGCAGAAACGGAATGTGATGGCACACGGAAACGCACGGGTGGAGACGTGAAGGGGAAAAAGGCGAATGGAGGGGGTAGCCAGCAGTCGTGCACTGTATCAGACACGGTCTATCCAGCATTACTACCGCTGATGCGCACACCTCGGCTGCCAGCAGCCGACTGAACTGACACCCCCGCCGATATAAATGGACTCGTCCGTTTCGCTGGAAAACCAAATCTGGT